>ENA-ORPF01001030-ORPF01001030.1-human-gut-metagenome-genome-assembly--contig:-NODE-1030-length-24625-cov-6.280464_pt1 | contig 24625 bp, 25 predicted proteins | sample MGYA00242140_ERZ509070 | MGnify/ENA primary metagenome ERZ509070 (study PRJEB26280, sample SAMEA2338713) | human gut metagenome | biome: human gut; feature: human-associated habitat; material: faeces... | reverse complement strand
GCTCGTTGTTGCCGTTACGCTCACGCAGGGCGTTGTAGTACCAGCCCAGAAAACGACCAACCTTGTAGGCGTGATCGGCAGTCAGATCAATACCAGCTTCACCACGGAAGCCGTCGGTTCCAAAATATTTTCCCATTTTAAGTTTTATCCTCTCCAAATGTTTTTTCCTATTATGGTTATTCTCACCGTTCTATTTCATTTGGATAAACGTTCTTCCTGCAGATCCAAATTGATATTGGCTGCTATAATCGCCGCAATAATCGGAAGCAAAAAGTTCTTTATGATCACAGCACATATTTCTGTAAGATTCTCAATCTGAACAAAATAAGCCGGAATTGAAATCAATGCAGTAATTAAAAACGACATTCCGAAAATCAGAACATATTTAACCGCTTTTTTTCTAAAAAACTTTCGATTGAAAACGACCTGTTCCGTGTTGAGGCACTCTTTGCACTCACGGTACTCATCAGATTTTTTCATTGCCTCGTACAAATCGCTTTTATTTCTGCACCAACGATTCTTTTCTTGCCACTCAAGAAAATCCTTTTTCTTTTCTAAACCCGCCAAGAGATCCGGATGACCCGGTGGATTTTCATGGCTTACTGTATCGGAAAAATCAGCTGTATGGAGATAGTAAAACACAATCGTCACAAATTCACTCCCCACACGTATTTCTTTTGCGAAATCTGTAATATTGTGAATTGCAACGATGGACAATCCAATATATTGCGCATCTAAAGATGTTCCTATATGTCCTAATCCCTCCGATGCTAATCTCACCTTTGAATGATAAGTGCCACCAATTTTATTTGAAACATATATAGATTCTTTAGAATAAATCAATGCTGTATCATGTGGAGGAATAATGATTCTATTGTTATTATCAACCAAAGACTTCTTGGTAGAAACCGACCATGCAAAACGGCTTGCGTGCAGATCAATTGAATTGGATTTTATAGCACTTGTCGTAAGTGGATAAATATATATATTTTTCCCAAGTTCTTTTTTTATATCTACAATACTAAGCATAGAATTCTATCGAGAAATACCTCTCGACTTCCCCCTTTCTATAACTCCAGAATATAAACCGTACCGGTCAACAGCTAAAAGTTTCCGCAAAGAACTTATCTTCCAACATTAGGCACAGACAATGATAGATTGGCAGATGCAGCTCCTGAATCATATAAGTTTCTGTCTGTGGAGCCTTGATGCACACATCACTCATATCCTTCAGTTTGCTGTCCTTTGCTCCCGTCAGTCCAATGACTTTCATTCCCTTAGCGTGTGCGGTTGTCGCCGCAAACAGCACATTTTTGCTATTACCGCTGGTGGAAATACCAAGGAATACGTCTCCAGCCTTACCATAGCCGTTGACCTGCTGTGCGAAGCCGAGTAGTGGTTCACAGTCATTCATATAGGCTGTGGACAGAGCAGGATGACCATCCAGTGCAATAGCAGGAAGTGCCCCCTGCAGGTTTTCAGCCAAGACAGCACCGAGTTCCTGATTTTCCGCAACCAGTTTTTCTGCGAAGTCAGTTTCAGGCTTACGGGGCAGCTTGAAGCCTTTCATTAACTCACCAACGATATGCTCCGCATCTGCTGCAGAACCGCCATTGCCGGCCACAAGAAGCTTTCCACCGTTCTTATAGGACTCCTCCAGCAAAAGGTACGCAGCAACAATATCATTCTTCGCCGATTCTAAAGAAGGGTATCGTTCTACCAACAAGTTGATATGTCTCATCAGTCGGTTATCCAGTTCATGCATAGTCGTACTCCCCCTCTTATTTCAGGTATTGTTCTACAAAATCCTTCAAAGACGATACCGTCACAGTCTGTCCGTAGGATTCAGAGCCAATCAAAGCAGTCTGACATCCGGCATTCTGACCCGCCTTGATATCATTTTCTCCATCACCAATCATCCAAGACTGCGACAGTTCAATGTTAAAGTCCCGTGCTGCATTCAGCAGCATTCCAGGTTTCGGTTTGCGGCAATCACAGTCAAACTTCAGTTCTGGACGCTCCCCTTCATATCCCTTATGCGGATGGTGTGGGCAGAAGTAGATGGCATCCAGATATGCGCCTTCTTTGCCTAGAAGTGTCTCCATTTTGTTGTGAATCTCTTCGAGTTCTTCAAAGGACACTTCACCACGAGCAATCACAGGCTGATTCGTAACAACGATTGCCAAATAACCGGAGGCGTTGACCTTTTTGATTGCATCTGTCACGCCGTCCATCAGTTCGAACTCGTCTATGTTCCGTAGGAAGCCTACATATTTATTGATAGTGCCGTCCCGATCAAGGAACACCGCTTTCTGCTTATTCTTCAGATTCTTTCCGGAAACACGACCAGTTTTGTAATCCTCACATACGGAATAATAGCGTTCGGGTGTCCCCATGTCCTTCACATATTCAGGGCTATCGTAGCAGAACATCTTACCGGTTCCGGCCAACGGCTTAAGAAGCTGTCGATCCAAGTCAACCTTGATCGGTTTCCCATTCTCTCCCACAGCGCCAACCTTGTCCGCATCAATCCCCGAATGATCTAAAATGCTCGGATTGATAACATGAAGTCCAGCATTGACACGGTTGCGATAGTATTCCGGCCGTTCATCTTCCTTAGCCAGCCATCGCTCGACTGCCCCATTTTTATCAGCAATAATGAGTCCGCTATCATAAGGATGGCTATTCGGATGCGTGAAAAGAGTAACCAAACCGTCATGCTGTTTATGGAAGGCTACGAATCGATTGAAATCCACATCGAACACCGCATCTGCATTCAAAAGAAGGAAGTCCGAATCCAGCTTATCCTTGATTTTGAAAAGTGCACCAGCATTGCCTAGCGGCTCCTTCTCAAAATAGTATTCAATATGAACACCGAAGGGCTTCCCTGTTGCCGGAGATACGCCTGAACCATCACCAAAATAGTCCATGATGATGTTTCCGAGATGAGAGACGGTCAAAATAATGTCTGTGAATCCTTGGTCGCGCAGACACTCCAGTTCATGTTCCAGAACGGGCTTTCCTTCGATTTTTATCATCGGCTTGGGGATATCACTGGCAACAGAGGAGATCCGGGTACCCCTGCCACCTGCCATTATTACTGTTTTCAAATATTCAGTAGCCTCCTTTTAAGCGTTCTAGTCACACTTATCACCACTATTGTACCCATATAAACAATCATCGGAGCCATTCTTACATAAATAGTACGTAGTCCCAATATGCTAAATACAACTTGTAGTATTGTTATGATAATAGGATGTACAATGTAAATATCTGCCGAGTATTCTCTACCAATTTTAGCTAAAAGCTTCTGCCTATTGGAGTTTGCTCCTTGTCGTCCTTGCCTTACTAACGTATACGTAAAAATTGAAACAGCTAGAAATGTTGTGCTTAAATAATGATCGCGCACCGCATTTTTCCCTACGGAAACCAAAATCATCCGTTCAGCAATTGTTGTAAACGAAAACAATACCATTGCTGTAACAAGCCATTTTCTTCCAATTCTTTCGATGTGAGAATAACGGTCTCGAATGATATTTCCTATGCTAAAATATGGGAGTCCTACGAAAAGAAAGTTTCGTACATAATAATACGGCACTTCATGTCCCAGAAAAACGAGTGAGTATTTTCCAAGTACTAAATCACCCAAAAGAAGTATCGGTGTACTGTAGTACAACACCTTCTTAGCATTCAGACGATCGATTAGAAATACTATAATCAATACATATAAAATTGCGCTCAAATACCATAGATGTGGACCGACTTGATTATCGTTAAATAGGAAGAATTTCGCTAAAGCGTCGCTCGAAAAAGCTTCTAAAACAAACGCATGTATAGCTTGTTTTCCCTTTACCGCATTATACACAAATTTCCATACCAAAAAGATCACATTGGCTTTTATACTCAACAAGAAAATCTTTTTGATTTGATCCTTGCTTTTCCGACCGAGAACAACGTCAGCATGAAAGAAACCTGTAATCATAAAGAAAATCGGTACGGCAACCCTAGTCAAGGCTGTGAAGTACTCACCAACTTTTCCAGGAAAAGGGACGTGAATACATACCACCAAAAACGCACATATTGCCTTCAAAACATCCAAAGACGCTGCTCTGCTCTGCTCTGCTCTGCTCTGCTCTGCTCTGCTCTCACAAGTCTCTTCCTTCTTTCGCATATTGTCAATTCCTTTTTTTATAAAATCTACGCATAACCTTTTTGATTACGTCTGCAATAAAATCCCGCTCCATAAGCAGAACAAGAAAACCAATGGCGTAATTTATCCAGCTGTCAGCACAGCTTGCTACAACCATCAATAGTAGAACTCCCAGTCTAAAAAAGTGCTTCTTATAATCCACATCCAAATGCATAATGCTATTCGCACCTTTTAATCGTGAAAAAAAGGTTGCCAAATAACCAACTGCTGTTGCAATTGCCGCGCCATATCCTCCCCATAATGGAATAAGTGCGAAATTAAAAACTATGTTTATTCCGGCTCCCACCATTGTGGTAACAAAAACAGCTTTCGTCTTTTTCGCCGCAGTAAAAACGGTTCCAAGAAACGAACTCAATCCACTAAAAATACTTGCATAAAGAAGAATTGGCACAAAGCGCCACGCCGAGAAGAAATCTTTCTGGAAAAGAATCAAGGCAAGAATCTTTACACCAAGTACAAGCCCTGTACAAACAATAAGATATGTATGCACCCACATATCGTATATTTGAGAGAAGAATCGTCTGCTCTTTTCACTTCCAAAATCATCAACTGCAGACATTTCCCAAGCACTTACCATTATTCCAGAAATAGTCGCCATAATTGATGGGATTTTATAAGAAACAGAATATATTCCCAACTCACTGAGTCCGCGAAATATATTCATAATATATCTGTCAGACGAATTACTAACCCACCAGCTTATTGAATTTGGCATAAGCGGAATAGAGTATTGCAACATTTCCTTGACATAGCCACGTTCGATTTGATTTGGCCACAACAAGTCCTTCCATGCCCTACAGCCGATAAACAGCACAACGATAGTTATCCAATAGGCGGCAATCATTGCCATGAGGTATCCCTTTATACCCAACCCCAGTTTTAGCAAGAACACAATATTGCATGATATAAGAGCAACTGTATTGCATACGCCGGCAATGGAGTACATCCCCACTTTTTCACTGCCTTTTGCATATTCCATTAGCAATGTATAGAGTGAATACCCTGCGAATCCAATCAAGAAATAGTATCTATATCCTTGTAGATTACCCGAATTGAAAAAGAGCATCGACCCCAATGCCACAAATGTAATTCCAATGAACTCTATCCAAATTCCAATACTCAGCAACTGTCTTGAATCTTTACATTTATCAAGGCAAAAACGCATGACCGCTGTACTAATCATTAATGTCGCAAACGGATACAGTAGATTAATTGTTGTCGTCAATAGGTCAGATGTTGCATACTCTGCTGTTGTTAAGACAGAGGTATATAACGGCACCATCAGAAAGACTAGCAGTTTTGATGAAAAATTACCGAGCATTAGAAGCAAAGTATTTTTTACAAGTTTCTTTTCCTCACGCTTCATTTTTACAATTATATCCTTTTCCTTCCGATAATCTTGTTAACTTTATTGACCAATCTTTTTTTATAGCCTTCGATTTTCCAAATCAAAATTGCGTTTTGGGCCTCTTTTTTAAACTTCTTCTGTTTAACTAATATTCTTTTTAAAAATGAGCTACGCATTATCGGTCTATCAATTGGTCTTTGCAACTGCTGTTGCCGATTATTCAATGCGAATCTCAGGGGTACTTTTTCCAGAACCATGATTTCTTCCAAATCAGTTATCATATTCGCTGCTTTTTCATTATGTGGAATAATCAGAGAAATTCCTTTTGAAATCTCCGAACTTAATTCGGGTTTCTCTATCTCAATCCCCCAAAAATCACCAATGGTGATATCTCCTGCTCCACTTGGAGACGTATAGGGACAATGATAGCAGCTTTCTCGATCCATTACACCAATGCCAAATGCTGTAGTGTATATATTATCGGTCGATGATATTTCCTGCCCGTTCTTCAATGACAATGTTGTAAATCTATGCGACAAATGTCCTTTTTCTGTTTTTTTGTCTCTGAATCGAATACCGATAACTTCCGAATTGTTATCACGCCCGACCTCTTGCAAATATTTTGCAAACGCTTCCGGACTGGAAACACCGTGGCATACCAGCGCAACCAAAAATAGGTTCTCGTCTCCCAGTTTCCCCAAATACCGCTTAAGTCCGTCAACTTGACAAGGAGTTCCTGAAAAGAGCACCTTTTCGCCTTTTTGCAAGTTCTGCTTAACCGCAGAATATGTGTCGCCAATGTCACTCTGGGTATATTTACTTCCGCGGAGCATCTCGGGATTCTCAAATTCAAATGTATCAATGTGCTTTACGCAAAGATTACTATCGTATGCTGCACCATAAAAGTGTGTAAATCCCTTTTTCTTGCACATCTCCGAAATTGCAATAAAGGCAGCTCCCGATGTACTTAAACTTCGCACATTCTCATCCTTATGCCAACCGTAATAGCAGATGTCCCCTTGTTCTCTCTTCTGGTAGTTTCCAAAGGGGCATACTTTTTCGCACAGCCCACATTTTATACATTTATCATTATTTACGACTGGATATAGAAACCCTTCCTCATTTTTCCTCATTTGTATGCAATTACGAGGGCAAATCTGCTCACAGGCTGTACAGCCGCAGCATTCACTCTCCACGAGGCTGTTCAAATACATATTTCTGAAAACCACCTTCCGCTTAATATTTCCAGGATATGTATCCACTCATACTATTTATCCTGATTTACAATAGACCTGATATATTTCAGTGATTCTTGCTTCTTCCTGTTAATGATTGAAGATATATCATCCCAATCTATTTCCTGATTAAAACTGTAATCTGTTCTGTTTAAATCGTCAATTCGACATTCTTGTAAATTAAAGTCATCAAGGAAATCAATTACTCTTGTACCTGTTCGACTTACCGCATAGCTGCAAAACTTTTTCTTAAATATTGTTGAAAAAACCGTTGCATGAAAGGAATTTGTGATGACATATCTTGCGGAGTATATAGCATTTAAAAAATCTTCTACTCCTACATCGTGACAAGATTCGATGTCAGCATCATCGTAATCAAAATCCCCAATATACAGTAGTTTTAATCCTCTACTTTGAGCAACCATTTTGGCAAAAGATAAGAGTTCAGGCATTGGTCTTAGCATATACAGAAGAATATAATCCTTTCCGCTAAACCGTGCACTCATCATGCTTTTCCATTTGTCTGCGCCGAGAAGAAGTACTGGATCAACGTCTACTCGAACGTTTTTGTCCAACAGTTCATCAAGCAGATATTTTCCCGTTTTTTCTCTAACGGACACTCCTTCAAAGTCCTTTAGCTTTCGCTTATAATACTCGCATTCTTCTTTTGCTAGAGACGATACAGCAATACTTGCTGCATAGCTGTATTTTTTTATATTCAGCTTGGTCGAAAAATCCAAATAGAAAAGTTGATTAGGTTGAAATTGAGGATTCCAAATCTGATCGCTTCCACAGATAAACGTAATCCTTGATTTCTCATTCGACAATAATTCTTCAATTGTCCGATGTGTTTCTACCATGATGTTTTTCTGATAGAATTCCCGAACTTTTCTTCGCTTTTTGCGGTTTTTTAAATCAGATACGGCTTTTCTAGCCTTCTTCTTTACGCCATCATACTTCGTGGGTATCAGATAGGTTTTCGCAAATCGTATGATATAGCTTTTGGGCCGCAGTTTTACAATGCTTGACCCCCCCCCGCATTCTTTTATTGACTGCTGAAGGGCAAAAGCCTGTAATGCCGAACCATAGTTATCTCCTATCATTGTTGCAATCTTAATCGCCATTATTTTCTCTCCTCAGCGCATTCTCAATAAACACTTTTGATTCGCTTATTTCGTGATATAGGCTCGAACTGTCACATTTGCTCAAATCATAAAATGGGAACTCACCTTGCTTCTTCAGTTCTAATCCAGCTCGATTCAGTAACGATATTGTTCTCTCTGGCGATTTCCCATTTGGAATATGTATTAATTTCTTCTCGAATATAACGCTGAAAGCTGTAGCATGAAAAGAGTTTGTACAAACACATGATGCATTTTGTATCAGCCATACAAACTCCTTCGGACCCACGTTGTTTAGTCTCTTGCATCCACTATGCTTCTTAGACATTGTTGGATGTATATCGTAGATTCGCAAATTATTCTCTTGCGCATATGCTTTAGCATAATTCAATAATTCTTCATTTTCCTGCAAAAAATACACCAACACATAATTTGATTCAACAGTAACCGGTTTAGCTAATTCTCTCCATTCATCCTTTTTCAGTAAAAACACGGGATCTAAAACAACACGAACCTCTTTTTGAATCAATTCGGCTATTTTTGTTGCCGAACTAGGCTCTCTAACCGATATTTCTGAAAAATATGGTAGATTCTCTTTAATATTATCCTTCTGAGCTTCCGTCAGCTGTAGTGTCCCAAGACTAGCCGCATAGGATATCCGTCTAGTTTTGCATCCCCCCGCATAGTAAGCAGAACAATCACCTGTAATATTATTATTCCAAATTTGATCACTACCGCAAATAACACAATCATGGCAATCTAGCCATGTCACCAATTCCTTTTGTTCAGAAATAGCATCATTAACCTTTAGTTCTTCCTCTATAAATCTAGAAAAAACTCGACTCTGTTTTTTTCTTTTAAAGTATTGTAACGCCAATCGTACTCTACGTTTTGGTGGCACACCCTTTGTAAAAGGACTGATTGCATACTCAGCCCGAGCCCAATCCGGATAATATGGTGCAATCTCAGCATTCATATTATGATTTTGCAAATATGTCTTTAATGCATATGCTTGCAGAAGTGCTCCATAATTATGAGCAAATTGGAAAGTTAAGATTGCAACATTCATAATCAATCTCCTTGTTTATTACCAATCAGTGGCAAATATGATATTCCAATTGCAAAGAAATACAAGATGGTTTCCTCAACGTCATACAATGGATTTCCTGTAATGCCATACATTAAAAAGTAAGCCTGTACATACAATGAAAATCGTATCCACGATGCGTCCATGGCATTTCCTGTTCGATTGACCATTTGCGCTTGTTTCAGTGTTGCAACAAATCGTTTTGCAAAAAATCCCACGAACGCAATAAAACCAACAAGTCCTGTTTCGCACAATAATTGAAGATAGATACAATGTACATGTGTGTTTCGAAGTGTAAACATCTTCATGAAATTTGTCCATCCGATCCCTAATATGGGGTTAGCTATAAAATATCTAATCGCCTGTTCATGAAGCTGTGTTCGGCCAGCATCGTCAACCGAGCCTGACGTAATCAATTCTTGAAACGTCTCATAAATCTTCTTTATTCCATCACTACCGGTGAATTTCGCCAAAAATGCGAGTGCCATAAACATAGCGACGAGAAGCCCGGCAATCTTAAAAACTCGATATAGTTTTTCTCTTCCATATCCTTCCATAAAATAGACCAGCATTATCGCCGCAACAAAAAAGGCAATCGGTCCACGTTTTCCGGTTAAAAGAAGGCCGCCTGCCATAAAAAGAAGCAGAGGATAACTCGCACGTTTGAATACCGTCTTTCTAAAACAGAAAACAGCACCAATGCAAACAATAATAAAAAACGAAGTATATCCAACCTGGCTTGTAAAGCCAGCAACATAATTTGCTGTTCCTCTCATTTTCTCTGTTGCGTTTATACTTTCAAGTGCAACAGCGGAAAACAATGGTTTTACTAAAACTCTATATAATGGCAGAAAGAAGTAATTAAAGAAGCAGCCAAATGAAAAAAACACTCCGATTATTGCGAATGCAATACTTCCGTTCTTTGAGTCCTTCATTTCTGGCAGCATTGCAAATGGTAACAGTAGCGCGATTGCATAGTATCTCACGCTACTCAAACTATCTGAAACACCCATTTCATAGAACATGATTATTGCTAGCAGGATAATAGTAAATAATCCTCGTGGTGCATACAAGTGCCCATGTGATCTATCAAATGAGTTCAAAAAAGCGTATGTTAAACCAATGTAAATAATGCCGTATACAACAAGATTCATTGCCACATTCCGAAAAACCAATGTTGCTAATATCGATCTTGTTACAAAAGCATAAAACAAGGTCATGTATACTGCTATATAGTTGAATGATTTATTGTTTAAGTTTATTTTCATGTTCTTCCCGCCGTCATTGCTTACTTTAGTCTTGTCCCCACAAACATCTTATTCAAGGCTCCACATTTTGCTCTTTCGAACAGCGTATTTCTCGATAGCCTCCAGCTTATTTTCGCTTTATTTGTTTTTGAAAACAGCTTCAAGATATCATCATTATCTCGATATTCTTCTGCTCCTGGCTTCGCATTTATTTTCCAATTATTGACTTCATTTCTCAAATTGTGTTCATTAAGTACTGCTGCGATTAATTCTTCTTCCGTAGAGAACACATTCCCCCAGCCGTTCTTCTCTACCGTATATGGAATATTCCCCCCTGATTGCATTGCAAAAATAAAGCAATTCGCAGCATTACTCTCATAAGTAGTGTATGAATAGGTTTCCCCACACACACACACAAGGAAAACCGCAGAAATGCGCTTTTCCTTGAGATTATTTATCATTGCATCTTTTCCCTGTGTCGCTATATCCACTTCAACGGGTGTTACACCATCTACTTTTTCCGAGCCGTTTCCGAAATAATAGAAATCGTAATTACATCCTGCATCTTTGGCCGCCGCTACCACATTTTTAAAGATATCCCATCCCTTTATTTGCTTCTGTGCACCAACAAATCCGAGCCGGAGCGGTTCATCACTCAATATGGCTTCTTTATTACCTGTGTATTCACCAATTGCTTTTTGATGGGAAATAACGATTGTTTTATCTGCATATTCCGGATAAAATGCAATCCAATGTTCCTTTGTATATTCAGCAGGCGCTACAAATGTGATTCTGTTTTCAAACGCACGTAAGAAATGCTGAACTTTTTCTAAATGTTCTTCTTTTTTTTCAAGATAGCAGCATCCTTCACAAGGAATATCTCTATTGATGCACGACTGAATATCATTTTTCATCAAGTTGGGGTTAATGCAACATGTATAAAAATCATGAAGATAGTATATTACCGGAACATCTTCAATCTTCTCAAGAATCCACTTGACTTCATCAATATTATTTCGAATAATATGATGTACAAGAATTCCTATACAGGTCTTTCCAGCCTTATCAAATTCAAGGAGTGAGTTTAGAACCTCTTTTGCGGTCATCACACCTACAAATTTCCCATCGACAGTAAAGCCATAGCATCCAGTAGTCGTGCAATGCCAGTTTGCGCCTTCTCCCCGTGAGCGACTAATTGGAAAAATCGCAACATATCCAATACCATTCGCGCAAAAAATATCCTCATGAGCTTTTACAACCTTACTGGTGCCGCTTGAGTCAATGATGTAACTCATACCCGTTACAACAAATACATATCTTGAAAAATGGCACTCTGGCATCTGCATTTTTATCTCCTTTAATTACTTGCTACACGTCGTGCTTTTATCTCAGCCGGAACACCGATGGCAATTGAATTATTTGGAACATCCTTCAATACAACTGCATTTGCTCCAATATAAACGTTGTCCCCAATCGTTATATTTCCTATTATTACGGCTCCGCATCCAATCTGAACATTATTTCCTATTTGGGGTACACCATCTATTTTGCTTCCTTCGGGCCATTTTGCTCCAATTGTTACATTCTGAAATATCTTACAATTCGAGCCTATCGTCACCTTACTATGCACCACGCACCCCAATCCATGGTGTTCAAAACTTGTATTTTCTCCAATTTGAATATCTGCGGGAATATGATTTGAATAAATTATATAGTTAAGTAATTCGAATATGCGGGCAACCCAGTACCCCCCCCATGCTTTTTTCATCCTATGTGCTATTTGCCACAGTTTATTCATATTATCAGAATTTAAAGGTTTCCTTCAAACCCATCCACCGTTGATCTTTTTCACTCAAATTCAACGCTGTTCCGTCAGTGAGCGTATAGCCCTCAACGTTTGCATTTCCTTTGTACTCTCCCTGCACTTCCGGCCATTGGATACCGATTTGCGGATCGTTCCAGGCCAGACCGCCTTCATCGTTGGGATGATAAAAATCATCACACTTATAGCAGAATTCGGCTGTATCTGTCAAAACCAGGAAGCCATGGGCAAAGCCCTTGGGAATCAGAAACTGCTTTTTATTTTCTGCTGTCAGAAGGACTCCATACCACTTTCCGTAGGTTTCGGAATCTGCCCGCAGGTCAATTGCCACATCAAAGACACTGCCTTGAATTGCTCGAACCAGCTTGGTTTGGGGATAGTGCTTCTGGAAATGCAGGCCTCGCAGGACACCCTTGGTAGACATGGACTGGTTGTCCTGTACAAAGGGGATGTTCAAACCCGCCTCCTCCATATCCCGCTGGCTGTAGGTTTCCATAAAATATCCCCGGTTATCTCCGTGGACAGCAGGGGTAATCACGCATAGCCCCTGAATTCCTCCCACATTTTTCTCAACTTGAATCTGACCCATGGTATTACCCCTCAATCTCCTTCAAATAGCGGCTCAGTGCATCTTGCCAGGTCGGAAGCGGCGTGAAGCCAGCTTCCACCAGCTTGCTCTTATTCAGACGGCTGTTGAACGGACGAGCAGCCTTGCTCAAACCATACTCTGCCGTGGTCACAGGCAAGACTTCCGTCTTATACCCAGCTTGACGGTAGATTTCCTTGGTGAAATCGTACCAGCTGATGTAACCACCCTCGTTAGTCGCATGATAATATCCGTACTTCTCGGTTTCATTCATATCGACAAGCAGTCGCGCCAGATCATATGTATAGGTCGGTGTGCCGACTTGGTCATTGACCACACGGACAGTATCATGGGTCTTGCCGACATTCAGCATGGTCTTGATGAAATTTTTACCGTTCAAGCCGAACACCCATGCAATGCGGACAATGAAATACTTCTCCAGTGTCTGGCTCACTGCCAGCTCACCTTCCAGTTTTGTTTGGCCATATACATTCAAAGGCTTGTAATCCTTGCAGTCCGGCTGCCAAGGCTCGGTACCCTGACCGTCAAACACATAGTCCGTGCTGATATAGGTCATCTTGCAGTCCAGCCTCTTGCAGACATCTGCAATATTCTGGGTTCCGCCAGCATTTATTGCACGAACTTTCGCCACTTTGTCGTCATCCTCTGCCATGTCCACAGCCGTCCATGCCGCACAGTGGATCACAGCGTCAGGATTCACTTCCGTGATAACTTTCTCAACAGCTTCTCTGTTTGTAATATCCAGTGAAACATACGGAGCCTTTGTTACTTCAGAGCCGTCTGCCACGCCGCTGTAGTTTTCCTAAATGTCAGAACCTACACCTTCATGACCACGCTTCAGCAGTTCGTTCATAACATCATGTCCCAGCTGACCGCCAACGCCTGTTACAAAAACCTCATACCGACTCCTCCTCAGGTTTTTAGCGGTTATTTAAGTTTCTTCACTTTGTCCCACACTGGTTTACCAAAGTAAATCGCCCAAAAGTACGACGTCATCATGTTCTTAAACATCGCTTTATTACCATCCAATCCATTTGAGCGCAGAATCTCGTAGCTTTCATTTACAAAGTCTTTCATGATTGCTGCTAACTCTTGCCGCGACAGCTTTCGAGGTTCAATTCCGTAATGCGCTGTCTGCCCGGCATCGCTAATGAAGAAAGCATAGTTCAGCGTGCAATAAAACAGGTATCGCTTTGCAATCTGAACTGCCTTCTTTTTCTTCAGTTCTACACTAAAGGAGCTCTTTGCGATCTGCTCCACAAACAGACCAAACTCAGTTGTTCTTGCTCTCGGTGAAAACCACGCATCTTCGGTAGTGCCCTTCTTGTACAAGAAACTCTTGTTATTAGCAAACGACTCCGTTCCAGCCAGACTCCAGATCCTTTTGAACTGGAACATCTCCCCGTATTCGGCCAACTGTCCTAGAATCAAATCGTGTGGATGAATATACGCTGCCTCTCTTGTAAACAGCTTCTGCCGATTCCGGATTAGCCGATATTCATCCATATTGAAGATTATGCCAGTTGGATGCGATCCGAAGTACGGGATCGACATAAAGCATTCTTCGGGAGATTCAAGCAGCTTGTACCCCCCCGATATTACAAATGCCGCCTGTCACTGTCGGGTGTTCCTTTAAAAAGATGATCAAATCTGCCAGACCTTCTGTGTCAATCAGGTCTCTATCATTCAGATGAAAAGCAAACTGTCCATCACACATTTCGAGAAGGCGGTACCAGTTTTGCATAACACCGTCTTTGATCAATCCATTGCGTTCTTCATTCTGAACTACGCAGATTCTCGAATCTTCAACTGCCTTTAACGCATCGAATGTTCCGTCCGTTGACATATCATCCAGAACCAAAATATCGAAGTCATTCGACTTGATTTTCAGAAGACTCCTAATCTTGTCCAGAAGGATTTCCTTACGGTTATATGTTGCAATAAAAATACTTAAAATCGGCTTTGCGTTCATTCTCTTTCCCTCACACTCATGCTTTCGGCTCATACATCTCCGGTGTATAATGAATAACCCTCGTACCACCGTCTTCAAATTCAAACGGAATATACATCAAATCCCGCATTGCCCAACGAACAGCATCCTGATGCTCCGGTTGCACATAGAACACGAGGAATCCTCCGCCACCAGCACCGAGCAGTTTTCCTCCCAGTGCGCCGGCAGCCATGCCTTTTGCATACAGTTCATCAATGCTATTAGTCGAAACCGCAGAACCTGTCTGACGCTTCAGTCTCCATGTGTGGTCAAGCATTCTGCCAAAATCATCGAGGTCAGTGTTCTTGTCCGTCAAAATACGCTCCGCATCATCAACAAGCGAAAGCATTTCCTTAAGTTGAGCAGTCTTATCCTGCTTACCCACAGCGTTCGCTTTCTGTACATCGGAAGAGAACCGTGTAAAGCCCGTAAAGAACATCATCAAATTTTTATTGAGCTGCTTTTTACGATCCGGTGAAATAATCACTGGCAGCACTTCGTAGCCGTCCGCATTGAAATTGATTCGGTTAAATCCGCCAAAGGATGCGGCAATTTGATCTTGCCAGCCACCTACCTCCTGGCACAGGTTGCGCTCAAGGTAAATTGCTTTGTCCGCCAGCTTTTTCTTATCCGCATACTTACCCTTGAGTGCATAAAAAGCGTTCAGCATTCCAACAGCGAAGGAACTGGATGTTCCCAAACCGGAACGAGCCGGAAGATCGGCCTCATATGTAAGTCGAATCTCATGCATATCCAACATCTTCATCGCATTTCGAATCGCCGGATGCTGAATATCATCGATGTTTGTTACACGCTCCGTCTTTGAATAAGACAGTTCCGTGGAATAATCAAAGAAGCGTGGAAGGTGACGGACATTCACATAGCAATATTTGTCGAACGTAGTGGAAAGCACCGCACCGCCATTTTCTTTAAAGAAGCTCTCCATATCGGTACCGCCACCGAAGAAGGACATCCGAAATGGTGTTTTCGTAATAATCATTTTTCGATTCCTCTGCTTTCTTTAGCTTCTTTGATGGCTTCAAGGAATGCATACCCATTTTTTTCATCTGGCTCGAGATAGGCACCTTCAGCCCACTCATTCCATGCGTTGATTACAATCATCGGAGAACCGATAGTTTGAGCTTTAATGTATAGTTTTCTGAAATAGTTTTTGAACTTTTCCGCAGTAACTCCCATCATAACATTGCAATTATAGCTCTTTCTCGGGGAGTTATCCCAATCACAAAAACATCCCAGAAATGTTTTATCGTCTTGATTTTCTCTATTTAGAATCCGATCCCAGAGCATATCATAGGATGTTTTCAATCTGACAATTCCCTTGCCTTTCTTAAGGAGAAATTTAGTGTTTATAAAATCAATTGTTCTTGTGCTTGCCACTCTCCAAATTTTCTCGAACAGCTTCTCTCCGTATGCAAATGTATAATTAGGTTCTCTTGTAACCCTTGCAGAAAAACGCCCGCACTCATCCTTTTCGTGTCTTCCAATTGTTTTTACGAAATAAATTCCAGGCAATCCGGCTTCACGAGCCCATTCATCCCACAATGAAAGGAATCTATCCTGATTGGGAATATCCCACGCATTATAAATCGCATAAACAGGTTTTCCGTCAATCTTGATATAACGGCTATCCTTAAAATACTGCAAGCAATAATCGAATTGTGCTCGCCAATCCAACTCTGTTCCGTATTTCTGTTCCCAAACAATTTTATTGTCCTGCCCAAACCACGTCTTTCGCCAGGACTCATTAGCCCAATACAAATAGAACGGCAAATCCAGCGTGGAATCATCGCGAATCAACTCCAGCGGAATTTCAAGCAGCTTATTACCGCAAGAATAATATTGATAGATTGCAAATCCATCTATCCCATATTCTTTTGCTAGCTTCATCTGCCAGCGAATATTCTCTTTCTGAGATAAGTCGTAGTAGTTCTTATTCAAAGGGATACGGGGTTGATTATGTCCCTCAAAAAGAGGCTTCGCACGCTTACATGCATACCATTCCGTATACCCCTTTTCCCACCATTTATTGTTATACTCTGTTTCATAAAATTGCGGCAGATACAATGCGACAACAAGCGGCTTCTTTTCACTCATTTGAATTCATCCTTTACCATTTTCCGTTGATATTCTTCAAAACTACCAATAACCTTACATGGAACACCCGCTGCGACTGTACCACTTGGAATGCTTTTATTTACTAGACTTCCAGCCCCGATTATGACATTGTCTCCAATTGTTACATCATATAGAATTCTGGATCCCGCGCCAATGAACACATTATTACCAATCGTGATTTCTCCTTGGCGGATCTTATAGTGATGCTCCTTATCCATGTAGTTAAACATCATGCAGGTGATGTCATGGTTTACAAAATTCACATTACTTGCCACATGGACATTATCCCCAAAGCTGATCATCTCTGGCTCTGTTCCAAAATTCCACGGTTGCAGATAGACGTGTTCACCAATAGACTTAAAATAGTGTTTCTTCTTCAGGTACTCAGCTCTTGAGTACCCCCCCCCGATGGAGATTAGTCGAAGCATCATCCAATATCTTTTTAGGGTCTTAAGATTCATTTTTATACCCCCTGCTCTACACCAATTGCACTCAGAAACTCTCTTTCTCTACTCTTAGCCGAGTAAGCATCCAGCCCCTTCTGATAAGATTTCATGCACATCTGCTCATACTGTTCATTCGGCATATCAATGATTTTTCGCAGCTGAGTCTCAAGCTGTCCAACATCGCCAGGCTTAGCAAGATATCCAGTTACCCCGTCATCAATCTGTTCGCCCAATGCTCCGACATCAAAAGCCACCGCCGGTCGAGAATGCTTATATGCATCAAGCACTACACCGGACTGCGTTGCAGTTTCATATGGTAGAATCGTGCATAATGCACTATAAAAGTAATCATGCATCTTGCTATATGGAATAATGCCTTCATCAAGCCTCACATTAGGAAGTTTCTTTAATGCATTAATCGTCTCTTTCACGCTGTCATCCGCCTTACCAGCGACAACATATTGAATATCCGGTGTCCGCTTTATCAATTCAAGCAAATATTCAATACCTTTATACCGATTCATTCGCCCGAAAAAGAGAACGCTATTTCCCTTTGGTTTGCAATACTGGGGAAAAGAATACCAGAGATCAACCTTGTGCAGTTTATCCTTATACTGCGGATATTGTTTCAACGCATTATTATAACCATCGGCACTTCTTAAAATAATCCGGTTTGCCAATCGAGCTGTCAAATTATTGATTGTCTTATTAATTCTTGCATGTTCATCACCTGCATGGGGAATCACATCATTGATTGCATGTGCCACAGGGATATGTTTATTCTTGCAATAGAGTATAATCGGATAATTCCACACATGGAATGATTCAAAATAGACAACATCAAAATCCGTATTTCGAATCATCTTCATCATTTGATGAATACGCGCCACATTGAATGTGTCTTTAGTAATTCCCGGTCTTTTAGGAGCATCAATAAACAAATTATCGCTATTCCTAGGAGCTGGATAATCCGAATTTTTTATTGTCAACGTTGTGACCTTGTATCTATCCTTTAGGTTTTCGTACATACTAAACACGCCGTCTTGAAAACTTGTATGATCAGACATTGTCACCATTAGTATTTTCTTCATTCAATTACTCCATTAAGTCACATTATTTATCTTTCCCTTAGGAATTTCCTGAAACCATAAATAAAAAATGCAAACCACGGTCCCGGATCACTCCACGAAAACAGTTGATCCACGGTATTCCTGCGGTCAAACCACGATGGCTTTGTTTTAAATCGATTTGGTGATTTGATAAACCACATCCAATCAATCTGTGAACGCCGTACTCGGATTCCTGTTTTATACTGCTGCATAGGAGTCACCTCGTCAGCATACAGGTCTTCCATTATTTGCTGTGCAGTATTGATTCCAGACAGAAAGCCCAGCTTCGCACAGGCAATCGGTCTAAGGTTTACCTCAAGTACTTTGGGCGTATCATCCCGTGCATCAATTATCATATCGATGCCCACAGGGCCATGCAGTCCCATTCTCTTTACCAGCTGCATGGAAATATCGTGGATATCCTTGCGGTCAATCGTTTCGTTCAGCACACCAGAGCCGCCATCAATTGGATAGAATCGGTAACTCGCATAGGTAAATGCGCTTTTCGTATTTCCCTCTTTATCAACAAACAAATTATCTGCAACATTCAAGCCTTCCTGAGGGATATATTCCTGTACGACCATCTCGGACACGTCAATATCAAACTTCTCAACACAGGCTGCAAGCTCTTCCTTAGTTCCAATCTTGTGAAATCCATGTGAACCAAAACCATGGCTCGGCTTCAGGATAATTGGAAATTTGATATTAGAAGCAAGGATATCGTCTACGGATTTAGCGTCATAAATAGTCATCGGACAGGGCAAATCATTTTCCATGCAGACCTTCATGACATTATTTTTATCCTGAGCATAATCAAACACATCCTGATCATTAACTATCAGGTGTGCATAGGTGCTCAATTCCTTTTTATGGTGAGACAAAATAGTAGCTGAATACTCAGTAAACGGGATGACCACATCGTATTCACCAGACTTGACCAGCTTCAGAATCCATTCTTCCGTTCCTTTCAAGTCACGGACACTCGACACTCCGAGAATCTTATGCTTAGGGCGCTTCGATGCATAACAAGTATCAAACCGGTCATCACACAGCACCGTGGTGTCACAGCCAAGACCGTTGAAGGCTTTTGTATATTCCAAGCACTGGCTCGTCAAACCATCCAGTAAGAGGATTTTCTTTCCCGCAAATCTACTGTCCATTCCCGTATCTCCTCAAATATTTATCATCACCAGTTCCCGCGGATTACCCAATCTTGGAAACCGGGTCGTATTTGAAACGCCTGCGCTGATAATGTGCTTTCCAAACTGCCCACGGACATTTGAAACCATCAGTCCAATCCTTGGCACGTACACACCAACATTACCAATGCGCCATTGCCCTCCATGGTAATGCCCAGATAAAACCAAGTCGAAGGTGTCTGTTTTTCTGTCCTTAATCTTGTATTTGTAATGCTCTGGATGATGGCACAGAAGAATTTTCGTTCCTTCTTTTCGTGCATACTCCTCTAACCAATCCAAATCATAGCGAGTGGACAATCCACCGATGCGCAGCTTCTTACCTTTAATAGTCACCTGCACATCGGCATTATCCAAAACTGTAATATTGCGGTCTACGAAGAATCTCTCATCTTCAGCGGTAAAATACCATTCATGGTTTCCGACCGACATGAACACAGGGGCCAGCTTGCTTATATCTCGGAGAAACGCTAAGCCGAGGTCTTCCTCTTCTTCAGCTTCAATCCCCTTATGCTCGACCAGACGATCCAGCACCCGCATCAGACTAACCATTGGGCCTTTCATCTCCGGCAGAAACTGCCACTGTTCCATTGATAGAAAGTTCCATTCACTTTTTCCTTCCTCGTGTCGCTCCAAAGTATCGCCAGAGAGGAGAATCGCATCGGGACTTTCTTTTGTAAGTAGCATCAGTAACTCATCGTATGGCATACTGTGCATATCGGTCACAAGTGCTATCCTTAGCCCCAGTCCTATGTTCGGCTCATAATTCGTAACATGAATGGAATCCATTATTGCCTCATTCTTCGTTAGGATAGATTTTCAGCAGTTCCTCAAAAGTCACGAACTCGTAGCCACTCTTTTTAAGCATCTCAATTACCTTCTTGAAACGCCAAACCATATGGCGGCGGCCAATATGTGTACGAAGATACCGGTCGAAGCTGATACCCTCCACCTTCGGCATAGGTTTCGGTGACAAATCAATCGGATGGATGTACATCACATAGGGCTTACCAGAGTCCAAATACTTCTGGGTCATATGCTTCATAAAGAACCACGGTAGCATCCGAATATACCCGCCGCCAAGGAGCATATTCATATCGCCAATCTTCTCAGTACTGACCTCAAACTCCGTAAAGCCTTTAGTCTGGTGAACACAAGGAATCGTTTCCTTAAAGTCCTTCAAATTCAGCACACCGTACTTGGCACTCTTCTGCGGTTTCAGCTTGCTGGAGTCGTACTTAAAACCGCACTCTCGCACAATGTCGAGCCGTTCATCGTCAATGCCAAAGCTTGGTGCGCGGTAACCATGAACTTGATGTCCAAGAATTCCCTCGATCTTTTGCTTTGCCTCCAGCAACTGGCTGCGGAACTCGTCCGGAGTCATCGTTACAGGGCGAAGATGTTGGCAGTTGTGAACTGCGATATCATGGCCTTCTTTGTCCATCTCACGGAGCTTATCTGCGAGCTTATCCGCAATCTCACCAACAACGAAGAACGAACCGTGGATATCGTCCTTTTTCATAATATCCAGTGCCACATCCAAACCGTCCAGAAGCGAAATAGAACGGTCTACATTTGCCTCCGGGAAATATGTATGATACCAGTCTTCAACATCCATCGTGATAATTGCGTATTTTTTCATAAAATGATGGGTTTATTAGGTGTTCGGTTGAATCGGATGTTTCGGGTCGGCGGGCTGATCCGGTGTGCAACGGGGAAATTCCGGTGTCTGTTCATTGCGTCATAGGCAGAAGCGGTTTTTAGGGTTCGTTTATGGGTCGGTGGCGGTTTTCGTATTGTCGGCTGGTTTTCGTCCGTGCGTGGCTTTTTCGGTCATTGCTCTGTTTATCAATGCGTGTGCCGTTTTGCCGATTCGCATGCGGAAGTATCGGCATGAAAAAAGGGGCGGTTCCGCTGAACACAGTGACGCAACTTCACTCAATAGAAGAATTCAACGCGGAAACCGCCCCCCCCCGGAGCAGGGCGGAGAATCCGCCCGCCCCGTAGATGCCGCGCAAACATGTTCTGAAATTCCTGATTGAAAAGTGCAAGGCTTATACGTTGGAATTGGCAAAGGTGTTTCCATTAGACACCGAAGAAGAAAAACACCTTTTCGAATTGCTCGAACGCTCCTATATCGAAGTCCGCTATAACGACAAATTTGTTGTTCCAAAGGAGGTTGTAGACGCGCTTGTCCCCAAAGTGGATTTATTGTTTAATATTGTAGAGGATGTTTGCCGGAAACAATTCGACTATTACAAACAGCAGAGCAAGAAATAACGCCCGGAAGTCGGCGGCAAATCGAGTTATTAGAAAAATTCGAATAACTGCCGACACCAGAATCAGCCCCCACAACCCGAACTTATGAATGATATAACCCTTATCCAAAATAAAATCTACGAAATCCGCGGCCAGCGCGTGATGCTCGACTTCGACCTGGTGGCACTGTATCAGGTTACGACGAGTGCCATGAATCAGGCCGTAAAACGTAATGCAGAGCGGTTCCCGGAAGAATTTATGTTTCGTATTTCCGCAAGCGAATGGGAACATATCTCATCACAATTTGTTACGACATCCCGGACAAAGCGTCCGAAATCATCTTTGCCGCTTGCTTTTACCGAATAAGGTGTCGCCATGTTGTCCGCAGTATTGCGCAGTAAACCAGCTATACAAGTCTGTATTTCAATTATGAAAGCCTTTGTCGCCATGCGCAACTACATCGCTACGACGACGACCGTCACGGCAGAACTGGCTGAAATTCGTGCGAAACTGGCCCTGCTGGAGCGTACCGACGAGGACAACGCCGAAGCGATAAACGACCTTTCGGAGGATATGCGCAGGGAATTGGACAATATCTATCAGGCAATCGCCGCCCTGTCTGTCAAAACCCCGCAGGCCCGCAAGCAGCCCCGGCTGATCGGATATAAAACGCCGGAAAAATAGTTGTCGCATGAAACGGTTGCTGAACCGTACCCCATGCAGGTCTTTCCCTGCGGCACCGAACTGCTGTAGCCAAAGTGCGGAGTAGATTTTTGATAGGCAACCGGGCATCGGAGCCATTAACTGCTCCGATGCCCGGTTCCTTATTTACCGCCGTTCAGTTTGCCGCGGCGAACACTTGGCCGATCTTCTGCATTTCCCGTCCGATAAGCTGTTCGGAGCGTTTTATCAATGGCCTGAAAACGAAATAATTCCGCATGTCGTTGATATACAGGATTGTTTGCGCTGATTTGCGGCTATCTGCCAACAAAAAAGGTCTTCTTTCGAAGACCTTTTCGGGTGGAAGATGGGGCTCGAACCCACGACCTTCGGAACCACAATCCGACGCTCTAACCGACTGAGCTACATCCACCGTGTGACCGTCGAACGGTCGTATCGGGATGCAAATGTAATACACTTTTTTTGTCCGTGCAAAAAAAACGGTGAAAAATCTTCGGGAAAATGCCCCGGGTGACAAAATGGCAGGCCGGACTGTACCTTTGTCACCTGGCGTCTGCCAAAAAACGGTTGGCACATCTATTGATGGGACTATGGGTGCTAACGCGCAACAAACTATTCAATAATAAACTAAAAACTGAAAAGCTATGAATGTAAAACCATTATCGGATCGTGTACTCGTCCTCCCGAATCCCGCGGAGGAGAAAACGGCCGGCGGACTGATCATCCCCGACACGGCGAAGGAGAAACCGCTGGCAGGTAAAGTAGTCGCTGTGGGCCCCGGTACTTCGGAGGTCAAAATGGAAGTCAAGGTCGGCGACCAGGTACTTTACGGCAAGTATGCCGGGCAGGAGATCCAGGTCGACGGCGTGGATTACCTGATCATGAAGCAGAACGATATTTTGGCGATTATCTGACGATAACCGGTCGTCATGACCTCGAAATTTTTACATTCCCTCTGAAAATCCCTTTGAAATGGGGGACTCCGGGGATAAGCTTATGAACGAATATAAAATATAAAGTTATGGCAAAAGATATCAAATATAATGTTGAGGCGCGCGAACTGCTCAAGGAGGGTGTCGATGCGCTGTCGAACGCAGTGAAGGTGACGCTGGGCCCCAAAGGCCGTAATGTGATCATCGACAAGAAATTCGGTGCGCCGCAGATCACCAAGGACGGTGTGACGGTGGCCAAGGAGGTGGAGCTCGAAGACGCTTTCGCCAACATGGGCGCCCAGATGGTCAAGGAGGTCGCTTCGAAGACCAACGACGATGCCGGCGATGGCACGACGACCGCAACCGTGCTGGCGCAGTCGATCATCAGCGTGGGCCTGAAGAACGTGACGGCCGGTGCCAATCCGATGGATCTCAAACGCGGCATCGACAAGGCCGTGGCCAAAGTGGTCGAGTCCCTGCGCAAGCAGAGCCAGGAGGTGGGCTCGGATTTCGACAAGATCGAGCAGGTGGCCACTATTTCGGCCAACAACGACGAGACGATCGGTAAGCTGATCGCCGAGGCGATGGCCAAGGTCAACAACGAAGGCGTGATCACCGTCGAGGAGGCCAAGGGTACCGAGACCCATGTGGAGGTCGTAGAGGGTATGCAGTTCGACCGCGGTTATATCTCGGCTTACTTCATGACCGATCCCGAGAAGATGGAGGCACAGCTCGAGAAGCCTTACATCCTGATTACCGACAAGAAGATTTCGACGATGAAGGAGCTGATGGGCGTGCTGGAGCCGGTGGCTCAGAGCGGCCGTTCGCTGCTGATCATCGCCGAGGACGTGGACGGCGAGGCGCTGTCGGCGCTCGTGGTCAACAAGCTGCGCGGTACGCTGAAGATCGCCGCCTGCAAGGCTCCGGGCTTCGGTGACCGCCGCAAGGAGATGCTCGAGGATATCGCCATCCTGACGGGTGCTACGGTGATCTCGACCGACAAGGGTATGAAGATGGAGGATACCGACCTTACGATGCTCGGTACGGCCGACAAGGTGACGCTCAACAAGGAGAACACTACGATCGTCGACGGTGCCGGCAAGAAGGAGGAGATCGCAGCCCGCGTGGCTCAGATCCGCTCCTCGATCGACAAGGCTACGTCGGATTACGACAAGGAGAAGCTGCAGGAGCGTCTGGCC
>ENA-ORPF01001027-ORPF01001027.1-human-gut-metagenome-genome-assembly--contig:-NODE-1027-length-24684-cov-2.421292_pt1 | contig 24684 bp, 25 predicted proteins | sample MGYA00242140_ERZ509070 | MGnify/ENA primary metagenome ERZ509070 (study PRJEB26280, sample SAMEA2338713) | human gut metagenome | biome: human gut; feature: human-associated habitat; material: faeces... | reverse complement strand
GGCTGGGCTTTTTAGCGGGAAAGACGCTTCTGGACGCGCAGGAGGCAAGTTTTCAGGCGGTCTTGCAGGCACATACGGACTTGGACGTGCCGGTGATCCAGGTGTCCATGCAGACCTTAGATGCGGCGGGGCTGGGAGAACTCTTCTACTTCTTTGAGCTCTCCGGCGCGCTCAGCGCATGCGCGTGCGGGATAGAAGCATTTGATGTAGACCGGAAAAGCGCGAGCAGAACGCTTACAAAAACGATGCTCGGCGGATAAGCGGGGGTATTCAAGAAAAGTTTACGAAGTTTGACGCGTTCCCGGCTTGTGTTTCGGGCAAAAACCTGATAGAATGAATGTGACCATAAAAGACGCTGCGGCCGTGGGAGCGGTGCGTGCAGCGAGTGCAAAAGGAGGAATGCCCTATGGTTAATATTGTGATGGGCCCCGAGGGTTCCGGAAAAACCAAGCTGCTGATCGACGCCATTTCGCGTGCGCTCAAGACCGAGTCCGGCAGCATGGTGTGCATTGAAAAAGGACATACGCTGCGCTATGACGTGGACCACCGTGTCCGTCTGATCGACGCAAGCGAGTATTCGATCAAGAGTTATACGCTGCTGCAGGGATTTATCAGCGGTCTGCATGCGGGTAATTTTGATATTACGCATATTTTCATCGACAATCTGTATAATCTTTCGCGCTCGAAGGACCCCGTGGAGACGGAGAACTTCCTCGACTGGTGCAACCTGTTCTCGGCGGAAAACGGCGTGGCGTTTACGTTTACGCTTGCCGACGACCCCAGCAATCCGCCGGAGTATATCGCACGTTATATGGACTGAGATTTATGAAAAGCGCCTGCCATCGGTAGATGGCAGGCGCTTTTGGCGTTTTTGGGGTTAAAAAATCTGCAGGATATAGCCTTTGAGGTAGAGCGAATGGTCGGACGAGAGGGCGGCAGGATGGTCGCGCGACTGCATGAGAAGCTCCAAAAGGCGCGCGTCGCGCCCGGCATCATGCGCCGCTTCGCGGAGCATGGAGAAAAACAGCTCGGGCGTCATGAACTGGCTGCAGGAGCACGAGACAAGAAAGCCGCCGGGCTCGACATCGCGGTCATATGCCCGCTCCACGGACCTGTTCTCAGCGAGAATCTCGGATATTATCTGAATCTCTATGACATCTGGTCATCCTACGGCGTCGAGAGCGAGGGGGTCTGCATCGCTTACACTTCTGTATACGGCAACACGAAAAAGGCTGTCGAGTATCTTGCCGAGCAACTCAGGGCTAACGGCTGCACAAAGGTCGCGGTCAACGACCTTGCCCGCTGCGACATGGCGAAGGCTGTTGAGGACGCGTTCCGCTACGGAAAGCTCGTGCTCGCGACGACCACCTACAACGGAAGCATATTCCCGTTCATGCGCGACTTCATCGACCACCTGACCGAGCGAGGATATCAGAAGCGCACAGTTGCGTTTATCGAGAACGGCTCATGGGCGCCGACCGCCGCAAGGAACATGGCGAAGATGTTTGAAAACAGCAAGGATATCGAGCAAATCGGTACGGTCACGATTCGTTCCGCAATGACCGACGAGAACAAAGCGCAGCTCGACGCGCTCGCAAAAAAGCTTGCATAAAGAATAAGCAAAACTGCCGAACCCGTAAAAAGATTCGGCAGTTTTTATTTTAGTATAGATTCAAGTTTGCGAAACACATCTTTGCTCTCCGGCAGGAATGAAAGAAGCTGAAAATCATGGAAAAGTCCGTCGTATTTATAGAGCTTCGCATCGACGCCTGCGCTGAGCGCATTGGCGAAAGCCGTGTCGCTGTCGCTCTCCCCCACCTCTGCCGTACCGCAGAAAAAGGCTGTCGGCGGGAAGCCCAAAAAATCGGCAAACGACACCGAGAGATACGGGTCGAGGAGGTCATGCTCCCCAGCATATTTCGGGCGGCGTCTGAAATACGCTTCGTGATCTTTAAATTTTTCTTTCCTCGCAATACCGTAAAACGGGTCGCTGTGGCAGTTTCGCTCATATGACTCTCCACAGGCTGTCATATCGCCCCAGAGCGAAAAGCAGACGAGCTTTTTGGGCATCGGTCTGCCGGAATCCCGGAGCTTCTGCGCGAGGGCGAGCACCAGATTTGCGCCGCTGCTGTCCCCGAGGACTACAATATTCTCGGGCTTTATGCCCTTTGCCGTCAGCATATCCCACGCGCTCATGACATCGTCGAGCTGCGAGGGAAAGATATATTCTGGCATGGTTCTGTAATCGACGCTGAAAACGGCGGCTCCGCCTGCGGCGCGGCTGTATTTCAGCGCGAGGCGGCGATAAGCATCAATAAGCTTTATTTTGAAGCTTCCGCCGTGGATATGAAAAATCACGGTGTCTGTTCCTGATTTTTCGGGAATAAGACTTTCGACAAAGCACTCGCCGCAGGGAATTCGGGTCAGGGTATAATCCTTCGGCGGCTTATATCTGCTGACTTTATTTTCTACCGCTGCACCCGCATTCGCGCTCATATTCTCGTTTTTTACAAATCGTGAGTGGAACACGGCGCTGAGCAATGCGCTTGTTATTCTTGCCGGCACGGAAGCCATAATTATACTCCCCTGCCGAGCACGGCGTTCATATTTTTGACCAGCGGATTCATGATGAATGGAATGAGCGTGCCCGCCTTTACAAAGCAATAGACTTCGTTCCACAGGGCATAAAATGCGAGCTTCTGCTCCGCTTTTTCGCTCGCGCCGTATTTTTTGAGATATGTGTCACAGAGGAAGAAACGTTTACCGGTCAGGTTATTGAACTGGAACAGATCATATTCGCGGTCGGCATACATGGAGTTGAGCGGATCGATGAACCCGGTTATCCTGAGCCCCTTGCCGACCATTATGTTGCCGACATTCAAATCGCCGTGGATAAGGCAGGCGTCGGAGATGGACTGGGAGAAGATATCCGAAAATTTGTCTCTCGCGCGGCTCATGGTCGAGACTATTTCGTAGGACAGCTGTCCGTCCTCCGAGAGCTGTTTTGCCGCCAAATAGACATCATCCATAAACGGCTCATAGCACTCGAGCCAAGACGAGAACTGCGGGTTCATTGTGTCACCGAATTTGTCGCTCCGACATTCGTGGATGCCGTGGAGCGCATAGGTCACTTTATCAGCAAAAGCCAGCTTCGCGCTTTTTGAATAAAGCAGCTTGCCGAATGACATAAAGAGCGTGCTGCCCTCGATTTTGTCCATAACATAGCAGTCGAGCGGTATGCTGCCGTCGGCGCTGCGGGAATATAATGCTTTCGGCATACGCACGCCGCAGTTTTCGGATAAAAGCTGTAAATCGTGAGTCTCTTTTTCGAGCATTCCGTCGGCGCGCAGGAATTTGACAACCGCCTCACTACCGTCGCCGAAGGTCACGCCGACCGCCGTACCGAACGATCCGCCGCCGAGATTTTTTGTTTTAACGCCGCTTTTGCCGAGTCCCTCTTCGCAGACGGCGAGAGCATATTCCGCCGCCTTTTCGGATTCGAGAGATTTCGGGGTCACTTTTTCCACATTCATAGCACCGCTCCGTTTCGTGTTTGTTCAATACAAATTCTATCAAATTCCGCAGAAATATAAAATATCCCGGGGACGCTTTTTTCTATCCCCGGGAAACTTTATTCTGTCATTTTTCTGTATGCGCTCGGCGTCATGCCATAAGATGCGAAGAACTGCTTATATAATCCGGACGGGTTGTTATACCCCGCCTCGCGGGCGATTTCTTCTATCGGAAGATCGGTGTCCGCCATGAGTTGAGCCGCTTTTTGCAGCTTGTAGGACAGCAGCAATTCTGAAAAGCTCGCGCCGAGGCGTTCTTTTATCATGCGCCCCGCGTATTTTTCGCTGTAGCCAAGCGTTGACGCGAAGCCGTGAAGAGACGCGGAGCCGATATTCTCGGCGAAATAGAGATTCAGCTCATCTGCAAGATGCCCGTCTCTATCGCGCTCGCCGCGCAGAAGTTCAATAAACAAAAGTGAGAGATAATTTTCAACAGCACGTTCGGAATAGTCCGCGCCGCCGTAATATTCGCTGAGCAGGCGCATGACGATGAAATTGACCTGTTCGGAAGTTTTATCAAACACGGTCATTTCAGTGCCGATTTTCAAATTATCGGCGCATTTTTCAAAGAGCTTTGCCGGAATAACGGTTTTTATTATATTATCGCCCTTGCGGCTCTTTTCAAGAGAATGCACCGTACCCGGAGGAAGAAGGCACGCCTGACCTTTTTTGAGCGTCAATTTTCGCTCTGGATTCCTGAAGTGCTGGGTACACTCGCCGGACAGGACATAGATAAATTCATAGAACGAGTGACCGTGATAATATGGCTGCTGGCAGGCGGTATGCTTTCGCATATGAAATTTGTCGGACTTTCTTGTCGGGATAAACGGCTGACCGTTTGCGTCGAGCGTCTTGAGCGTTTCTTTATCGAAGCCCGCAGATATTATTTTATCCGCCTCTTCAAACTCTTCGGATATCATCTGCCTTATAGCAGCTTCCGATAATGTGGCGTTATAATCCTCGCGTTCGTGGCGGTCAAAAAGCTGAAAAAAGCCGCTGTTCGTCATAGCATTGTGCCTCAATCGTTCGCTTCTTCGGGTTCTGCCGCCGTTGCGGGCTCTGCCGCGGGAGATGTAGTATCATGTGCCGCCGGAGCTTCGGTCGGCTGAGTTTCAACCTGACTTGTCTGCGCGGGCGCGGTATGGCTGCTCTGCGCGCGTGTGCCGGAGGCGGTAGAGCCGCCGAGGGTCGGGACGAGCCCCTGATTATACAGGTCTATCGCCGAGACATGGTCGCTGCCGATATTAATATTCGTCTTGCCGTATAGCGCCAATTGGAGCTCGCGCGCGGCGACGGGATAGTCGATGACCCAAGTGTCGAGCTGCATCCTTGCCACACGCCCGTAATAAGTATAGAGCCTCGTCGCAACATAGTTGCCCTCCGAGGGCATGACCATCTGCGCTATATCGTAGTTCATCCACTTCTGGGCGAACGCCTGAGTTAAAAGCGAGATTATCTCTCCCTTGCCATAGTTCGTGTGCACGTTCGGCAGGACGATATCCATAGCGTTGTTGAGCTGACCCAGGGACGCGCCCTGCGCGCTCTTTATAAGCGCGGTTATTATCGTGCGCTGTCTCGCGGTTCTGCCGAGGTCACCCGCCGCATCGACATGGCGAATACGGGTATAGACAAGCGCCTGCGCACCGTTGAGCTTCACGGCATCGCCGGACTGAATCTTATCTATCTGAGTGGTCGTGCGGTTGATATACTCCGCCTCATACGGCTCAATTTTCAGCGTCACGCCGCCGAGCGCATCGATAAGCTTTGGGAAGCTCTTGAAATCGACGCTGATATAGTGATCTATTTCTATCTTGTAGTCGTTTTCGAGCGTTTCGATAAGAACGGGATAGCCGCCCCATCTATATGAATGGTTGAGCTTGCAGCATCGCTCGGGATTTCTCGCCGCGTCGGGGATATTCATATATGTATAGCTGTCGCGCAGGAAAGAGACGAGGGTTATCTTCTTCGTGCGCTTGTTGAGCGAGAGCAGAATGAGGGCATCTGAGCGGCCGGTGTTGCTCTCGGCATCGTCAACGCCGATAAGCAGGACATTTATAACATTCTTGCTCGAATATTTTTCGCCGCCGTTCTTCGCCCACGCCGTTATGAGTGCGTCGAGACCGGAAGTGTCCGCCGCATCATACATATTGTCGAACTCATCTTCGGGCGCGAGAGTATAATCCGGGTCGACCTTTCCGTCCTTATCTATATTGATAAGCCCGACTTTTGCAAAAACATAAATACCCATAGTCACAGCTGCCAGCACTAATATTGCAACCACAACAATTATAAATATCTTCAGATTTTTCTTGTTGTTGTCCATGAAGAACTCTTTTGCGCTTCGTTTCTTTTCGCTCATAGGACATTCTCCTTCGTTCGCGCATATACGCGTTTTCTGCTTTTATCTTACCATACAATGGAAGCAATTTCCACCTTCTTATATATTTTCGGCAGAATACACATAAAAAGAGCAGCCCATAAGGACTGCTCTCTTAGCTTTATTTCGATTTCTGGGACTCGTTTTTAGAATTGCTCTTGGTATTCTTTGCGGTCTTTGTGCTCTCCGCTCCGTGGACATAAGCATAGGTGTAATTATACTTATACTTGCCGCGGTAGTAATATCCGCCATGCTCATCATCGACACAGTTGAGGACAAAGCCGACTATCTTCGCATCGGCAAACTCAAGCTGGCTGACGACGTTGACAAGCTCCTCTTTCTTTGTCGAGCCGGGGCGGACGACTATAACAGCGCCGTTGGTATACTTCGAGATGACCGCCGCATCGATAACCGCAGAAACGGGCGGAGTGTCAATGAATATATAGTCATATCTCTCTTTGAGCGTCTCCATGAGCTCGGCAAGAGCCTCGCTGCTCAAAAGCTCACTGGGGTTGGGCGGAAGATAGCCCGAGAATATGACATCGAGATTGTAATCGTCTATTCTGACTATGGCATCTTCAAGAGCGCAGGCGTTGACAAGCACATTCGTAAGACCGGGCGACGACTTGCGCGCAAGAAGCCTGTTGATATTCGGGCGGCGCAGGTCGCAGTCTATAAGCAGGACTTTTACATTGGTCTCGGCAAAGGTTATCGCAGTGTTGAGCACATTTATGCTCTTGCCGTCGCTCATGCCGCAGCTTGTGAATTCGACGACCTTGCAGCCCTTGCCGGGCATCGAGAAAATGATGTTGCTTCGCAGGGTGTTGTATGCTTCGTCGACGACGAAGCTGGTGTTGTCGCCGAGGATATATTTACGCTCGGACGGAGAACGGTGGCTGCTTACTTTATTCTTTCTTCTGATAAGCTTCATTTAGACGCGCCCCCTTTCTTCGAAAAGAAGCCTTTCTTTCTTTCGCCGTTGTCGTCATAGAGAGTGAAATTCGGTATCTTGCCGACGACGGGAGCATCGAAGAGCTTGGCTATATCATCCTCGTCCTCAATATAGGAATTGAAGAGAACGAGCAAAACGATTATTGCAAGAGTGAGTCCCACGCCTATAACGCAGCCGATAAGGGTGAGTTTCTTGTAGGAGGGATATGCTATTCCTTCGGGCACGCGCGCAAGGTCGACGACCTTGACCGAGCTTCCCTCAACAAGATCCATTATGGCGTCCGGGGCAACTTTGGCTATCTCATTGACTATCTTAGCCGCCTCTTCGGGGTCGTTGTTGTTGATGGATATTTTAAGTATGGGTGTGTCCTCAACAGCCTCGGCGGTAAACGATGCGCGTATGGCATCGACGCTGTAATTTTCACCGAGCTTTTCCTTGACTCTGTTGAGAACGTTGTCGCTCGTGAGCAGTCCCTGATATGTAGTGACAAGGTTCTGGGACGCGCTGAGGTCGGACGAATATATCTTTTCGTCGTTCTCGCCGGTGTAGTTCTGAATATAAATAGTTGCGGTCGCTTTATACTGCGGGGTTATAAAGAACTTGGCATAAAGGAACACGCCGGAACCGCAGACAATGCCGACAAGCAATATCAGCCAGAGCCTTTTGAGAACTTCAAAGAAAAGGCGTTTAAGGTCAACATCAAATGTTTTAAGTTTTTCCATAAGCAATCCCCTCTCGGTGTCGTGGATATACAACACTATAATTATACATACAGCGACACGGTTTATCAAGTTATTTTTACTTTTTCTTACTTTACACCAAAACGGCGCATCATTTCCTTATAATTTTTGACAGCCTCGCCGTCTGCATCTTTCACTCCGCGCATCCACGCACGAAGCTCGCGGAACTGAGTGAATATTATTTTAACCGCCCTGACGGCATAGGCTATCGGCAAAAATATCGGGAATTTGTCAACTATCCTGCTGCGACGGCGTATCTCGGACGAAGAGATAAACAGCTTTCGCTTGAGCGCTGCGGAGAATCTGTTGCTGCCGTCCTCATTCGCGAGGTACATCACCATATTCGCAGCCTTGCCGTAGCTTCCGGATTCAAAGACATATTCGCCCATCTCGTCGAGCAGCCCGTTCTCCGGCTCATCGCCGAACCAATGGAGTGAGAGCGCCTTGAGATTATTCATAACCTCGTCCAAATTATAGCGTTCAAAGACGGAGTTTATCTTCACCCAATCGAGCTCGTCTTTATATTTTTTCATATAGAGCGCCATATCGGCAAAGAATCTGACGCCGACTCCGCCCTGATGGAAATGACCGAACAGATGACCCATAAGAAAAATATAATTGTCGCTCGGGTCGAAATTATATTCAAATCCGTTTCCGTCGGTGAGCTGCCACGGCGGCGCAAAGTATGTATCAAGCCCGGTCTCGCGCTGATGGTCGAGCACGGATTCGTGAACCTCGACCGAGATGAACGGGTCGCGGTGGAAAACATCGTGGTGTCCCTTATGTCCCTCGAAGCTGTACCCCGCCTGCGTGAGAACTTCTTTTATCTTCTCGTGGCTGTCGAGATCGGCGTAGACATCTATATCCGCCATCTCGCGCATATCCTCGGACGGATAGAGCTGGGCGACATCCGCGCCCTTGAGAAAGATATGCTTTATCCCCGCAGACGAAAACAGGTTTTCGAGCTCGCCGCGCGTCATCTTCTGATTTGCACACTTGAACATGAGCATATTATGGCTGCCCTGGAGTTCCGTGACGATATTCGTCGGGACATTCCTGTTTTTGCGCAGGGCGTACCACAATATATTTGTCATATTATGCTCGCGGGCAAGCTCCAGCAGCTTTTCAAAATCGCCGCTGAAATCATCCGCACGGCCGCCTTCGAGCACGGTGCGCACAAGAAAAATATAATCTTCGTAAAGCTTCTTCACTTATATCCTCCGCTTTCAGCCGTTGAGAACAGCCGAAGTTATCTTCCTGACTATTTTATCATCCTGAACGATGCTGAATTTTCTGGCAAAGAGACAGCCGGAATTCATCAGCTCGTCATAATCCTCTGATTTAAATGTGTACGGGTGACCGCGCGTCCAGTCGATATAGCGCAGGCACGCTTCGTGGTCATCGTCGAACTTCTTGCTGTGCAGATTATCTGCAAAGCTTGAATTTATAATCACCGTCTGAACAAAGAATTCATCCGGAATATATGTGTGTTTAAACTGCTTGAACACAAATGATTTTTGCGAAATAAGATATTTTGCAAACTCGCCGGTCACGCTGAACCACTGCGAGCCGCGCTGCATCTTCTTGCCCTTTATTCTGTTTATCCCGAATATACGCTCGAGAGCAGTCTCCGCTTGGGTGACAAGGCGGTTAAAGAAATTTCTTCTGCCGGAGGCAAAATGATAATACCTGACGCGCTCAAGCTCTTTTTCCGTAGGCTCGGGTGCGCCGAAATGGACGAACTCTTCGCCTTTATGTTCATCGAAATAGCGGTGTATCTCATCCTGATTTTTCAGCGGCAGATCCGCGCCGGAGATGAGATGGACATAGTCATATTCTCGTCCGCTCTCGAACGCAGCTTCGAGCAGCTCATACTCGCATCTGACCATATCGAATCCGCCCCATCTTATATGGATACGCGGGACGAACTCAACGCGGGAGTTTTGCAGAACGCTTTGGATCCTGCTGATATCGAGCTTTGAATGGGAATCGATGTGTATATAAATGTCGTTACGCTCGTCATCGATACATTTGAGAAGACTTTCGAGCAGGTCGAACTGATCGTGGGCTATTATCAGATATGCGTGCATGGTGCACCTCCAATCAGCAATTATATACTATTTTATTTTTAACTTTATTTTCTACGCGCCGGGGCGGAATACAGCGGCCACGCGAAGGCGAAAATTATCGCTTTTATCTTTCGCTTTGCCGAAGCACCGCACCCGAGAAACGCCGCAAGGGCGCCGCGTATTTTTTTTATAACCTCGCGCTTGAACCACGGCTCGCGGTCGATGCCGGAATGCAGACTCTCCTCCGCGCAGAACATGAGCACGCGCATACGGATATCCGCCGTTTCTTTGCGCCCGAGCGACTTTCCGCACTCGCTGCCGCAGATATATTTGAGAACAGATATGCGGTCGATTATTTTTTTGTCGTTGAGCCGGCTCATGAGGCTGTCCGGTGCGGATTCATAATGATAGAGCCGTTTATCCGTATCCGCCTGCACCGAGACATTCTTGCTCACTTCGTAGTTGAAGAGCCAGTCCTCGGCGATGACAAGGCTTTCGTCGAAACGAATCTTCCCTATCGCCTTTTTGGAATAGACGGAGCGCCAGACATTGTTGTGCTTGCCGCAGGCGGAATAGGCAATTATAGAGTTTTTGTCGCTGAGCACTGTTATTTTGCCATCAGCCGAAATTTCATCCGGGCGTGAAGAATCGAAATAGCCGCAGCCGGAGCGATCGGCGTTGTTTTCGAGCGCGTTTTTCATCAGGGTTTCGTACATATCGGGCTCTACAAAATCATCGGCATCGACAAAGCCGATATATTCGCCCGACGCCATATCGAGTCCGGCGTTTCGCGCGGAAGACGCGCCGTTGTTCTTCTTATGTATCACCCTGACGCGCCAATCGCGCTTTGCCCATGAATCGCACATCGCGGGGCTGGCATCCGGCGAGCCGTCGTCGACCAGGACAAGTTCTATATTCCCATATGTCTGCGAAAGTATACTTTCGACACATCTGTCAAGATGCTTTTCCGCCTTGTAGACGGGAACAATGATGCTCAGAAGTTTATCCACCGAATTCACCTCTTAACGCCCTTGAGTCTGAGCAGAAGTTTTGAAAAAAGATTGAACGGATACGCCGCAAAAAACAGACGGACAGTCGACCTGCCCATATCGCCCGGACAAAGGCGGCATATTGATTTATAAAATCTCAGCGCGGTTTTGAATCTTTCATCCGTCACGCCGATACGGTTGGCGAGAAGAGTATTGACCGCCGCATCATAGGCATATCGGCGCACAGCCTCCACCGTTTTATCAAAGCCGCGATCCGAAAAGAACTTCGCCTGAGCGGCAAAGGCTTCGAGAACATCGAGTCTGCGCGGCGTATATTCAGACATGATACTCCCCTGCCGGCTGAGATAAAAATACACAGCATCCTTTCTGACGGAAATGCAGCTGCACCTGTCAAAGAGGCGGTAATACACGAACGCATCCTCGTTGAGTCTGCCCTCGGGAAATGATATGCCGTCAAACAAATTGCGGCGATAAAGTCTGCCGCAGGAGATAACATAGGCAAACAGACCTTTTTGGGCTATGTCCTCGAACACATCGTCTTTTGAAAGAAGCATGTCCGAATCGAAGAGCAGAGCTTTGATTGGCTTTCCGTTTTCGTCTATTCTGGCGACATTCGCGATACAGATATCGCTGTTGTCGCGCCGCACGGCATCGGCGAGCAATTCAATGCAGTTCGCAGATATTGTATCGTCGCTGTCGAGGAAGAAAACATATTCACCCGATGCTTTGACGAGTCCTGCATTGCGCGCGGACGAGAGACCGCCGTTCGGTTTGTGAATAACTTTTATTCGCTCATCTTTTTCAGCCCATGCATCGCACATGGCGGGAGCCGTCCGGCGAGCCGTCATCGACAAGGATTATCTCAAGGTCGGTGTATGTCTGCCCGACAACGCTTTCGACGCACTTATCAAGATATTTTTCAACTTTGTAAACCGGGATTATTACGCTTATCATTCTGCTTTCACTTAGCCTTTTTGAATTTTCCGATAACGCCACCGACAAGCGACTTGACTCTTGCGAGAAGCTCTTTGAAATACGGATTCTTGAAATAGAGAATCAAATAGAGAATATTCGTTGCCGCAAAGCACACGATGCCCTTAACTATAAAGCCGAGTATGCCCGAGAGAGGAATCATATCGGCAAGCAACTTCACACCAAATCCGGCGCCGCAGCTGATAACCAGCGTTGCAAAGAACGAGACAAAATATCCCCAGACCGACTTTTTGAAATGGTCGCGAAAGAGAATAATCGGCTCATACCAGATATAAGTCAAAAGCTTTGAAACAGCCGACGCAAAAATTATGCCCGCCATTCCGATCCACTTGCCCATGAGTATGGAGAGTCCGATATTGAGAACTGCGGTGGCAGTCATTATATACTTTGTTTTCAGATAGATTCCTGCCGCTTCTCTGTATATCCATATGGGATAGAGCAGGCAGGACAGAAGGAAATTGAGGCCGATAGCGCAGACGGTATATTTATCAACAAGGAAGTCCTTGCCGAGCCACACGATTATGAAATCGTCAACGAGCGCATATGTACACGCACTGACAACTATTCCAAACCATGCGGACATCGTCTGGATAACTTTGAACACCCGATACTGCTTCTCCTTGCCGTCGGACACCATCATATTGCCGAGGCTCGCCGTAAATGAATAGAAGAGGATATTGGCGTAGCTGCTTATCATATTTATCGGCATAAGATAGTTCGAATAATCGCCGACGGCAACGGTGCTGACCATCTTTGATATGAGCAGGTTATCCGTACCGTTTATCATAACCGACGAGAGCTTATACAAGAATATCGAACCCATGTTGTCGAATATTCCGCGCCTGTCCGCTTTTGAAAGCGGCTCGTTGGGCTCTTTGATATAAGGATAAAGCTTATTCGCCTGATGCGAAATTATCAGATTGTTTATGATAGTAAACACAACGCCAACCATAAGATAAGCTATATAATTTCTCGTGGCATATATGATAACTATCTGCATAATTGTGGACACCGTGCTGGTGACAACGGTATATCTGGAAATAATATATCCGTGCTGATGCGCGGTAATAAGCGTCTGCTTATAAGCAAAAAGGTACGAGCAGACCGTATTTAACACCGCGATGCCGTAATACAGATACATATGCTCAATCTCGTGATCGAGATTTACAAAAGAATCAAGGAACGGAACGAATGCAACGCCCGCAACGGACACCGCCGCCGCTATTATTAAATAAACTTTGCTGTAAAATTTATTCAGCGCGGCTATCTTCTTTGTATCGTTCTCCGCTATCGGCTTATAGTAGCTGTATGCCATTGCCGTGCCGAAGCCGAGATCGGCAAGGCAGAGCAATGAGATAACATTTGAAAAAAGACCGTTGAGTCCGAGCATCTCGCGCCCGAAAACATTGATAAACGCAGTTTTCGAGACAAACGCAAGCACTTTTCCCAACGTTGAATTGAGGAAACTTGCCACGGCGGTTCTTGTCGATTTTTCAGTACGTGATGCCAATTTATCTACCTCTTATTTAATGATTTCAATAAGCTCATCATAATACGGCTTCAAAGCGGTATTGTCATATCTGAAGCTTCTGCCTTTGACTTTTTCATAAAATGCGGCTATATCCGCGCAGTTCTCAACATTTTGTATATACTCAACACCCGACAGGCACCAGTCATAGATGCCTTTCACCTTATGGCTCATGCTGAAGAAAACGGCGCACGGTGTACCGGTTATCGCAGCGAATATCATTCCGTGAAGCCTGTCCGTTATCACGAGCTCGGCTCTTCTGAATGTTTCAAACTGCTTTTCGAGCTCGGCGAGGCGATTCTCCGGGAGCACATTATGGTCGATGCACATGTCCGCCTCTTTGATGCCGCCAAAGGCTTTGTCTGTCCAATTATAAATTTCCGCGCTGTCGGCATCGTCCATTATTTTTTCGCAGTCATTTCTCAGGCATAGGACTGCGCCGCTGCGCTCTCTCCCCTCGCGGCACTCGTCAAGCGACAACACCATATCCGGAATGAGCTTCACTCTGCTGTGGTCGTCGAGCAAAAGGAGCGCATTGTCATAGGAGAGCTTTTCTCTTGTGCAAACGGTAATATTTTTATGTGAATTATAGATCTTTCGGGCATCTTCGAGCCACTTCCTGCCCTCTTCGTCGTCGGAGAAGAAAATCGTGTTGGGCAGAAGTATTATCCTGCTGTGCGGAAGAAGTTCTATGATTTGCTGCGTCAGGATATCAGAGTACGGCCAGATGGTGCCGATAAACCCTCCGCCGTTAATCAGTATGTCGCTTTTCCCGAACAGAAGCTTTAGGCTCAAGCTATGTCTGAAATACTTGAAAAATTTATCCAAGCTTCTTTTGGTTATTTCAAACAGGAAAAAGTCCTTGAAAAGAGCCTCCTCGGCTGCGGCTATGGCATGGTCGCCAAGATTGCAGTGCTCCGGAGTTATCAAAAGGAATTTAAACTTTTCACGGTATTTAATTTTTTTGAAAGCAGTTGAAAATATAAGCTTCCAAATCAAAAGGAAATAGTTGACTCTGGCGAGTATCTTCCTGATTATTTCAAATATAAATCGCATAAGCGCATCCTTTCCCGTAAGAACACTACCGTCTTATTTTTCTTATGATATCCCTGCCGTGGCATTTTACATTCACCATGAGCTTATAAAGCGTGAACACATAAGCTATAAGGAACATGTTGAAATTGAGGTTCTACCATATCACTTCAAAAATTCATTAACATATACAAATAGCAGATCATCTTCTCAACAATCTATTAAAAGACACAAATAAACTTGGACTGATAGCAACGATGATCACTGAAACTTTATATTTAATCGAAAGATATCTGTTTTTCAAGATATATTTTCCGTACTTGCGAATTTCTTCAAATATTTTTTCAGAGTAAGTACCGCTGATTTCTTTTCCACCACTAACACTCTCATCGCTGCTGAGCAGCCTTGAAAGCGTTGCAAAAAGTATGCGCGCATGGCGGCAAATACTTTTTTCGTAGATATCGCTGTTATATCTGCTCTCTTCCACAAATCTCGCCGTTATTTTATATAGGTTCGCGCGTCCGACTGTCATGTCGGTAGAAGTAATTGAACCTGCACGCCTGACATAGTGATAGAAGCCCTCATCTGTAGATATAAACTTTGATGCTTTTTTCATAAGCCGATAATTCATATCAAGGTCTTCTGCATATTTTATAGTTTCATCAAAGCGTGTATCAGAAAAAAGTTCCAAGCGATACAGTTTCCCACACACCTCCGGTCTAATATTGTCAAGAATAAACTCTCCCAGTATATCCGAACCTTCTAATTTTTTATTTCCGGAGTTCTCTTGAGAAGTCGTTCCGTCTTCATATTCAACGCTGAATCCGCACATTATAATGTCCGCATCTTCGCCGATTGTAAAAAGGCTTTGCACAGTATTTTTATCGATCCAATCATCCGAATCGACAAACATCACAAATCTGCCGCAGGATATATCAAGTCCTGCATTTCTCGCAGAAGACAGTCCTCCGTTCGGCTTATGTATAACCTTTACACGACCGTCCTTTTGAGCCCACAAATCGCACATAGTGGGACAATTATCCGGAGACCCATCATCAACGAGAATTATTTCAAGTTTTTTATAAGTCTGACCAACGATGCTTTTCAAGCACTCATCAAGATATTTTTCAACCTTATAGACAGGCACTATCACACTGACAAGAGCATCCTGCATATTTATCTCTCCTTTGTGCAAATATTATCAATCTGCTTTTTTGTCCCTTGCCTTTCTTATTCCGCGGATCATAAGGTTATAAAGTCCGGGGCAAAGCCAAAGTGCAAGCACTTTTCCCTTATACTTAATCGGATATTTTTTTTGAACAAGTATGCGCTTCTTGAAATTCAATATTGCAGATCTTATATCATCATACTTATAAAAATATTTCTCATTTGTGAGAACTCCGCTGAGCAGAGTGAATGCCGCAGCAGCATATCCCCTCAGGCAACAGTCATAGACATCCTCAGGTATATCTTTATAACTCAGCATAATCTCAAACGCTGTCATTGAATCAAAAGAGTGGTCATCCATAATCCACGCTTGTTCTCTGATACGCTTCTGAACATAATTATATTCGGCCTTGTCAAGAACAGCCGCACCATTCGACTTCTGTGCCGTTTTGAAATTGAATAACAAATCCTCGGAATACCAAATATCCTCGTCGAATCTGACTTCTTTGAGGATGTCGGCGTCGTAAAGTCTGTTCCAGATATATCCGCCGTCCCCACCGAGCACAATAAAACGAAAATAATCGTCCTTGTCCAGCACCTCTTTGTCGACGACACACCTGCGCTCATACCTCTCCCCGGAAATCTCGACTGCATAGTAAGAGCACAGGGCTATGTTCTTTCCGCTTTCGCTTATTTTCTGTATGAGAGATGAATACATTTCCGGCTCAATCCAGTCATCGGAATCGACAAAGCCTATGTAATCTCCCGTCGCAATGTCAAGCGCCGCGTTTCTTGCCGACGAAACTCCTCCGTTTTCTTTATGTATGACCCTTATGCGGCTGTCCTTCTCAGCCCACTCGTCACACATGGCCGGGCAATTGTCCGGTGAGCCGTCGTCAACTAAGATTATTTCAAGATTTTTATATGTCTGTCCCACAATACTCTCAACGCATCTGTCCAAAAGACCTTCCGTCTTGTAAACCGGAACTATAACGCTGATTTTAGTGTTACCCTCCAAAAGATTAACCTCCTATATAAATCCTCAAAAAATCAACATATTTTTCGGTCATAAACACAGAGCCGCGTTTGAGCGCCGATGCGAGAAGCTTCGTGTGCGCAGGCAATTTTCCCATATCGACTGCTGCCGCCGCAGAGCGAATATCTTCATCCGCGCAGATATTTTCAATAACCTTTCTGCGTTCCTGTTTCGAATGGAAATTGGCTTTTTTTGCTTCGTTTCGAAGCAGGAAATTGACCATATACAAAAGATAATAATTGAGCTGAGATGATATATCAAAATCAGAAGCCGCATTTTTCTCTTTGAGCCGCTTATACGGCAGGAGAATAATATCTTTAAGCTTTTCGTCATATGCCGTCGACATCGACTGCCCGGTTATTCTGTAATGATAAGTCGGCGTTTTTAAGCATGATATGCTCTGCGAATCAAGCAGACACGGATATATGAACGCTGCGTCCTCGCCCATACGGATACGCTCATCGACGGGCAAAAGATTTTTTTCGATCAGCTCTCTTCTGACGAGCTTGCTCCAGCAGTTCGGATTGACACCGAAGCTGTAGAACCGTCCATCAAAAAGCATTCTCGGAAATATCTCTTTTTCAAGGCGTTCGCGACCGTAGAAACCTTCCTCAAAGCACTGGCTGCTCGGTTCGGCGCGATCTCCGTAATCGCAGAGGAAGTCGCTGAGCACCATATCGGGCGAATGCTCGCATACTGCTTTGTACATATTCAGGAATGTGTCCGGCTCGACCCAGTCGTCGCCGTCAACAAAGCCGATATAATCGCCGCACGAAGCCGCGAGACCCGCTTTTCTTGCGCTGAGCAGACCGCCGTTTTTCTTATGCACGACCTTCATGCGTGCATCTTTCGCCACATATTCATCGCATATATCAGGGCAGCCGTCCGGTGAGCCGTCATCGACTATGATTATTTCAATATCGTCGAGCGTCTGCGCCGCGAGGCTGTCAAGGCACTGGCGGAGATATTTTTCAACTTTGTATACCGGCACTATAACGCTTATCATAATTCGGCACCTTAACCTCTGAGTTTTTTGTAAAGCAGATACGCGAGTCTCCCGAATAAGTTCAACAGGCTCTTATTGCGCTGTAAACATCGATAACTTCATAATTTTCGGACGAATTATATGTATGAACACGCAAGGGATTTTTGATTCCGATAATATTCAAATCCTTTACATCTACCGTCTTAACCGTCTTTTCGCGGTAATACGAACTAAAGTCGCTGTCAACCTCAAGGAAGTTGAGCCGCTTGCCGTATTCCTCCGAACAGTCCTGTGACACGCGCATAAGCTTGCCGCCGTATTCAAACATTTCGCCTGCCGCACGGGCGGTGACGGGATCATTTGCAACACATCCGAGCTCCGTCGGGCATAATTTCATATCTTCCCCGACTTTATAAAGAACAAGCTCACTGTTTTTTGTCCTCCCCATATCGCAGGCGAGCGCATAGATATTGCCGCCTCGCTTAAAAAGCGTTGTATCGGCAAGCTCAACGTCCTTTGCCATGTTCGCGGACTTCTCCCATCTGTCGGGGAAATCGACCGCCCTGTACATATCCAAAGTATGCCCCGAACCGGTCTCCGGCACGATATATATTTCGCCGTCATGTTCGAAAATCTGCGGATATGACATATGATATGGCTCAACTATTATCTCTTTCCAGCTTGAAAAGCTGCCGTTTGCTTTTAGCTTTGAATAGCCGATAACACCTCGTCTGCGCAGATAGTCAAACAGCTCGGCAAAAATATACGTCTCGCCGTCGCGCTCGAACACAAACGGGTCGGCAACCCAATATCTCAGATTATTTTTTATGGCTCTGAACGGCACAGCCTCATCGTCAAGAAGCGCGTGTCCGCCCTTTTTTCTAAACGCCGCACGGTAATAATCAAATTCCATAATATTCCTCCTAAACGCCCCGCCTATCCCGAAGCCGAACCGCAATTATTTTGTATCTTTTACTCCGCAGGAGTTGACCAAATCCGCAAAGTAGAGATTATATATAGGCGGTATTTTTTTGAACAGATTTGCAAGGAGCAAGCAAATTTTATCACACATACGGCGCACTCCGATTTTACCGAACAGAAGCTGCACCGCAAATTCTATGAGCAGGCACGAGATAAAAACCGCTGCGGCAAAAAGAATTATCCATATAACCATAAGATTTCCGGAGTTTCTGTCTATAAATTTGGGCAACTCAGAGATAATATTTTTTCTTATTATCGGGTTGTCAGAAATAATATACACCCCGAAGGTCAGCGGTCCCACAGCGCAGATAAAATTCTTTGCCTTGTCACCAAAATCCAAATTTATGAACAGCAAAAGCACGAAAACGACAGCCAAAACGGTAAAAGGTGAGCTGTATGTATCGGCTGACAGAACGCTGCTTATTTCCATATTCCGACATTGCTTGACGAACGCCGGAATGAATTCGTTATCAAGATACAGGAGCAGCGAGAAAACTGTAAATCCGAGAAGATAAACGGTTTTTCTCTTCTTTTTCGGCTCAAAGTGGAGTTTAAAATACGCGCCGGTCATATACATGGCGACAAACCAAACAGTACTGTATCCTCCTTTTAGAAGGAAAATATCAATATCGGTATATTTCTTTATAATCGGTGCAACAAAGCAAAACAGAACATAAACTACCGCGAGAAATACGCGATAACATTTTTTCGACATTCTGTGCGCGACCGCGTTTATAATCGGCACCAGCAAAAACAGCAGCACATATCTTGTAAAAAACCAATACTCATGGTGGATAATCGGGGTAACTGCTTTTAATATCGCAGTTCCCGTAATCGGTCTTTTTAATATAATTGCCGATATCGCCGTAATAATCAAACAGTAGAAAACGACCTCTATCCAAAGCTGCATTATCCTCGAAGGCTTATACTTGGCATCGATATTTACATAACCGGATATCAGAAGACATGTATTCACCGCGCCGAAGCAGAAAAAAGTCACAAAATCCGCCAATCCGTATTTGACTGAAAGCGCATCGTTGTAGGACACTATGTCGCTGTGTAAAATACAATGCTGCAAAACAATGGCAAACATCGCAACGGAGCGAAGGCAATCCACCCCGCAATTTCTTTGCTTTTTATTAGCAGAAATCATCTTTTGTCCTCCTAGGATACAGTTATATTTTAAACACCGCCGAGTGCATAACGCTTATAAAGCAAAGGAAATACAGATTAAGCAACGACAGTACAATTATCATCAGGTTGAGCAAAATTTCATTTGACCTGTAAACAGAAATATCTTTTTTAATTGTACTTTTTCCGTGGGGTGCAGAATATATTTCCTGACGCTTTCTTTTGTTGAGATCCAAACACAGCATTATAGTGAGAGAACCGAACATAGGAATGACCCAATGTATAAACCTCGTGAATATGAGAAGGCTCACAAGAGAGCCTACCGTGAAAGACATCAGAAGAGTCAAAAAATAGTTTATATCGTCAACGCCCTCAATACCATCTCTGCTTATTCGGTGGTTCATATAGGCGCACATAATTATTACCGCTAAAAGCAAAATCAAGCTGACAATCGTTGTTCCCCGGGAGATGTCTGTCATTCTGCTCTTGTTTATAGCCGTTTTTTCCAAAAGTACACGGAAAAAACTGTTGTTAAATACCTTTCCCGGGAGCTCAATGATATATGAACCAAAGAATATTCCGACAAGTGATATGATGTTGAATGCTTTCGTTTTCAGCCGCATATTAACTTCCGTCAGCAGCCGCAATCCCAAAAATATAACTGCGGCTGAATGTATTCCCAGCGCCACAAGATAGCCGATACAGAAAATCTTTTTCTTTTCAACCAAATCAAAATACAGACAGAAAATCGCAACGGCAAAGGCCAAACCGTTTCTTATTCCGCTGCAGGTATCATAATACCAGTACGTGCTCAGCAGAAAAAACGTGCCGATAAACAAGTACAGCTTGCTTATTTTATAAAAATTCGCAAACCTCCAGATTACCCAAAGCATACTTCCGTAAGTCAGAAAAATAGTTATCGCCGGGAGAAAATTGTTATTGCCGAGTTTACTGATAAGGTAAAAATACATTCCGCAAACCGGAACCGCATCGTAGTTTCCGTAGCCGCTTCGCTGCAAGTTAAGATAGCCCGCAAAGCTCTTTTTTCTCAGCAATTCAAGTGAATCATAATATCTCATCAAGTCATCCGTCGGAAGCGGTTTGACAAAAAATGCCATAACCGACAACGCAAGCACCAAGGCAAGGAACAGCCACTTGATATGTTTTCTCGGGACCAGAGGATAGATAGCACAAAACGAAACAACTATAATTAAATATATCAGCATTTTATCACCCCTGTCCCTTCGTATATTTTTTCGAGCTGCTTTGCCGTCTCATTTATATCATAATTTTTGATAAGCTTTTCGACCGACACGCTCTCTCTGTCGATTGATGCGAGCCTCTGCGCGTGCTTTGCCCACTCCGAGGCGGGAAGCGAAAGCGAAGCATATTCCACATTATCGTTCTGCTTAGCGTATCTCGACACCGTATCCGATATCAGACACGGAAGCTTCGTCGCCTGAGCCTCTATAAGCGTAACCGGGAGTCCCTCTTTAAGCGACGGAAACACGAACACGTCCATAGCCTGCAGCAGGTCGTAAACATCGTCTCTGACGCCCGTAAGAATGACGCTGTTCTCTATACCCAAGCGGCGGGCTTTTTCTTCTATCGCTTCTTTTTCTTCGCCCTCTCCGACTATAAGCAGCACCGCATCGGCGTTGATTTTTTTTAACTCGGCGAATACATCGAGAAGAAATTTATGATTTTTAATATAATTGAGCCTGCCGACATGACCTACGACGAGCTTGTTTTCAACGCCCAACTCACGCCGCTTCCGCTCGCGCATCTCCGAGTCAAACTTATATTTGCTCAGGTCTATTCCGTTGTTGAGAATAATTCCACGCTTTTCAAAAGTGCGTTTTCCGTAAAGATAAGCCCCCGACTCGGGTCCGCAGGCCACAAGCGCAGTCCCGCAGGAATCAAGCAGCAGAGTCATAAAGAAACGGTAGACGTCAAACATCCTGCGCTGAAGGAAGCTCCTGTCCTCAATGCACGGGTCTGTCATATGCCCGTGCGGCACACGGACAGGCACACCCTCACTGCGAGCGGCGAGCATCACAAGCCCGCTGAAAAACATAAGGTGCGAATGAACGGCGTCGTATTTGCCCTCGCGGATAACTTTTTTCAGATATTTATAGTCAGCAAGATAACCCCTCACATTCGAAGGGCGGTGTATGACCTTTGCGCCGCTCTCGATAACCTTCGGCTCAAGAGGGCCTACCTCATCGCCGACTATGTAATATGTACACTCAAAGCGTTCGCGGTCGAGGTGCATCTGCAAGCTTGTTGCAACCACATCGAAACCTCCGACCCTGAGAGGGCTTGTAACTATCAAAACTTTTTTCTTCATCAAATGTTCTCCGAACTTTTATAAGTCATAAACACAAGGCTATCTGTTGCGAATATATCTCTTCAATTCGCGCGGCGGTAAGTTTGCAGTCATATCCCGCTGCGGCTACTACCGCCGACGCCGACGCACGATCTGTGTTCAAAGCAGCAGAAAGGATTCTGTCTGCCCATGCCTCCGCGCCGATATCGAGCGGGATAAACTCAAAGTTATCGAGCAGCTTTGCCTCTTCCGGCACAGCATCCGATACAAAGCAATTGAGTCCGCTGCTCTGCGCTTCAACAAGCACTAACGGAAGCCCTTCAAAGTGAGAAGGAAGAACAAATGCGTCCGCCGCGCTCATTATCTTTTCAACATCCGTACGTCGTCCGGCAAAGATAACCTTTTTGCTAAGCCCGAGACCCGACACTTTTTCGCGGATTTTCTCCGTTTCTGAACCTGTTCCAACAAGAAGCAGTACACTGTCAGGATGTTTTTTAACGACCGAAGCAAAAATATCTATCAAAAATTCATGATTTTTCACCGGTGCAAACATTCCAACATGACAGAGCATAAACCGATCACCAATATCAAACTCACGCCTTATCTCGTCGCGATACGCGTGATTGAACGAAAACTTTTCGGTATCGACACCGTTTTTTATGACTTCAAAATTGCTGTTGCCAAAAATAAAATGTCCCGCCGCATCGGAGCACGCCAATCTGACATCGGCAAGCTTATTAAGTCTTTTTTATTTATAGTGTGAAGTGTTTTTGTAAGTTTATTGAAGTTCGAATTGGAACTGTGGCTGTGTGCAATACACTGCATGCCAACTTTTTTCGCCGCCTCGAGTGCTTCGATGCTGCTGCATGAATTGAGATGAACATGAGCCGCTTTTATCTCCGGATGTTCACGCAGAATATTCTCAATATTACGCTTATATTCCATCGGTGCAGAACGCCTGTTCGGTATTCTGAATATCCGACTTCCATTTGCGACAAATTCGTCTTCAAAAGGGATCTTGTCCTGCGTTGTTGCCACCAAATCTATAGGGATTGAAGTATTCATAATAATGTTTTTAATAAACACCTCAACTCCGCCAAGATTAGATGAATATCCGAATTCGATCACCCTGTTTTCCATCGTGTCCCCCCGTTATTCGTGCCAGTTTTTAAGATAGAATTGTTTAAGTTCTTCCGTCGTTGATACTATATCGTATCCCGACGCGGCTATCTCCGCCTTTGTATTTCTACGCTCATATCCGTCGGCATATTTCAAAGCGCTACAAGCCCACTTTTTCGGCGAATCGTCGAGAGAACAAAACTCAACAAGATCAGTAAGATTTATCTCCGAAGATATTGTATCAGTCGCGACTATATGCAATCCGGATGCCTGAGCTTCAACAAGCGACACCGGAAGCCCCTCGTTGAACGAAGTCATTATAAAAACATCCATTGCGCTGAGTATGCAATCGATATCAGTGCGTACACCCGTGAATATCACACTGTCAGCAAGTCCGAGCGACTTCACCTTTTCCTCTATCGCTCCGCGCAGATCGCCGTCGCCGACAAGAAGCAAAACGGCATTGCCGTTCTCCTTTTTAATCTCGGCAAAAACATCGATAAGAAGATAATGGTTCTTCTGAATATGAAAACGAGAGACATTGCCTATAACAAATTTTCCATCAAGTCCGAGTTCCGCCCTGATTTTATCGCGCTTATCAGAAGAGAAAGCAAATTTATCCGTATCGACACCGTTTCTGATAATATAGTAGTTGCCGCGCTTTGTTGCTTTCTCGCCGTACATCCATACACCGGCATCGTTTGAACAGGCAAACAAATAGTCCGCCTGATTTTTTAGCGGAAGGCGGTAAAGATCGATCACCTTCTGCCTTATACCCTTTTGAGACAGAGCTATGTGGCTGTGCGCTATTGTTACAAGACCGTACCTTTTGGCAATCGGCAGGAACACACTTGCAGAACCCGTCATATGCGCATGGATTATTCTGTATTCCGGATGCTCTGCAAAGAATCTGTTCCAGCAGCGCTTATATTCAAAATGATTAAGTACATTATACTGTGGAAATCTGTATATCTTTCCGCCGAGAGATTCAATCTCATCGTCATAATCATAACGGTCGGGAGTATGTACAATAAAATCAAATTGCACAACGGATCTGTCAATGGTGCGGTAAATATTCATGACAAGAGTCTCCGCACCGCCGCGTTTGAGTTTTCCGAGAACTATCAATACTCTTTTTGCCGCCATATCCAACTCACCTTTCGTAGAAGTCAACAAGTGTCTTTGCGCATTTATTTATGTCCCAGCCGCAGTCTCTGACTTTTTCAAACGCGGAGGCGCGCAGATCGTCGGGCATTTTGACCTGCTGACCAAGTTTGACGAAAGGGAACGCTTCTTTGACGAAACCAGCCCGCGCTATCGAGCCGCCGCGCTGAACGCGATGGATGCGCTTGTTTCGGCGGACGGTGCGATGAACGGCATCGGACATGAGCACCGGGAGCCCTGCCGCCTGCGCTTCGACGACCGAGACGGGCAAGCCCTCTCTGAACGACGGGAATATAAAAACATCCATTGCGCTGAGCAACTGGGAAATATCAGATCGTCTGCCGAGAAAATGCGCACTCTCGGATATTCCGAGACCCTCGGCGAGCTCTTTGAGTTCATCCGTCTCCTCCGCGCCCGCCATTAGGAGCACTGCATCCGAGTGTTCTTTCTTTATCTCGGCAAACACGCGCATAAGATACGGATGATTTTTGAGCGGCGG
>ENA-ORPF01001024-ORPF01001024.1-human-gut-metagenome-genome-assembly--contig:-NODE-1024-length-24747-cov-8.316175_pt1 | contig 24747 bp, 20 predicted proteins | sample MGYA00242140_ERZ509070 | MGnify/ENA primary metagenome ERZ509070 (study PRJEB26280, sample SAMEA2338713) | human gut metagenome | biome: human gut; feature: human-associated habitat; material: faeces... | reverse complement strand
CGCGAGACAGGCTGCGCCTATCATATGTGCCACGTGTCCACCAAGGAGAGTGTGGCGCTCATCCGCCGGGCGAAGGCGCAGGGGCTGGACGTCACCTGCGAGACCGCACCGCACTACCTCGTGCTGACCGAGGACGACCTGCGCGAGGACGGCAGTTTCAAGATGAACCCGCCCCTGCGCACGCAGGCCGACCGGCAGGCGCTCATCGAGGGCATCCTCGATGGCACGGTGGACATGATCGCGACCGACCACGCCCCGCACAGCGCGCAGGAAAAGGCCAGGGGCCTCGCCGGGAGCGCCATGGGCATCGTCGGCCTTGAGACAGCGTTTCCCGTGCTCTATACCCACCTTGTGCGCACCGGCGTGCTGACGCTCGACAAGCTCGTGGAGCTCATGGCGGTCAACCCCAGAAAGCGCTTCGGCTTCCCGCTGTGCGCGGACGATTATGCCGTCTGGGACCTGAACACGGAGTACCGCATCGACCCGGCGCAGTTTTGCTCCATGGGAAAAAGCACGCCCTTCGCCGGACAGACGGTCTACGGGCGGTGCGTGCGCAACGTCTGCGGCGGCGCCGTCGTCTGGCAGGACGCGCAGGACTGAGCGCCCTTCATTTACATATTAAATATATGACATACAGGACTTTTTACGTACTGAGGAGGAAATCACATGCCCAAGAGAACGGATCTGAAGAAAATTATGATCATCGGCTCCGGCCCAATCGTCATCGGTCAGGCCGCTGAGTTTGACTATGCCGGCACGCAGGCGTGCCTGTCGCTCAAGGAGGAGGGGTACGAGGTCATTCTCGTCAACTCCAACCCCGCCACGATCATGACGGATACCTCCGTCGCGGACAAGGTGTACATGGAGCCGCTGACGCTGGAATATATCGCCAAGATCATCCGCTACGAGCGTCCCGACGCCATCATCCCCGGCATCGGCGGTCAGACGGGTCTGAATCTGGCCATGCAGCTGGAAAAGAAGGGCATTTTGCGGGAATGCCGGGTCAGGCTGCTGGGCACCTCCAGCGAGTCCATCGAGCGTGCCGAAGATCGTGAGCTTTTCAAGGAGCTGTGCCAGTCCATCGGCGAGCCGGTCATCCCCTCCGAAATTTCCTACTCCCTGGAGGAGGCCAAGGAGGCCGCCAAGCGCATCGGCTACCCCGTGGTGCTTCGCCCCGCCTTTACTCTGGGCGGCACCGGCGGCGGCTTTGCTTACAATGAAGACGAGCTGGTGGAGATTGGTCTCAACGCCTTTGCCCTCTCCCCTGTTCATCAGGTTCTGGTGGAAAAGTCCGTCAAGGGCTACAAGGAGATCGAATTCGAGGTCATGCGGGATTCGGGTGACCACGCCATCACCATCTGCGGCATGGAGAACATCGACCCCGTGGGCGTCCACACCGGCGACAGCATGGTGGTCGCCCCCATCATGACCCTCAGCGACCACGACATGAAGATGCTCAACGACTCCGCCATCAAAATCATCCGGGCGCTGAAGGTGGAGGGCGGCTGCAACGTCCAGTTTGCCCTTGACCCCAATTCCTCCAGATACTATCTCATTGAGGTCAATCCCCGGGTCTCCCGTTCCTCCGCGCTGGCCTCCAAGGCCTCCGGCTACCCCATTGCCCGGGTCACCGCGAAAATCGCCGTGGGCATGGCGCTGGAGGACATCAAAATTGCCAACACCAACGCCGCCTTTGAGCCGAAGCTGGACTACGTCATCACCAAGCTGCCCCGGTTCCCCTTCGACAAGTTCACCTCCGCCATCAACATTCTGGGTACCCAGATGATGGCCACCGGCGAGGTCATGGGCATCGGCTCCAATCTGGAGGAATCCCTGCTCAAGGGCATCCGCTCTCTGGAGGTAGGCGCGAACCACATCTACCATCACAAATTCGACGACATGACCACGGAGGAGCTGCTGGACTATATCAGCGTGTTCCGCTCCGACAACATCTTCGCCATTGCGGAAATGGTCTACCGGGGTGTCACCGTGGAGCAGATTCATGAGATCACCGCCATTGACGTGTATTTCCTGAACGCCATCAAGCGCATTGTGGATATGGAAGAATACCTGAAGCTCCACGTCAAAGAGCCGGAAGCCCTTCTGGACGCGAAGAAGATGGGCTTCAGCGATAAATATGTGAGCAGGCTCTGGAAATGCTCCGAGACGGACGTGTCCGATTTCCGCAGAGAACACGGTATGTTCCCGGCCTTCCGTATGGTGGACACCTGCCACACCGGCGCGTATATCCCCTACTTCTACTCCTCCTACACCGGCGGGAACGTCTCCCGGCTGACAAACAAAAAGAAGATCGTGGTGCTGGGCGCAGGCCCCATCCGCATCGGTCAGGGCGTGGAATTCGACTACTCCACCGTCCACGCCGTCATGACCATCAAGAAGGCGGGCTACGAGGCCATCATCATCAACAACAACCCCGAGACCGTCTCCACCGACTACACCACCGCCGACAAGCTGTACTTCGAGCCTCTGACCCCCGAGGATGTGATGAACATCATCGACTTTGAAAAGCCCGACGGCGTGATCGCGTCTCTGGGCGGTCAGACCGCCATCAATCTGGCCCAGCCCCTCCATGACCGGGGCGTGAAGATCATCGGCACCGGCTGCGAGGCCATCGACAGAGCCGAAAACCGGGACGCCTTTGAAAAGCTCCTGAAGGAGCTGAACATCCCCCAGCCCAAGGGCAGAGCCGTCACCAAAATCGAGGACGGTCTCGCGGCGGCAAACGAGATCGGCTACCCCGTGCTGGTGCGTCCCAGCTTCGTGCTGGGCGGCCGCGCCATGCAGATCGTGGCGAACGAGAGCCAGCTGCGCCGCTACCTGAAAAGCGCCGTGGAAATCGACGAGGACAAGCCCGTTCTGGTGGACAAGTACATTCAGGGTCGGGAAGTGGAGATCGACGCCATCTGCGACGGGCGGGACGTGTTCGTCCCCGGCATTATGGAGCTGGTGGAGCGCACCGGCGTCCACTCCGGCGACTCCATCTCCGTCTACCCCTCCTTCTCCATCTCCGACAAGGTCAAGGGCATCATTCTGCAATACGCCAAGAAGCTGGGTCTGGGCATCGGCATTGTCGGCCTGTTCAACGTGCAGTTCATCGTCGACCCGGAGGACAACGTGTCCGTCATCGAGGTCAACCCCCGTTCCTCCCGCACGGTGCCCTTCCTGAGCAAGGCCACGGGCTACAGCCTGGCGGACATTGCCACCGACGTGATTCTGGGTCTGAGCCTGAAGGAGCAGGGCTTCTTCGACATCTACCCCGCCGAAAAGGAGCGCTGGTACGTCAAAGCGCCGGTGTTCTCCTTCAATAAAATTCGCGGTCTGGACGCCTATCTGACTCCCGAAATGAAGTCCACCGGCGAGGCCATCGGCTATGACCGCACCATGACCCGCGCCCTGTACAAGGCGCTGCAGGCCTCCGGCATGAAGCTGCAGAACTACGGCACCGTCCTTGCCACCATCGCCGACCGGGACAAGGAGGAAGCGCTGCCCCTGATCCGCCGGTTCTACCGTCTGGGCTTCAACATCGAGGCCACCGCCGGAACTGCCACATTCCTGAAGGAAAACGGCATCCGCACCCACGTTCTGGGCAAGATCAGCGACGGCAGCGACGAAATCCCCAACGCCCTGCGTCAGGGACACATTGCCTACGTCATCAACACCCGTGACCCCGGCTCCAGCGGCCGGGACGGCATAAAAATCCGCCGGATTGCCACGGAGCATAACGTGACGCTGTTTACCGCGCTGGACACCATCCGGGTTCTGCTGGATGTGCTGGAAGAAACCACGCTGACCATCTCCACCATCGACGCCTGAGCGGGCAGCGCCCGCAGGCAATGCGTTTCTCCCTGCGTCCCATGACCAACACCATTGGGTGGGCAGCTCGATTCTCTACGCATACACACGATGTACAATCCATTTTCCGGAAGGAGCGACCATGAAACAGAGCATTTTCACGATTCTTTCCAATACCCCGCTGACGGACTGCGTCTACAAAATGGTGCTTTCCGGCGACACCTCCGCCATTACCGCCCCGGGGCAGTTTGTCAACATTCAAATCACAGGGAAGTTCCTCCGCCGTCCCATTTCCGTGTGCGACTATGACGGCAGCACCCTCACCATCGTCTACAAGGTGGTGGGCAAGGGTACGGAAATCCTCTCCCGGATGGTTCCCGGAGAGAAGCTGGACATCCTGACCGGCCTTGGCAACGGCTACAACCTTGCCCCCGCCGGGGACAGCCCCGTCCTCTTAGGCGGCGGTGTGGGCGTCCCGCCGCTGTACCACCTTGCCAAACGGCTGCTTGCCATGGGCAAGCAGGTAACGGTGATTCTGGGCTTCAACACCCAATCGGAAGTGTTCTATGAAGCCGAATTCCGGGCGCTGGGCTGCCGGGTGATTGTCGCCACCGCCGACGGAAGCTATGGCGTCAAGGGCTTCGCCACCACGCCCCTGAACGATCTTAATTATTCCTATTTCTACACCTGCGGCCCGGAGCCGATGCTCAAGGCCGTGTATAAAGCCACCCGCACCTCCGGCCAGATGAGCTTCGAGGAACGGATGGGCTGCGGTTTCGGTGCCTGCATGGGCTGCTCCTGCAAGACCCTCACAGGATACAAGCGCATCTGCAAGGACGGCCCCATCATGCGGAAGGAGGAAATTCTATGGGAAGCCTGAGCGTGAACCTCTGCGGCATCGAGCTGGACAACCCGGTCATCCCCGCCTCCGGCACCTTTGGCTACGGCTATGAGTTTGCCGAACTGTACGACATCAACTGCCTTGGCACCTTCTCCTTCAAGGGAACCACGAAAGAACCCCGTTTTGGAAATCCCACGCCCCGCATTGCCGAGTGTACCGGCGGCATGATCAATGCCGTGGGGCTGCAAAATCCCGGCGTGGACAAAGTCATATCCGAAGAACTCCCGAAGCTGAAAGCCTGCTTCCACAAGCCCGTCATGGCCAACGTCTCCGGCTTTTCCGTGGCGGATTACGCCTACACCTGCGAGCGGCTGGACAAAGAGGAACAGGTGGGCTGGCTGGAGGTCAACGTCAGCTGCCCCAACGTTCACGGCGGCGGCATGAGCTTCGGCACCTGCCCGGAAGCCGCCGCAGAGGTGACGGCAGCGGTGAAAAAGGTCACGAAAAAGCCTGTTATCGTCAAGCTCTCCCCCAACGTCACCGACATTGTGTCCATTGCCAAAGCCTGTGAGGATGCCGGTGCGGACGGCATCAGCCTGATTAACACTCTGCTTGGTATGCGCATCGACCTGCGTACCCGCAAGCCCATCATCGCCAACAAAATGGGCGGCTTTTCCGGCCCTGCCATCTTCCCGGTGGCGCTTCGCATGGTCTATCAGGTCGCGGGCGCGGTGAAAATTCCCGTGGTGGGCATGGGCGGCGTCAGCAGCGCCGAAGATGTGGTGGAAATGATGCTGGCAGGCGCCACCGCCGTGGAGGTGGGCGCGGCCAATCTTGTAAATCCCTACGCCTGCCGGGACATCATCCGGGAGCTTCCCGCCGTCATGGAAAAATACAAAGTTGAGAATCTGAAAGACATTATAGGAGGCGCGAAATAATGGGTAAGGACGTCATTGTTGCCTGCGATTTTTCATCCGCCGAGGCGACCTTCGCTTTTCTTGACAAATTCACCGGCCGCAAGCCCTTCGTGAAGATCGGCATGGAGCTGTACTACGCAGAAGGCCCCGCCATCGTCCGGGAGATCAAAGCCCGGGGACACAAGATTTTTCTGGACTTAAAACTTCACGACATCCCCAACACCGTGAAAAAGGCCATGTCCGTCCTGCGGAATCTGGACGTGGACATCACCAACCTCCATGCCGCCGGCACCACCGCCATGATGAAGGCCGCGCTGGAGGGTCTGACCCGGGAGGACGGCACCCGTCCCCTGCTGATCGCCGTGACCCAGCTGACCTCCACCGATCAGGCGGCCATGGAGTCCGACCTGCTCATTTATGAACCCATTGACGAAGTGGTCATGCACTACGCCGAGACCGCGAAAAACGCCGGTCTGGACGGCGTGGTCTGCTCCCCGCTGGAAGCGGGGAAGGTACACGAGCGCTGTGGCAAAACTTTCCTCACCGTGACCCCCGGCGTCCGCTTCGCCGACGGAGACGTAGGCGACCAGAAGCGGGTGATGACCCCAGCCGCCGCCAAGGCCATCGGTTCGGACTACATCGTGGTCGGCCGTCCCATCACGGCCGCCGCCGACCCCGTGGCCGCTTATGAACGCTGCGTGGCGGAATTCTGCGACTGAAATAAGGAGGAAGCATTTTGGAAAGCTACAAAAGAGAATTCATTCAGTTTCTGGAGATGGCCGGTGTGCTGAAATTCGGCGATTTCACCGCCAAATCCGGCCGGAAAATCCCCTATTTCATCAACGCCGGGGAGATCAAAACCGGTAAGGAAATTGCGACTCTGGGCGAATTCTACGCCCGCGCCTACCGGGAAAAGCTGGGGCAGCGGAAGGCCGTCCTCTATGGCCCCGCCTACAAGGGCATTTCCATCGCCGTGTCCGCCGCCGTTGCCCTGAGTCGGGACGGGCTGGACGTTCCCTTCTTCTTCAACCGCAAGGAAGCTAAGGATCACGGCGAGGGCGGCGTGTTCGTGGGCTATGTCCCCAAGTCCGGTGAGGACGTGGTCATCGTAGAGGACGTCATCACCGCCGGGACTGCCATCCGGGAAAGCATGGCTATCTTAAGCCGTCTGGAGGGCGTCAAGGTCGCCGCCACATTTATTATGGTTGATCGCAAGGAGCGGGGCAAGGGCGAAAAGCTGGCCATGGAGGAAGTGGAAGAGGAATTTGGCTTCCCCGTCTACTCCGTGGTGGATGTGTATGACATCATCGCCTATCTGGAAGAAAATCCCGCCAACGCCGAAAACGTGGCGCGGATCAAAAACTACCTTGCCGTGAATGGAGCGAAAGCATGAGGAGTCTGAACAGCATTCTGGATTTAGGCGTGGACGAGCTGGATGGGCTGATCGCCACCGCCAAGGACATCATTGCCCACCCGGAAAACTACTGGGACAGATGCGCCCACAAGAAGCTGGCGACGCTGTTCTTTGAACCCTCCACCCGCACCCGCCTGAGCTTTGAGGCCGCGATGCTGGAGCTGGGCGGAAGCGTCATCGGCTTCAGCGAAGCCAGTTCTTCCTCCGCCTCCAAGGGTGAAAGCGTGGCGGACACCGCCAAAATTGTCAGCTGCTACGCAGACATCATCGCCATGCGCCACCCCAAAGAGGGCGCACCCTATGTGGCAAGTCAGGCGGCCTCTATCCCCGTCATCAACGCCGGAGACGGCGGCCACAACCACCCCACCCAGACCCTTGCCGACCTGCTGACCATTTCCCGGGAAATGGGGCGGCTGGATAACCTCACCATCGGTCTGTGCGGCGACCTGAAATACGGCCGGACTGTCCACTCCCTGATTGAAGCCATGAGCCGCTACAAAGGCATTCAATTTGTTCTGATTTCCCCGGAGGAATTGAAAATCCCCGGTTTTATTCGGTATAATGTTTTTGAAAATCAGGGAATCCCCTACACGGAAGTGTCCTCTCTGGAGGAAGCCATGCCCAAGCTCGACGTGCTGTACATGACCCGCATCCAGCGGGAGCGCTTCGACGACCCATGGGAATACGAGCGGCTCAAGGACAGCTACGTTCTCGATACCGAGAAAATGAAGCTGGCGAAGAAAAAAATGTGCGTCCTGCACCCCCTGCCCCGTGTCAATGAGATCAGCGTCAAGGTGGACGACGACCCCAGAGCCGCCTATTTCCGTCAGGCGCTGAACGGCAAGTACATGCGCATGGCGCTGATCCTGAAGCTTCTGGACGAAGCCGCCCGGAATCCCGCAAAAGAAGCCATCGACACGACCGGTTTGGAATACGACCGCGTCTGCCGCAACCCCAAGTGCATCACCCAGACCGAGCAGGAGCTGCCCCAACTGTTCCGCTGCACCGACAAGGCCGCGGACATCCACAGGTGCGTCTACTGCGAGCAGAGGGCTTAGGAAACTCTGAGCAAATCGTCTGCGGCTGTGAGCGGATCTTTTCCGCCCACTCTTCGGTATCGAAAACGGGAAATACACAAAGTATTCCTCCGTTTCCGATACCTCGATTGGTCGAAAAATCTCTCGCTCACAGCTCTTGTCGATTTACTCAGGGCTTCCTTAGTTATTATTCCACAAAAAATGCAGAATGCCGAAACAATGGCATTCTGCATTTTTATTTATCCCTTATATCTCGGCTCGCAGGTCAAGTTGACGCCCAGACGCTTGAAGGTCTTTTCGTCCACCGGGGACAAGATCACCGAGGAATGTACCTCGCAGCCCCGCAGCTTGTCCAGCTGCTCCATGGCCAGTTCCGCCATGGGGTTGGTGGCGGCGCAGATGGACAGGGCGATCAGCGTCTCATCGGTGTGGAGACGGGGATTGCGGTTGCCTAAGTGGTCAACCTTCAGGTGCTGGATGGGGTCAAGCACCACCGGGGAAATCAGGTGCAGGCTGTCCCGCATACCCGCCAGCTTTTTCAGCGCGTTCAGCAGCAGCGCCGAGGACGCACCCAGAAGGTCGGAGGTCTTGCCGGTGACGATGGTGCCGTCGGGCAGTTCCATGGCGGCGGCAGGCGCGCCGGTCTGCTCCGCCCGCTGCAATGCGGGGGCGACCACCTTCCGCTCCGCCGGGGTCACACCGGCCTTTTTCATCAGCAGCTCCAACTTGCGCACCGTTTCGTCGCTGCCTTTGCCCTGCTTCTGCTCGCACATGGCCACGTAGTATCTGCGGATGATCTCCTGTCGGGAGGCGAACCGGACGGCTTCGTCATCCACGATGCAGTTGCCCACCATATTCACGCCCATATCCGTGGGGGATTTGTAGGGGCAATGCCCCAGAATCTTCTCAAAAATCGCCACCAGCACAGGGAATGCCTCCACGTCCCGGTTGTAGTTGACGGTGGTGACCCCGTAGGCTTCCAGATGGAAGGGGTCGATCATGTTCACGTCGTTCAAGTCCGCCGTGGCGGCCTCGTAGGCAAGGTTTACCGGGTGGTTCAGCGGCACGTTCCAGATGGGGAAAGTCTCGAATTTGGCGTAGCCCGCCGTGTTGCCCCGGATATGCTCGTGATACAGCTGGCTCAGGCAGGTCGCCAGCTTTCCGCTGCCGGGGCCGGGGGCCGTGACCACCACCAGCGACCGGGTCGTCTCAATGTAGTCATTTTTCCCGAAGCCGTCGGGGCTGACGATGTAGCCGGTGTCGGAGGGGTAGCCCGGAATCTCAAAATGGTGATAGACCCGGATGCCCAGCCCTTCCAAGCGGGACTGGAACGCCTTCGCCAGCGCCTGTTCATGGAAGCGGGTCAGCACCACGCTGGAAACGTACAGGCCGAAGCCCCGGAAAATGTCGATCAGGCGAATGACGTCCCGGTCATAGGTGATGCCAAGATCGCCCCGAACCTTATTCTTTTCGATATCGTCGGCGTTGATGGCAATGACCATCTCCACCTGCTCCTTCAGCTGCAGCAGCATCCGCAGCTTGCTGTCCGGCTGGAAGCCCGGCAGGACGCGGGAAGCATGGTTGTCGTCATAGAGCTTGCCGCCGAATTCCAGATACAGCTTGCCGCCGAACTGGGCAATGCGCTCCCGGATGTGGGCGGACTGCATTTGCAGGTATTTATCGTTATCAAACGCCGCTTTTGTCATTTCCGTTGCCTCTTTCCCAAAAACTTTCCACCATTTTACCCTATCCGACGGGAAATAGCAAGGCCATTTCGCGGGAAAATCTTCTCTTTCGCGGGATTGCTTCTTGTTTCGGGAACGGCGCCGTGCTATAATGAACGCATCTATTTTTTCGGAGGTGTTTCCATGGAATTCAGCGTCAACCATCCGGTGCTTTACCTGCTTGCCGGAATTCTGATTGCCGTGGTTCTGGCTCAGTCGGTTTTCTTTCTCGTCAAGGCTCTGCGCCGCAGTAAGGAAATCGGCATGGATCAGGCCAAAATCAAAAAAACCATCAAAACCGCCGCGCTGTTCACCATCGCCCCGGCCGTGTCCATCGTCATCAGCGTCATCACCCTAAGCAAAAGTCTGGGTATTCCCCTGCCCTGGCTGCGGCTTAGCGTAGTCGGCTCATTGAGCTATGAGGCCATCGCGGCATCCAACGCCGTCAGCGCCATGGGCTTAGAGCTTGGCAAAATCAGCGCCCTGACCGCCCAGCAATACGTCAACATCGCGCTGGTGATGACCCTGTCCATCATGGTGGGCATCTGGCTGGTGCCTGTCATCGGCAAGAAGCTGCTGCGGGGCATGACCGTTCTGGAAAACCGGGACGCCAAATGGGCGGATATTTTCCAGAATGCCATGTTTATTGGCATGATCTCCGCATTTCTGGGCTATGTGTTCTGCGATTTCTCCCGCCTGTGGACGCCGGGGGATTACGCCGCCACCTCCGGGCTTGTGCCGGTATGCGTCATGGCGGTATCCGCTGCAATCATGGTGGTCTGCGGGCTGCTCATGAAGAAATTCAAGTGGAGCTGGGTCAACGATTACGCGCTGCCCATTTCTCTGGTGCTGGGCATGGCTTCCGCCATTCCCCTCACCGCGTGGCTGGGTTAAGGAGGTGCCGATATGAAAAAGCAGCTTAGCTACATCGACTCCGTTCACCGCAGCGGCACCATCTGGAACATTTCCGTGATGATTTTGCTGCTGGCCTTCCCCCTGACGGTGGCCGCCCTGTTTGGCGCCGCCCCGGACTGGGGCGCGCTGGTGGTGGGTCTGATCGCCACCGCACCCATGTACTGGGCGGTGGGCGTCATTGAGACCATTACCTTCGTTCCCATGCTGGGCGCGGGCGGCTCCTACCTCAGCTTTGTCACCGGCAACATCTCCAACCTGAAGCTTCCCTGCGCCATCAACGCTCTGGAGCAGAACAACGTCAGCGCCAACTCCGAGGAGGGCGAGGTCATCTCCACCATCGCCATCGCCACCTCCTCCATCGTCACCACCGTCATTATTATCATCGGCGTCATTCTCATCGTCCCCCTGACCCCCGTTCTGGAAGCGCCGGTGCTGGAACCGGCCTTTGCCCAGATGCTGCCCGCCCTGTTCGGCGGACTGGGCGTAGCCTTCGTCAGCCGGAACTGGAAGATCGCCGTCGCGCCGGTGGTGCTGATGCTGGTTCTGTTCATTTTCGTCCCCGCCCTGAACGCCGGTACCGTGGGCATTATGGTGCCTGTGAGCGTGCTGTTCACCATTGCCGTTTCCCGGCTGCTTTATAAGAGAGGAGTTCTGTAAACATGATCGGATATCTGATTCTCGCCGTTCTGGTTGCATTCATCGCCGTGGTCGCCGTTCGCACCATCCGCTTCCGTCCCAAGCCCCAGCCCGAGGTCACCAAGGAAGAAATCGCCTTTGACCGGGACGCCGCCGTGGATTCCCTCGCCCAGCTGGTTCGCTGCAAGACCGTGTCCTACAACGACCATTCTCTGGAGGACGAGGGGGAATTTCAGAAGCTGATCTCTCTGCTGCCGACACTTTACCCCAACGTGTTCGACACCTGCACCTTCCAGCAGCTTCCCGGCCGGGCGCTGCTGCTGCGGTGGCCGGGCAAGCAGGAAGGCGACCCTGCCGTTATGATGGCGCACTATGACGTGGTGCCTGTCAACGAGGAAAAGTGGGACAAGCCTCCCTTCGCCGGGGTCATCGAGGACGGCATCCTCTGGGGCCGCGGCACGCTGGACACCAAGGTCACCTTCAACGGCGTTCTTTCCGCCGCCAATTACCTCATCGGTCAGGGCTTCCAGCCGGAAAAGGATATTTACTTTGCCTTCTCCGGCGGTGAGGAGATCAACGGTCAGGGCGCAGTCAACATTGTGGCGTATTTCACTGAGCACGGCATCCACCCCGCCATTGTGGTGGACGAGGGCGGCGCCGTGGTGGAGAATGTGTTCCCCGGCGTAAAGCAGCCCTGCGGTCTCATCGGCATTGCGGAAAAAGGTATGCTGAACGCCCAGTACCGCACCGTCTCCGCCGGCGGCCACGCCTCCGCCCCCAAGCCTCATACCCCGGTGGGCGTTCTGGCGGCGGCCTGCAAGCGGGTGGAGGATCATCCCTTCAAGGCCCACATTGACGGCCCCGCTGCCCAGATGTTCGACACGCTGGGACGGTATTCAACGCCATTGTACCGGGTGATTTTCGCCAACATGTGGTGCTTCGGCTGGATCATTGACACTCTCGGCAGAAAGAGCGGCGGCGAAATGAATGCGCTGGTGCGCACCACCGTGGCCTTTACTCAGATGGAGGGCAGCTCCGCCCGGAACGTGATCCCTCCCGAAGCGAAAATGGTATCCAACATCCGCCTGAATCCCGCCGACAGCGTCGCTTCCGCGCTGGCGTATCTGGAAAAGGCCGTCAACGACCCCGCCGTGGAGATCACGTCTCTGGAATCCTTCGAGCCAAGTCCCGTCTCCGAAACCGGCTGCGACGCATGGGAGAAGGTCGCCTCTGCCGTGGCGAATACATGGCCGGGCTGCATCGTCTCGCCTTATCTGATGGTGCAATGCTCCGACTCGCGGCACTACCGTGACCTGAGCAACCACGTTTACCGCTTCTCCGCCATGGACTTAAGCGCTGAGGAACGGTCGACCATCCATGGCAACAACGAGCGCATCCGTCTGGAAACCGTCGCCAAAGCCGTAGAATTCTACATCCGCCTGATGCGTCAGTGCTGAAACAAAAAAGATGTCCCCCACCCCGGGAAAATCCGGGTTGGGGGATTTGTCTTAGTCCAGCAGATACGCCAGAAACGCGCCGCCGGTGATGGCATACACCAGAATGGTGAAAGCCACAACGATCAGCGTCAGGATAAACTGGGCGATCGCCCAATTTTTCCGGGAGCGCTTCTCCGGGGAGCTGCTCACCGCCCAGACGATCAGGCAGATGAAGCCGACAATGGGAATTGCCGAGAGGATCAGGGTGCCGATCCAGGAACCGACAGACATGTCCGTGTCCTGCCGTGCGTAGGTATTACCGTTGTAGTTGTCCATGTTATATTCCTCCTGCTTTCCAAATTTAGGGGATATAATGATTATAACACATATCTGTGAAAATGGGAATACTTTTTCGGCAAAATCTTTTCTGCAAATCGCCCCGCACACCGCAAAAAATCCCGACAGCCGAAGCTGTCGGGATTTTTTAGCTTAGCGTATTCTCGATTACCGGGCGCTGCGCTTCTTGTTGTAGAAGTACACACCGGCAATGGCGGCGCCGGAGACGACCATGAAGATCACGGGAATGAAGATCATATCACCGGTCTTGGGGTTGGTCTTATCGGCCTTCTCGTTGGTAGTGCTCTTGGCGTTGGCGTTGGTGATCATCACGTTGATGTGGACTTCGCTCTCCTTGCGGAGCTCGTTGGTGTCGGAGATGGTGTCATACTTCTGGGTGTCGTTGACAAAGTTTCCGACCCAGTTGCCCTTGGCCATGTACATGCCGTCATACTTGATGCCGTCGCTGGTCTTGGCGGTGTAGTAGTTCTTCACAACGGTCTTGACCTCATCCAGCGTGACCTTGCCGTCCAGAGCAATGCCCTCGGTGATATTGATGGTCTTGGCGGGATCGTCGATCTTGTTGTCCTTGAAGATGTGCAGGTAAACCTTGTAGGGGAACTTGTTGTTGGTAGTGGTGGTGTCCTTCTCGAGGTAAGCGTAGAATTCTACGTTGCCCTTGATGACGAGCTTGGCAACCTGAGCGCTGGTGTAGAGGTCACCCTTGTTGTCAATCTTCCAGCCCTTGAAGGTGTAGCCGGTCTTGTTATCGGCCTTGCTCTGAGCGTCGGAAACCTTCTTGCTGTCAATGCTGCTGCCGCTGGTCACGTTGTAGGTGGAAACGGCCTTGCCGTCGGTGCCGTAGAAGGTCACTCTGACAGTGTCGCCCTCGGGAGTGCTGCCGCTCTTGGCCTTCAGGGTGACGGTCAGGGAGTCGCCGGCATCGATTGTGGTGGACAGGGACAGGTTGTTGCCCTTTTCATCGCTCTTGGCGGTGACGAACTCATAGGAATCCTTCCAGTTGCCCATCCAGCGGTAGCTCAGGATGTCGTCGATAACGGAGGACTTACCGTTCACAGGCTCAACCTGGAACTCTCTGGCAATCGCGTTGCCCTTGTCGTCAATAATCTTAAGAGTGATATACTTGGCGGGCTCTTCCGCCTTCTTGGTGTTGACAAACAGCTTCAGGGAGTAGCCGTCGTCGATACCGGCATACTTGATGGTGACATCGGTGGCCTCATTGCCGGAAGCGCCGGTCCACTTGACGAACTCCTTGTCGGAGTTGACCAGGCTCAGACCCAGCTCCTTGGTCAGCTTCACGCTGCCGTCAACAGGAACGGTGATCTCGCCCTTTCTTGCATAAGAACCGTCAACATAAATCTCAACAGGAACCTTCGCGTCAACGCGGGTATCCTCGACCTTCTTGTTGAGGTACAGGTTTACGTAGTAGCCATTCGCATTTGCCTTCTTCAGGTTGTCATAGCTGATGGGGCCGGTGGTCTCTTCGTCCTTCATGTTCGTCCACTTGACGAATTCCTTGTTGTCCTCAACCAGAGTCTCGGCCAGCTCCTTCGTCAGGGTCAGGCTCTCACCGGGATTCACGGAAACATGCTTGTCAGTGACGTACTTTCCGTCAACGTAAGTCTTGACGGTCAGGTTTTCGGCATTTTCAGCAGCGGCCGCCTGGAAAGGGACCGCGCAGACCAGCAGCATAGCCACCAATACGAGGCTAAGCAGCTTCTTCATTGTGTTTTTCATAGTTTCTAACCTCCTAGAAAATTGGTTGTTTTAGAAATGCTGCCGGCTCTGGAACCTTTGGTGTCGCCAATCGGGGAGGCTTTCCGCCGCTTCCGCACCCGGCATCTCTTTCATGTCTGCATGATATCACATCCGTTCCCGGATGTCAATAGGAAAATTACAAAATGTAACAGAATTCTTTACACTTTATAACATTCTTAAACATTTGCCCTTATCTTAAGAAATTTACTCCAAATTTTACCATAAAATTCGTTTTTTACCAGCTATGAAAAATGACAATCTCTGATTTCGATATCTTTTTTCTTTCAAAGGTTACAATTTTGTTGCAGCCGCCTGTGGTCTCCCGAAGCGGCCTCCGCCGCCCAGGGGGGGTGGAAAACCCCGGTGCCAGCATGGCACCGGGGTTTCCGCGAAAGGGTTTGGAAAGAAGAGAGGTAGAAAAGAGGATCTACGGAGTTGAAAGGGAGCGGCTCACGGCTTCCGCAACCTTTCTGGTATTACCATACCTTTGGGTTTTGAACAGGCAATAACGGAAATGAAAATAAAAAGCGACGAAATTGTGAACAGTTTTTCTTCATGCCGGAATCTCTCCCTGGTTTTTGCGCCTATTCCTTCGGCAAAAGGGGCGGCGCGGAATTTTCCGCGCCGCCCTTGGCCTATTTCATTCCGTTGCTCCGGGGAAAATCAGCGTTACCTTGAACAGGTCACCGTCCACCAGCAGCTGTAACTGCCCCTTCTGCAGCTCCATCAGGGTCTTGGCAATGTTCAGGCCCAGACCGCTGCCCTCGGTGTTCCGGGAGTCGTCGCCCCGGACAAAGCGCTCCATCAGCTCGTCGGCGTCCACGTTCAGCTCGTCCCGGGAGATGTTCTTCAGGGAAATGATGACCTTCCCCTCCAGCGCCATCACGTCGATATACACCCGCGTGCCGGGCAGGGCATATTTCACGGTGTTGCTCAGGAGATTGCTCAGCACCCGCCAGGCAAGTCTTCCGTCCGCCATCATGGCGACGGACTCCTCCGGATGGCGGAATACGGGGGTCAGCTGGGCTTTTTCCAGCTTGTCGGCGAATTCGCCCAATGCCTGATTCACGGATTCCACCGCGTCCAGCTTCGTAATGTCCGCCGTCAGGTTCCCCGTGCTGGCCTTGCTCATTTCCATCAGATCCTCGATCAGCTTTTTTAAGCGCTGGGACTGCCGGTTGAGGACTTCCAGATAGGTCTTCTCCTCCTCCGGCGTGTGGGGCTTTTGCAGCAAGTCCACATAGTTGATGATGGAAGTCAAAGGCGTTTTGATATCGTGGGAAACATTGGTAATCAGTTCTGTTTTCATACGCTCCGATTTTAGTTGCTTCTGCGCCGCCACTACGGCAACGCCCGCCAGGTCGTTCAGGTCACCGGCAAAGCTCCTGAACGCGCCGATGAGATATTTGTCGTCTACCTTGGTGTCCAGATCGCCCTTGCCCATGCGCTTGGCGCTTTCCAGCAGGATGCCGAAGCAGTACGCCCCGTACAGCACCACGGCCACGCAGGCGCACAGGCTCAGCACCACCATCATTTCCGATCTGCCCGCAAGGGCGGCGAACAGGAGCATCACCATGATGAAGCCCGTCAGCAGCCACTGCCAGGTCAGCGGCATCATGGAATACACCCGGTTGACGGATTTTCCGATTTTTGCGCAGGTCTTCTTTATCTGCGTCCACAGCCATCTCAGGGGTGTAAGAAGCATCAGCAGGAAGTCCCAGAATACAGCCGCCGCCTTGGGCAGCTTCCGCAGCAGCCAGCCGCAGCCGGAGAAGCAGCCCTTGACGCACTTCACCAGCAAATCTAAGCACCGCCAGCAGACGCTGTTGCGCCACCAGTAGCCCCCGGGGGTCTTGAACTGGGCGGCGCAGGCAAAGCAGAAGCTCACGAAAATCAGGCTCATGGCGTAGCCCGCCATCAGCATTCCGGCGCAGAGCGTCTGAATATTCTGCGTGAACAGGCCGGCGGCATCGTTGAATTGGACGATCACCATGAAAAGGCCGAAGATGATCAGCCCGCCACCGGCAAGGTAAATGTCCAGAGGAATGCAGTTGAAGCCCGCGGCTTGGACTTCCTCCCTACCGGGCTTTCTGCCCGCCGCGCAGCAGAGATACACGGTCAGAACCGCAAACAGCAGCAGGCACGCGCCCATAATGAAGAACAGGCTGTCACGGCAGCTCCACAGCTGGGTAAGCAGAGCGTACCCGCCGTCATAGCGGTACGCGCCGGGGGCTAACGTCAGCTCCATGGTGTAGGCCGGGAGCTTCGCGTAGCGGTACGCCACCACCATGGTCTTCTGGGCGTCATCGTCCCAGTATTCCATGGTACGGGTCTCGCTCTCCGTGAAGGTCACGTCTTCGGGCGCCGTGTCGGTCACCACCGGCTTGGTGGGAATCGCAGACAGCGTCTCGAAGGGGACGGTTTCCTCCGTCGTGTCCGGGACGGTCTCGGCGGTGGTTTCGGGAATCGTTACGGTAACGGCGGTTTCGTCGGTGGTTTCCGGTGCCGTCTCTGCGGTGGTCTCCGGGACAGTCTCGGCTTCCGTCGCCGCCTTCTGCGTCAGGCCGGGCGTGACCAGGAACACCAGCGCCGTGCCGTCGGCGTCCCAATCGAATTCGCCGACACCTGCGGGGTTTGCCGCTTTATAAATCAGGGAATCGTCCTCACCCCAGAATTCCACAGCGGTGATGATGGCGTCCTCCCCCAGATTCTTCCGGTAGAAGGGACTGTTCGCCTGGAAGGAAAGGACGCCCGCGTCATTGCGTTTCAGCACGCCCGCCGGCTTGCCGCTCCGACCCCATCCGCCCTTGTCTCCCGACGCCGATTCCGTGGTAAATTCCACACGATATATATCCGCGCCCCGGTTGGGGATGTCGCCCGTCAGGACTTCGCTCTGACTCGGTTCACTGGTCGTGTCGCGCAGCAGAAAGCCGCCGGTTTCAAGCTTCGCCAGACTCACATCATTGTAGGTCTGATACAGAATATCGCCATTCCCGTCCCGGAAAGTCACGCAGGTAGTGGGAGAATCAGGCAAGTCTATCGCGCCCTGTTCATTGGCTTCAAAGCGGATTATGCCATAGCCAATGTCGGTGATATAGCCAATCGGTTCGACGCTGTCCACGCTTTCACTGGAGTCTTCCGCGTCAATGCTCACGCTGAATACCGTCGCGCCCCCCTCCGGGATGGCGTTATAGGTGCTCGCGTCCGCCTGAAACGTCGCCTCCGACTTTTCCGTGATGGACAGGACATATTTATACGAGCCGCTGATGGGGAAGGAATAAAATTCGGCGTCCGTCAGATTTTCCGCGCCGCCGGATTCCAGCACGTTTCCTTCGGCGTCCTTCAGCACGTAGCCCGCCAGCGCCGGGTTGAACACGCCGTAAAACCAGCCGGGCTTTCCCGACGGCCCCAAATCGTACACGGTCGGCCCCGCGATTGCCTCCGGCACGCCGCCCAGGTTCGCTTCGGCATAGTCCACGGCGATGCGGTCTGCCATGGATTCGCCGTCCGAGCGGATATATCTGTCCCGCAGCTCCTCCACGGAGATGTCGTACAGTCCCGATTCCGTCATGCCGATGATGGCGGCGGCGCTGCCGGCGGCTCCCAGAAGCATCAGGGCACACAGGGCGATGGCAAGGAATTTGAATACAATATTGTATTTCAAATTATTTTCCTCCTTCCATTTTATAGCCCTGTCCCCACACGACCTTCAGATAGCGCGGCTCAGAGGGGTTGATCTCGATTTTCTCCCGCAGATGGCGGATATGCACTGCCACGGCGCCCTCGCTGCCCAGCGCCGCCTCCTGCCAGACGGATTCATACAGCACCTTGGTGGAGAACACCTTTCCGGGGTTCGCCATCAGCAGGTGCAGAATGGCATACTCCGTGGGCGTGAGGGACACAGGTTCCCCCTCCACGGTGACGGTTTTGGTGCGGTCGTCCAGAACGATGCCGCCGATGGTGATGCTGCCGCTGCCCTCCTCCGGGCGGCTGCCCAGCTGGGCATACCGGCGCAGCTGGGAACGCACCCGCGCCAGTACCTCCACCGGCACAAAGGGCTTGGTGATATAGTCGTCCGCCCCCACGTTCAGCCCCAGCACCTTGTCCTCCGTCTCGGACTTTGCGGTGAGCAGAATGATGGGCGCGTTGGAAAATTCCCGGATCTTGGAGGTCGCCGTAATCCCGTCCATCACGGGCATCATCACGTCCAGCAGAATGAGGTGAATGTCGTTGTTTTTCGCGATCTCCACCGCCTGGGTGCCGGTGAACGCCTCGAACAGATTGTACCCCTCGGGGGTCAGGTATATTTTCAGCGCGTTGACGATGTCCGGCTGGTCGTCGCAAATCAGAACATTGTACATGTGGTTTTCCTTCCTCTCGTCATCTTTTTTTCTTATTATATCACCGGCTTCTTTAAGATGAAAGAGGTCTATTTCTTAAAATGCCATTAACATTTGGAAAAGCGCCTTTTGCCAACTTCTGCGCCACATTTTTTCTTGCTATTTCCCCGTTCCCGTTTTATAATTACGTCATTCAATTGTTACACTGAAGGAGTTGTTTTCCATGCTGAAAGATTTTTTTACCGCTCTGGGAACCGGCGCGCTGAATAAGGTGCTCCACGCCGTTCTCGTGCTGGTCATCGGCATTCTCATCATCCGCATTGTCACAAAGCTGCTGTGCAGAGGACTGGAAAAATCCCACCTGGAAAAGGCCGCCCACAGCCTGATTCTGTCTCTCGCCAAGGTGGCCATGTATATCCTGCTGGGTCTGAGCGTAGCCTCCAGCCTTGACATTGACGTTACCGGCATCGTCGCTTTGGCAAGCGTCCTGACATTGGCCGTTTCCCTGTCGCTGCAAAATATGCTCACCAACGTCATCGGCGGCTTCACCATTCTTTCCACCCACCCCTTCCATTCCGGCGACTATGTGGAGATCGCCGGGCAGTCCGGCACGGTGCAGGAGATCAACATGACCTACACCCGCCTCGCCACCTTTGACAACAAGCTCATTTCCATTCCCAACAGCGCCGTGGTCGCGGCGCAGATCGTCAACTACTCCGCCGCCGACACCCGCCGGGTGGATATCCCCGTCTCCGCCTCCTACGACGCTCCCACCCAGAAGGTCATCGACGCGCTGGTGCTGGCGGGAACCATGGACAATGTGCTTCTGACCCCCGCCCCCAGCGCCTGCGTGAGCAGCTACGGCGACAGTGCCATTGCCTACACCCTCCGCGTCTGGGTGAAGACCGAGGATTACTGGGACGTGTATTTTGCCCTGACCCAGCGGGTCAAGGACGTCTTCGACGAACAGGGCATCACCATGACCTATCCCCATCTGAACGTACATCTGGATAAGTAAAGCATACCGCCCTCCCAAATGGGGAGGGCGGTACTGTGTGATAATCACATAGATAAAACTTCCAGCAGCGCCATAACGCCGATTCCCGGCAGTCCCAGAAATCCGGCCACCAGCACCGTCACGGCGTTGATGGGGAAATACGCCCCCGTGAATCCCGCGACGGAATTCAGCAGCCACAGGCACAGAAAGCCGCACCCGGAGTGTATACCGACCTTGAAGATCAGCTTCATGGGCATCAGCAGCAGCCGCACCAGCACCAGCGCGACAAGGGCGGGAATGAGCAACGTGACAAATTTTTCCATAGGCACCTCCGAATAATCAGGCTTGTTCCGGTTAAGCTACCTGCGGACAGCAAAGAAACGGGAACCAAACGTGACGACGGTTGCTTTCGCCCATTTCATTTACTGTCAAGTGTGTCGCCGAATGCGCAGCGGTATGACGCGAATTAGGAACTCTGAAAACAAGCTTCTTCTGCTTTCTCGCGGCATCAGACAGAATGTATTTTCTCTTTGATACCCTTTTCTGATTAAAATACTTATTTTAATTAGAAACGAGCGGGCAAAAAAGATTTGCGTTCAGCGATTCCTGCGCAGGGAGAAGGGAACGGCTCTCCTGCGTACATTCTGCCACAGATTTTTTGCGAATAAACGAAAACCGGAGTACAGCTGCGCACGCGATTGGTGCCCTGACTCCGGTTTTTGTACTTGTCCTCTCCCCTGCCCACAACATCCTGTGTCCTGCCAAAAAAAATCTTCGTTTTTCTGCGAAATTCTCTGCCGCCCCGCCGTTGTCCCTGTTGGGAAGCTGTGGTATAATGACGGAAAACGACTTTTTCTGCGAGGCACCGAAATGATAACCGAACCTGTCAAAATTTCCCAGAGCGACATTCGCAGGCTGCTTTCCGCCGCCAATCCGGATGCAGCACTGCTTTACCTTTACATAAACAGCGGCAACCGCCCCGAGGGCGCGGAAGCCGACCTGCATTTCAGCGCCCCCCGCTACGGCTGCGCCGCCGCAACCCTGCGGCAGCTGGGTCTGTGGCCGGAGGACCGCCCCAGCCACATTGCCCCCGGCGAACGTCCCAGCTACTGCGAAAAGGACGTGCTGGACGCCATGGATTCGGACAACACCTTCCGAAGCCTTTACGGCGAAGTGCAGCGTCTGCTGGGTCGGAGCCTGAACACGGAAGAGCTGAAAATTCTTCTGGGCTTTGTGCGCTACTTAGGGCTGACCGCGGACGTGATCTCCCTGCTGGTGTGCTACTGTAAAGAACGCGCTCGACAGAGGGGAAGTCTGCGCAACCCTTCTCTGCGCACCATCGAGAAGGAAGCCTACAACTGGGCGGAACGGGGCATCGACACCGTAGAGGAAGCCGCCGCCTTCATTCAGGCGCAGAACGTGCGCAATTCCCGGCTGTCCCGGCTGATGAACCTGATCCAGATCCGGGGGCGCAGTCTCACCGCCGCCGAGGAGCGCTATGCCCAGAGCTGGCTGGACATGGGCATGGACGACGAGCTGATCTCCATGGCCTACGAGCGCACCTGCCTGAACACCGGCGGGCTGAACTGGGCGTACATGAATAAAATTTTGCAGCGCTGGCAGCAGCAGGGCTTCCACAGCGCCGAGGACGTCCGCACCGGCGACCGGAAGACGGGCGTCCCGAAGGGTGCCTCCGGCCAGCTGGGCGAAGCAGAGCTGGAAGCCATTCAGAAAGTATTGCAGGAGGGATAATTCGTGGGATACAGTGCGGAAGTGGTCCAGCGCGCCCGGGCGCGTCTGGCCCAGGCGAAGGAAGACCGGGAGTCGGAAAACAGGCAGCATCTGGCAGAAGCCTACGCCAAAGTTCCCCGCATCCGGGAAATCGACATACTTCTGCGCCGCACCATGGCGCAGGCCGCTCAGGCGGCCTTTTTGCAGGGTTCCGAAGGTCAGGCGCTGCTGGAACAGGCGCGGCGGGAAAACCTCAGCTTACAGCAGGAACGGGCAGCGCTGGCCGCGGCGAACTTTGAGGATGGCTTCTTGGACGAAAGCCCCATTTGTGACAAATGCGGCGGCAGCGGCTATGTGGGCACTACCATGTGCGAGTGCCTGAGCGAGCTTTGCCGTCAGGAGCAGAAAAAGGAAATTTCCGTGCTGTCCAACAGCCGGGAAACCTTCAGCCAGTTCCGGCTGGACTACTACCCCGACGCCGTTGACCCCAAATACGGCGCCAGCCCCCGCACCATTATGGAGCGGACGCTGAACATCTGCCGCCGGTACGCCGCGACCTTCACCCCCAACGCGGGAAATCTGCTGTTCATCGGCGGGACGGGGCTGGGAAAGACCTTCCTGTCGGCGTGCATCGCCCGGACAGTGACCGACCGGGGCTACAGCGTTGTTTACGAAACTTCCAGCCACCTGTTCTCCAAGCTGGAGCAGGCGAAATTCAGTCCCAGTGACGACACCCGCCGGGAAGCGGCCAAGCTGACGAACAGCGATCTTCTGATTCTGGACGATCTCGGCACAGAGATGCCCGGGCAGTTCGTCACAGCCGCGCTGTACAGCTTACTCAACGACAGAATGATGGCCGTCAAGCCCATGGTCATCTCCACCAACCTGAATGTGGACGAGCTGAGCCGCCGCTACTCCCCCCAGATCGCGTCCCGGCTCCACGGTGACTTCCAGCGTCTGACCTTCGTGGGAAACGACATTCGGGTACTGAAAAACAGAGGTTTATGATGAAAACAGGTATTTTATTCGATTTGGACGGCACGCTTCTGGACACGCTGGCAGACCTTGCCGACAGCGTCAACCACGTTCTTGCATCCTTTGGTTATCCCCAGCGCACGGTGGAGGAAGTCCGCCAGTTCGTGGGCAACGGCGCTGCCCGTCTGATTGCTCAGGCCGTCCCGGAGGCTGCGAATCCCGCCCCGGTGCTTGCGGCGTTCCAGCCCTATTACAGCGCCCACTGCCAGATCAAAACCAAGCCCTATGAGGGCATTCCGGAAGCGCTGGCCGCGCTCCGGGAGCGCTACCCCCTCGCCATTGTTTCCAACAAGCCGGACGCGGCGGTCAAAACCCTCTGCGCCGACATTTTCCCCGGCATTTACGCCCGTGGGGAAAGCCCCGACTGCCCCCGCAAGCCCGCCGCGGACATGGTGTACAAGGCCATGGCGTCCATCGGCGCCGAGACGTGCATCTACGTTGGCGACAGCGACGTGGACGTTCTGACGGCGAGCAACGCCGGTGTTCCCTGCCTCAGCGTTCTCTGGGGCTTCCGGGACAGAGCCTGCATGGAGGCAGTCGGCGCGAAGCATTTCTGCGAATCCCCCGCGCAGTTGGTCGCGGACATAGAGGAGATCATCCATGGCAAATGAATTTTACGCTCTCATGGGCCGTATGCGCTACATAACCCGCTGGGGTCTGATGCGCAACACCTTTTCCGAAAACATTTCCGAGCACAGCCACATGACCGCGGTGCTGGCCCATGCTCTGGCGCTGATCCGCCGGGACATTCTGAACCTCCCCGCCCCCGACCCTGACCGCTGCGCCGTGGCGGCGCTGTACCACGACGCTTCGGAGATCCTGACCGGCGACCTGCCCACGCCCATCAAATACTACAATCCGGACATCAAAACCGCCTACAAAGAGGTGGAGCGCATTGCGGGCAACCGTCTGCTGGACATGCTCCCGGCCGAGCTGCGCTCCAGCTACACCCATTATGTGCTGGAGGACGACGCGGAGCTGGAACCCTTCGTCAAGGCCGCGGATAAGCTGTCCGCCCACATCAAGTGTCTGGAGGAGCAGAAGGCGGGCAACACAGAATTTGACTCCGCGGCGCTGCAGACTCTGGACGCGCTGAAAGCCATGAACAGCCCTGAGCTGGAATGGTTTCTAAACAACTGTCTGCAAGCCTTCACGCTGAATCTCGACCAGCTGTAGCACTTGACGGATGACGGAAAATATGCTACCATAGGCTGTGTCGATGTGCTGACATTTGTTATGTAATTTTATATCCCTCGCTATGGGGGGACATGCCGCTGTGGTGGAATAGGTAGACACCCGAGACTTAAAATCCCGTGGGCTGATCGCAGCACCCAATCCGAATTGTGCTTGCAAACAGCCAACTTTTTGAATTTGACTTATCTTGGTTTTGGAGCATCCCTCCAAAACATCCCTCCAACTTTCACATCCCTCCATTGGAGGGATTGAATACGCCGCTATGATGGAATGGTAGACATAGTGGACTTAAAATCCACCTGAAGCGATTCAGTACCGGTTCGAGTCCGGTTAGCGGCACCATTTTCTTGATCTCAGAGCAGTTTTTCTGCTCTGAGATTTTTACATTTCGGGTAGGATTGCGATGATGGCATTGGCAGAAGACAGCTTGTTGTTTTCGTCCAGATGGGTGTAGATATTCGCTGTCGTTCCGATTGTGCTGTGACCAAGCCATGCCTGAATCTCTTTCAAGCTGACTCCCTGAGCGAATAGAAGTGAAGCACAGCTATGCCCTTACGGTATAATTACGACAAACCGGAAAAGCCCCGTATATCAAGGGTTTT
>ENA-ORPF01001016-ORPF01001016.1-human-gut-metagenome-genome-assembly--contig:-NODE-1016-length-24930-cov-2.351477_pt1 | contig 24930 bp, 17 predicted proteins | sample MGYA00242140_ERZ509070 | MGnify/ENA primary metagenome ERZ509070 (study PRJEB26280, sample SAMEA2338713) | human gut metagenome | biome: human gut; feature: human-associated habitat; material: faeces... | reverse complement strand
TCACCGAAGACGAATAAGTAACGACAGAATAATTCTACGTTTTATTCGTGTTAACAGGTATATAATTGCCATAAAATTTTACAGAATCGGTTTTGTATACTTTTATTTTATATTTTTGCATATTCCAGGGATTCAAATTATCCCTGCAGATTTAGAAAAAAATATCAACATGGAAAAAAAAATCACCTATCTTGACCGGAACGAATATAACTATGGACCTTGTCCAGCAGTAGGAGAAGTACTTAAGAATTTCGATCCGAACAATCTTTGTTTCTATACCCGTATATATGATGAAGGTAAAAAAAGTATATTCTCAGATTATCTCTCTTCGATCTATAATATTCCTGAAAAACAAATCATTCTCGGTTATGGTGGAGAAGATATCCTGAAACAAGTGGTACACTGCTTTTTATCAGGTAAAGAAAAACAAAAGACATTATTGATCCCTAAATTTTCATGGTGGTATTATAAATCGATAGCCGATGAAGTAGAGGGACGAAGTGTACTTTATCCTTTATACGAAGAGGGAAATACGTTCAAATACGATTTCGAAGCGATGAAAGAAGCTATCCGGAAAGAAAATCCGGAAATGGTATTGATTGCTTCGCCCAATAATCCGACAGGGAATTCCCTGACTTCTGAAGAACTCGATCAGATTCTTTCTTTTATTTCGCCGGAAACAGTGGTCGTTATCGACGAAGCTTATGCTTCTTTCGCCAACAAAGATACCAGTTATATAAAACCTTTATTGGAAAAATTTCCGAATCTGTTGATTGTACGGACTCTATCTAAATTTTACGGACTTCCCGGATTACGTTTGGGTTTCGCTTTCATGGGAACTGCATTAACCCGCTTTTTGAACTATAGTACCAAATATTTGGGTTATAACCGTTTATCGGAAGAACTGGGAATTGCCGTATTGAAATCGACAGACTACTATCAGCAAGTTGCCGATCAAATGGCCGAAGACCGGCAAATGTACATGAACGAACTGAATACCCTCGAGGGCTTCAAAGTATACCAGTCGAATGCGAATTTCATTCTGGTGAAGTATCCGATCGAACTGAAAGCAACTCTTCAGGCTGCCTTTAAAGCCAAAGGATACCAGATCAAATTCATGAACGAACCGGATATCAATACTCACATGCGTATTACTTTGGGCACACATCGCCAGAATGTCGAAGTAATCGCTACGATAAAAGAAGTCGTCGCACAATGAAAGCTATTATACTCGCGGCAGGTATGGCTTCACGCCTCCGTCCCCTGACAGATCACAAACCCAAATGTTTGCTGGAAATCGGGAAACAATGTCTGCTGGGCAGAGCTATCGAGGGATTAATTTTTAACGGTATCCGGGAAGTGGTTATTGTCACCGGATACCTGCAAGAACAAATCATCGAATTCGTTCAGGGACACTACCCTGATTTAAAGGTCGAGTATATTTACAACGAAAAATATGCTTCAACCAATAATATCTATTCCCTTTGGTTGACTAAAGATAAAATCCGGGGGGAACGTATCTTACTTTTAGATAGTGACATCCTGTTCGATCCGTTATTGGTAAAAGCCGTATTGGATTGTCCCGACACTACTTGTCTGGCTCTCAACGACCACCCGCTTTCTGAAGAAGAAATCAAGGTTATTCCTGATGCCCAAGGTAAAGCAGCCGAAATCAGTAAAACCTGTTCCATGGGAATCTATAGGTATCGAAAAAATGTCGGGCGGTTATACTCATGCTTTAGTGGATGAACTCGACCGGATGATTCTGCAAGAAAATCAGGTCAATATTTTTTACGAAGCAGCCTTCGAACGTCTGATCGCCCAAGGTCATACTTTCGGTATCGTAGATACGACCTCGTTTTTTTCTATGGAACTGGATACCGTTGCTGACTTTCAGCAAGCTATTGATAAAATTCCTGCACATTTATTATAATATCTGTTATGCGTATTGTTTTATTTTGTGAACAAAAATATGCCATCAATATTCTGACTCCTATTCAGGAAGAAGCACTGAAAAGCGGAGGACACGACATTTTATGGTATGTCCATTCCCGGAATATCCCTGACTTTCCCTTAAAAGACCGAGTGAAGTGGACCGACAGCATACAAAAGATTTATGATTATTCGCCGGAAGCCATTTTCGTTCCCTGCAACATTGTCCCTTATTATCTGCCGGGCGTAAAAATACAAATCTTCCATGGTTATGCTGCCGAAAAGAAAGACCATTGGGTGATCCGAAGATATTTCGATACCTACTTTACCCAAGGCCCTTTTTTCACCGAAGGTTTCAGTGCTCTGGCAAAAAAATACAAGGATTTCGAGGTAGTAGAAACCGGTTGGCCGCGCCAGGATTGGATTTTTCAGAATCTGCATACTTTCGATGAAGAAAAATCCCGGCTGTTACAGCAACACCAACGTGAAAAATTAGTACTTTATGCACCGACTTTTTCGCCTTCTCTCACCTCGCTTCCTCATTTGAAAGCGGGACTCGATAGATTAGTGCAGGAAAAGGATATCCTGTTATTATTAAAATTCCATCCTCTGACGCGTCAGGAATGGACTGATGAATACCGGGAATGGGCAGCCTCTCAACAGCATGTCATCTGGATCGACGATCATAACATTACCAAATATCAGTTGATGGCCGATGTCATGATCAGTGATACTTCATCGACGGTATACGAATTTTTATTACTGAACAAACCGGTAATTACTTTTCAGACGGTAGCCAAAGATATTTATTGGATCGATATACAACAGACAGACGAACTCCCCGAAGCCTATGAACAGGCCCTGCATGACGAAAGTGCCGCACTTAAACGCCAATGGATCATAGACAACTACGATCCTTATCTCGACGGGAAGGTCGGACAACGGATGCTGACCGCTGCCGAAGATTATATCTCCCGGCATGGGGTACCTGCCAAACGAAAACTGAACCTTTGGCGTAAATATACCAGTATCAAAAAATTCGGAAAAATCAAAAAACACTGAAATTCTTATCGTCGATGAAAATTGTCCTGAATCCGGAATACAAATTCCTGCAACAATTTGTACAAGACCTTCCAACCCGTTTCGCCTCGGAAGGGAAAGTCATTCAAGACAAAAGAAATACGATTAAAGTATTCGAATACAAGGAATTGGAAATAAACGTAAAACGTTACAGAGTTCCTATATTCATCAATCGGATCGCATACCGTTTTTTCAGAAAATCAAAAGCGGTCAAAGCTTATTTCAACTCTTTAGAAGTCCGGAAACGGGGGTTTAATACTCCGGAATCTATCGCTTGTATCGAAACCTTCCGGGGTGGTTTACTTCATTACAGTTACTATATCAGCCTTCAATGTCCCTTTCATAAAGAGATGAGAGAACTGTATTTCGGTCCCCTTACGGGTAATGAAGACCTGCTCAGAGCTTTCGCCCGCTACACGGCAGCCTTACATGAAGCCGGTATTTGCCATCAGGACTATTCTCCCGGGAATGTCCTGGTCAACGGGGAAGGCGATTGTTTTCAGTTTGCTTTGATCGATATCAATCGAATGAAATTCAGGCAGATGGACCTAAAAAAGGGATGTAAAAACCTGATGCGGATGTTCGAAAACGAAGAGATATATACTTTCATCGCACAGGAATATGCCCGAAGCAGACATTTCGATCCCCAACAATGTAAGGCCTGGATCCATTATTACAACCACCTCTCTTTAAAAAGAGATTATCGTAAAAAGAAATTCAAGGCATTCAAAAAAAGATTCTTTTAAAGCAGACTCCATTATTGAAAACTGTTCATTTATCGAGGATCATCCCGTTCCTGTGGAGAGACCTTACCGTTTTGTTTAGAATATCATTTTGTCATTATTGCATCGAATACTCCTTTCAGTCTCCGTACATACTCCTCCATGGTATAATCTGTCCTGATTCGCTGATAACCGGCTTCTCCCATCATTTTGGTTTTTGCACGGTCAGCAGCCAAAACCCGGATCCCTTCGGCAATCGCTTGCGGAGATCCGGCCTGTACGATGATACCTGTCCGCCCGTCGACGACCAAATCCCGGGCCCCCGGAATATCCGTTACGATGCAGGCCACTTTACAGGCCATCGCTTCACGTAAACTACGGGGAGAGGCATCACGGGTCGAAGGACAGATGCAGACATCTTTACCCGGTAAATAATAAACAGCATCTTTATGAGGACCTAACATATGTATTTGTTTCGCAGCAGGGCCATTTTGTGCCAATTTATAGTCGGCTTTATCATACTCCCCCAAATAGATCAAGTGGATGTCCGTATCGGTCAGTAGCTCCAAAGCCCGGATCAAAATCCGTAATCCTTTAAAAGATCTTCCCTTGGTATTGGCCAGGCATATAACTTGAAAAGCGGTCGACGGTATTCCCGCTACGGATTTAGGATGAGCCCATACATCTTCCATCCACATAACCTCGTAGGGTTTCGGAGACACAGTCATTCGATCCGGAGAAATAAACCGGGCAAGTTGTTGTTTTATATCTTCCGTTGCACACATCACATGGGCTATGCGTGGATTGAGAATACCCAGATAATAAGTCGGGTCGCTCCTTCTGATTTTAGCCTGCGTGCCCCGATACCCTACCACCCGGGCAGGTGTCCCCCAGGAAGCGAACAATGCAATGGATAAATCGATGCTACTCGAAGCATAGATTACATCGATACGATATTTCTTTATAATCGAACGCACCTCCTTGATAGAGGCATATTTAAATTTACTTTTAAAATGAGGTATTCTCAAAGCCACACATTCCTTAGGCAAGGCCTCTCGTTCTTCATCAGAAGTATAAGTTGCATAGGTTTCGATCCCCTTCCCCCTCATCGCCTGAAGCATATGGTAATTTATAATATCGATACAATGAAAAACACCGAGCAAACGCATAAAAATCAATATAATTTCCTATTCCGACAACTCCTTCGATATATCCTGTTTCTTTATCCGGTTTTCCCAGATTTTAGCGATTGTAACAAATTTATAAAAGGCATCCATTCCGGCATTGATCACACCGGCCTTCCCATCCCGAAAACCTCCCTTCAAAATATAAGACTTGAAAAAACGATATGCCGGAGCATAAAAAATACTAAGAAAAGTATATTTCTGTCCGGTACGTTTGGGGATCTCTTTGCTGGTGTAAATATTCAGTTTATTCAACTTCAATTCCAGCGGATTGTTGACTAAATGAATAAAAGCCAGCTCTTTTTTATTACGGGGCACCCGGATCACCTTTCCTTCTACCCGGGGAACTGCATGTACATATGGAGGCCAAAAAGCATTTTGCTTACGGAAAAAACGTAAGATATAATCCGGATAATCCCCATGTATGAATTTTCCCATCAAATAATTCTTCCGTGGGATCCAAACTCCACCGATAGCACGCTGTTCCCGAATGAGAGTATATAAATAATCCTTCAAGTCCGCAGGAACAATTTCATCCGAATCGACCACCAACACCCAATCATAAGTAGCCGAGTGTATGGCAAAATTCCGGGCCGGTTCACAAAAATCGGTTTTCTTATGATAAACGATCTTACAATCGAACTTTCGGGCTATTTCAATCGTACGGTCGGTGCTATACATATCACACACCACAATTTCATCGAATTCTTTCACCGAATTCAGTACCCGTTCCAAAAATTGTTCTGAGTTATAAGTCTGAATAACCACGGATATTTTCATCGCCTCCAATTTAAATGTTCGTTTATTTTGGTAGCGAAAAATCATCCGGTGCGATAAGCCGGCGAATTCTATCCCGGTTAGTATTAGAATGATAAAATTTGTACATCCTAAAAGATTCTTTATCTTTGCCCGACAAATAAACGAAGGTTTTTATTGCCTGAAGTCATCTACGTATTATTAGATAAAAAGGAATAAATGAGGAAAATTATACTCAATCCCCAATATAAATCTCTCTATACCTTCATCGAAAGCCTCCCCCAAAATTTCAACGCAGGTGGAGAAATCGTCCAGGACAGACGGAACACGATCAAGAAATTCAAGGTGAATGGTCTGGAAATAAACGTAAAACGTTACCGGGTTCCGATTTTCATTAACCGGATCGCTTATACTTTTTTCCGGAAATCCAAAGCTTGCCGGGCTTACAACAATGCTTTCGAAGTCATCAAACGGGGATTCGAAACCCCTGAATCGATCGCTTATATCGAAGAATTTAAGGGAGGATTACTACATTATAGTTATTATATCAGCCTGCAATGCCCTTACCGACGGGAAATCCGGGAATACTACCAGGGACCGTTACAGGGCAATGAAGCTTTGATGACTGCATTTGCACAGTTTACAGCTGCTTTACACGAAAAAGGAGTTTGCCATGAAGACTATTCGCCGGGGAATGTACTTATCGCACAAATAGACGGACAATACCATTTTTCCCTGGTGGATATCAACCGGATGACTTTTAAACCGATGAACCTCGAAGAAGGTTGTAAAAATTTCAGACGCATGTTCATCAGCGACGAACTCTATATTTTTCTGGCTAAAAAATATGCGCAATGCCGGAATTTCGATCAGGAAACATGTATCCGGCTGATGTTGAAATACAATCATTATTCCATACGAAGAGATCAGCGGAAAGAACGGTCGAAGGCTATCCGAAAAAAGATTTTCGGATAACTCAACCCTATTCAGCCTTTAAACGATAATCGAGAAATGAGTAATCGAATTCATTTTTCTCATCGGCATAATGATCTTCACGGCCGATCAATTCCCATTTATCCGGATCTATGGCAGGAATGAAAGTATCTCCCTCGGGAGAGGTATGTACTTCTGTCAGATATAACTGCGAAGCCTTATCCCAAAATTCGCGGTAGATCGAGCCTCCTCCGATCACAAATACCCGTTCTTCCCCTTTTAGCAGTTCCAAAGCTTTCGGGATATCCGGCACCACCTCGGCACCAGGGGCGACAAAACCGGGATTACCGGAAATCACCACATTTCTTCGATTGGGCAGCGCTCTTCCCATCGATTCGAAAGTCTTCCGTCCCATCAATATCGCATGACCGGTCGTCAGCGCTTTAAATCGCTTCAAATCTGCCGATAAATGCCAGATCAATCCATTATCCCTTCCGATCACATGATTTTCAGCAGCAGCAACTATAATCGCTAATTCCATATTTTTTCAAATTTAAATACTTAAATATTCAACAAAAATAGGACATAAAACGACAATCCCGAAAAAAAAACGGAATATTCAGGCTGTAAACAGACTTTATAAATCAGTCGGATTGCATATTATAAAAATTTTCCACAACTTTGTCAGGCTAAATCCCGTAACCGACCCGTTAAAATGATGAATTTACTTTGTGTATCCCACACAATTGATATTATAAATTATGGCATGTTGAAAGCCATTCAGGCCAAAGGCTTCAACACTTATGTCACTTATACCACTGAAGACGAGCATAAAGCTATTCCCAAAGACATCACAGGCATCGAAGTGCCTTATTTCCGTAAGAAATTTAATTGGCCGACTATTCAGTGTATCCGTAAAATTATTAAAACCCATCAGATCCATGTCATCTATGCCATTAACAGTTCCGATCTGTCCAATGCCCTATTCGCAACACTTGGAACTCAGGTTAAAGTCGTCGGTTACCGGGGTACACAGGCTAAAATCAGAAGGAGTGATCTGACTTATTATCTAGGCACCCTAAATCCAAGGGTAGCTCACATGATGTGTGCCACCCAGGACATCAAAGAACAGCTGTCTAAATTTATTTCTCCGGCCAAGATGACCGTAAATCCCAAACCTTACGATGTCAACTGGATGAAGGATGCTTTCACTCACCCCCAGTCGGTCGAGGGCATTCCTGACGATGCTTTTCAAGTCGTATGCCTGGCCAATACCAAACACCGTCCTTTCAAAGGTCTCCGGCAACTGATTGCAGGTATGCATCTGATTGAGGATCCCCGGGTACATCTGATTCATTTGGGCGATTACGATGAAGCCGACTACCAATTGGCCCAACAAGGGCCGGCAGCAGCCCGGATTCATATGCTCGGTCTGCGTAAGGATGCCGTCCATTTTCTGCCGGGTAAAGATGTCTGCATCTGTCCCTCTATCCGGGATGCCTCCCCCCGCAGCTTGCGTGAAGCTATGGCTTGTAAGGTGGCTTGTATCGTAACCGATATTCCCGGAGCCCGGGAATTGGTGGTCGACGGCCAGACCGGTATGATCATCCGCCCCGACTCACCGGAAGCCATTGCAGCCAGTATCGGAACACTGGCCCGGGATCCCGAAAAAACGAAAGCATTCGGAGAAGCCGGATACCAGCGGATCATCACCCATTATACCATGGAAAAATACGTACAGAATCTGACGAATGTTTTCCAGCAAGTTATCGATAAATAAAATGAACACTTTACAAAACCGCCTCAAACTGGGATTTGCAATCTATATTGCAGGATCTTTTACCCTGTTCTTACAATTCTTTCTCTATCTGTTGCAAAGCAATATCGCTTCGACCACCGATTTCGCCGGATACGGTTACTACCTCGTTGCGGCTTTTGCACATGCCGGTCTGTTTGCCTTAATTCCCTATCTGCTATATATCCTGATGTCGCTGGCGTGCCCTTTTCCCCGTTTCAACCAAGGTCTACTGATTACCTTTTATTTCCTGTTGAATATCGTAGCCTACCTGAACGGCCTGGTCTTTCAGCTATACAAATTCCATATCAACGGTTTGGTACTGGACATGGTTTTCGGGCAAGATGCCGGACAAGTGTTCAATTTCGAAACGTCTTTGATTCTCAGATTTGCATTGACAATCCTGGCTGTGGGCTTCCTGTTTTCCGGCATAATGTGGATAGCCTACCGCTTTTATCAGCGTCTGAGAAGACGGCAAATTATCTTATATCTTGTTCTCTTTGTATGCAGCACTTTAAGTGCACATTTAGTGCATGCCTATGCCGCTGCTTCAAACCAATTTTCGATACAAAATGTCGCAACCTGCCTGCCACAATTTTATCCATTGACTGCAAACAAGTTAATGGCAAAATTAGGAATTATCCATCACCCGGTTTCCCATCCGCAACTGAACGACAACACCACTCTCAATACCGGTATCACCTATCCGTTACATCCGTTGATTTCAAATGATACCGTTTCACGGAAAAATATTATTTTTATCCTTCTGGATTCCTGGAATCCACGGATATTCGATACAGAGACCATGCCGAACCTCTCCGGTTTCGCAACCCGTAGTTCGGTTTTCACCCATCATCTGAGTTCCAGCAGCGGTACACGAGGAAGTATTTTCGGCTTGTTCTTCGGAATTTCTCCTACCTATTGGAAAGCTTTCGAACTATCGGGGACCTCTCCTTTATTCATCCAAACCCTGCTCGAACAGGGGTATGACGTTCAGACCTTTCCGAGTGCAACTCTTCAAAATCCGCCTTTCGACCGGATTATTTTCGGGGAAGTTCCGCACCTTCGGACAGAAACCCAAGGGGCTACTCCTTTCGAACGCGATACCCGGCTGACGGCCGACTTTCTTCAATATCTGGACCAAAAACCCGACAAACCGTTTTTTGCTTTTTTATTCTATGATTTGTTGCATGCCATCTCCATTCCGGCTCCTCACCGTCATAAATTCGAACCCTCCTGGGAGTATGCCAATTATATGGCTCTGAGTAATGAAATGGATGCCACGCCATTTTTCAACCTCTACAGAAATTGCGGTTGGTATGTAGATTCCCTGGTTGGCAGTATCGTCGGAGAACTCGAACACAAGGGACTCTTAGACAATTCGATCCTGGTCATTACCGGAGACCACAGTCAGGAATTCAATGAGAATAAAAAAAATTACTGGGGTCACGGCAGTAATTATTCCGATGCACAGATTCACGTGCCTTTCATTTATTACGAACCCGGACAAGCTCCACGGAACTATCACCATACAACCACTCATTACGACATTGTGCCGACTTTGATGCATACCCTCTTCGGTGTTTCGAATCCTCCCGGAGATTACAGCATGGGCCATTTTCTCACCGACAGCCTGCGCCCGCTTTTTCACCTGACAGGTACCGAAGAAAATTACGCCTTTGTCACCCCCGAAGCGATATACGAAAAGAAACATTCAGGCCGAATCGTCGTAACGGACAGTCTGCTGAATCCGATCGATCATCCGATGTCTCCTCAACTACTCAAAGAAGTTTTGGAATATAAAAACCGATTCAGGAAAAAAGACTGAACCACGATTTATACCGAAATCGCTCCTTTGATATGCGGATGGGGATCGTAGCCGGTCAATTCGAAATCTTCATAGCGGAAACCGAAAATATCCTTCACAGCCGGATTGATATGCATCTGCGGTAAAGCGCGGGGCTCGCGGGACAATTGCAGACGGACCTGTTCGATATGATTCAGGTATATGTGGGCATCCCCCAGGGTATGTACGAACTCACCCGGCTGCAAACCACAAACCTGGGCCATCATCAGGGTCAGCAAGGCATAAGAAGCGATATTGAAGGGAACTCCCAAAAAAGTATCGGCACTACGTTGGTAGAGCTGGCAGGATAATTTGCCACCGACCACATAAAACTGGAATAAAGCATGGCAGGGAGCTAAAGCCATATTTTCAATGTCTCCGGCATTCCAGGCACTCACAATCAAACGCCGGGAGTCGGGGTTGTTTTTTATATCGTGGACCACCTGTGCGATCTGATCCAGATGGGTCCCGTCGGGCCGGGGCCATGAACGCCATTGATAACCGTAGATATGTCCCAAATCCCCGTCGGCATCCGCCCATTCGTTCCAAATCTTCACACCATGATCCTGTAAATATTTGACGTTGGTGTCTCCTTTCAGGAACCAAAGCAATTCGTAGATAATCGATTTGAGATGCAATTTTTTGGTGGTCAGCAAAGGAAAACCAGCCTGTAAATCAAAACGCATCTGATGACCGAAAACACTGATCGTCCCTGTTCCGGTACGGTCTGTTTTCTCCGCTCCTTCACTCAAAATCCGGTCCAGCAAATCCAAATATTGTCTCATAATTATGCTCTGTTTATATCCTTACAAAGATAAAATTAATTCACTCAATTTCTATCTCCGATTCCTAATCTTTCTTCCGGATCAGCATCAATCCATGCCGCACAGGCAACAACAGATTTTCTACCCGGGTATCGGCCTGCACCAACTCATTAAATTCCAGTATCCCGCGTGTTTGCGCATCGCGGGTATCTTTTTCCGTGACCTTACCGTCCCACAGCACATCGTCAGCCACAATGATTCCTCCTGGCCGGACCTTATCGAATACTAACCGGTAATACGCTGCATATTGCCTTTTATCGGCATCGATGAATACCAGATCGAAGCATTCATCCAGCCCGGGTATTATCTCACAGGCATCTCCGATATGAAAAACGATCTGTCCGGCCAGTCCGCTACGTTCGATATAATTACGCGTAAAATCTTCAATCTCGTCATTGATGTCGATGGTATGGAGCACGCCTTTCTCTCCCATGCCCATTGCCATCGAGATGGCTGCATAACCGGTAAATGTCCCGATTTCCAACACCCGTTGGACCCGGTTCATCCGGCACAGCATCTTCAGGAATTGCCCCTGCAGATTCCCCGACAACATCCGGGGCCTTAAAATCTTCTGATGAGTAGCCCTCGACAACTGTTGCAATATTTCCGGTTCCGGTTCGGAGTGCAATCCGATATATTCTTCCAGTTCAGCATCCAAGTCCAACATACTTTCTTTATTTATAGATCAAAACCGATTGTTTATCCTGAGCAAAAATCTCCCGGGCCACCTGCCGGAGCAACTCAGGGGTAATACCTCCTACCTCTTCACAGACCGCCTCCAGTTCATCCACTTTATCATAAATAAGAAAGCTCTTGCCACTGGACAGCATCATATTTTCATAATTTTCCGACGCCAGGGTGATCTGCCCGATCATCTGATTTTTGGCTTTACGCAATTGGTTATATCCCAAAAGTTCCTCCCCCAAAGCCGCCATCTCTTTCCGGCAAAGTCGCAGACACTTGTCCAGATCGCCGGCATCACAGCCGAAGTATATCGTGAAAACCCCCGTATCCGAATAGGGGGTATAGGAAGCTTCGATGTTATAAGCCAGTCCGTATTTCTCCCGGATATTCAGGTTCAAACGGGAATTCATCCCCGTCCCCCCCAGGATATTGACCAAAAGAGAAAAAGCCAGACGTTTATCTTCGGTATAATCGTAAGCGACGTTTCCTATAATACAATGATTCTGATAAGTATCCATATCGATCACTTTCTGCCGGGGCAAGTATATCCCGGGACGTTCACGAACCAATACAGCCGGATCCCCGGGAATATCTCCGAAATATCTTTCAATCAGGCGGACCAGTTTATCGAAAGGAATATCCCCGACCGAACTGATCACCATTCTTCCCGGCCGGTAATTCCGTTTGACGAAATCGATAATATCGTCCCGCCGGAGGCCTTTTACCGCCTTCTCGCTTCCCAGGATATTTCTACCGATCGGATAATCCGGATAAATCAGTTCCTCGAAATCGTCGAAAATCAATTCGCCCGGACTATCTTTGTAAGAATTGATCTCATCGATCACCACCTCTTTTTCTTTCTCTATCTCTTTTTCGGGAAATACCGAATGAAACACGATATCGGCGAACAATTCCAAAGCCCGTTCATAATCCCTGGCCAGGAAAGAAGCATAAATACAAGTATCTTCTTTCGTCGTATAAGCATTCAGTTCTCCTCCCACATCTTCTATGCGGCTCAGGATATGAAAGGCTTTTCTTTTCTCCGTCCCTTTAAAAATCACATGCTCGATAAAATGAGCGATCCCCTCTTCTTCCGGGCGCTCGTCCCGGCTACCGACACCGATAATCAATCCACACCAGGCAGCTTTACCGTCCACCTGCTGATGAATGACCTTCAATCCATTTTTCAATATATGAGTCTGATACATGCTCACGCGCAAACCTCCTTCATATCCCGTTCCCCTCCGGGTGTTTAAAGAAAAAAGCCCTGCATAGCAAGGCTTTTCCCATATTATTTCCTAAAATCTTATTTCTGGAATAATTTTTCGAAATCAGCCATAGAAATCTCTTGTTCTTCGAGCTTCACGTTTTCCCGGATCACGTCGAAGACTTTGTTATCTAAAGCTCTTTCATACAGATGCTGACGCTGTTTTTCATCTTCCAGCAATTTAGCTGCAAATCCGTCCAGCTGTTCGTCGGTCAATCCGTATAACCCGTATTGTTGCAGCTGGGCAGCAGCGATCTGGCGTCCTTCCCGTTTCATATCCTCGGCTTCCACCTTCACATCATAATCTTTCACGATAGCCGATTTCACCAGCTGCCATTTAAATTCATCCCGGTAGCCTTCGAAATCTTTCTCCACTTCTTCAGAAGTCATCTTTTCATTGACAGCCACAATCCATCTTTTCAGGAAAGTTTCGGGCAGAACTACATCTTCATTTTTCTTTATCAGTTTTTCTTTGGCATCGATGGTAAAGCGGTATTCAGAATGTCCTTTCAGCTGATTTTCGATATCTGCCTTCACGCGATTACGGAAATCCGCTGCATCTTTGACCACTCCTTCCCCATACAATTTAGTAAACAATTCTTCGTTTACTTCTGCATCGATATAACGTTTGATTTCTTTGACGATAAAACAATAGTTTTCACCGGCATGTTCGGCTTCTTCTTTCGTTACACCCAACATAGCAGCAAAATCGGTCTTGTTCGGGTATGCTTTCACTGCATTGAACTTCACTTCCTCACCTGCTTTTTTACCCTTGAAAGCATTTACAGCTTCTTCATCTTTCATGTGGAATACCGACATCGAAGCATCTTCGTTTTTGATACCTCCTTCTTTCACATTTCCGTCAGCGTCCAATTCGATCAATTCCCCTTTCAGGTATTCGGTACCCTCGATCTCATCTACAGCGATCATGTTACCGTTGTTTTTACAGATGCTTTCGATCTGTTTGTCGATCATTTCATCGTCAACTTTGATGGTATAGAAAGGTATTTTTTCACGTTTGCTCATTTTGGCATTCACCTCAGGAGACAAAGCGATATCATACAGGAATTCGAAATTTTCATCCTCCAGGTTCAGTTCCTTCTGTTCAGTCTCGTTCGGAAGCGGTTCGCCCAGAATCTGAAGATTATTCTCCTTGATGTAGTTATTCAACGATTCTCCCAAAACTTTATTGATTTCATCTACCAATAAAGATTTTCCGTACATTTTTTTCACAATTCCCATCGGAGTTTTTCCTGGACGGAAGCCGTTTACTACTACTTTCTTCTGATAATCTTTCAATGCTTTCTCTACGCGGCCGGCGTAATCTTCTTTACCTAGTTCGATCTTAATGGTTGCATTCAGATCGTCGATCTGGTTTTTCGTTATATTCATGCCATTCTTGAATTATAGCAATTGTTATTATATATGACTAACTCTCTTCTCAATCAGAAAAAAGCCACCTCGCATAAGGTGGCTTCCCTACTTTTGTACGGGCGAAGGGACTCGAACCCCCAAGTCTTGCGACACTAGATCCTAAGTCTAGCGTGTCTACCAATTCCACCACGCCCGCGTGCCGGTTTTTGACGCTGCAAAAGTAATATTAAATTTCATATAGTCAAACTTTTTTTGAAAAATTCAGTTTTACAAACATAAGTTACAGAGGGGGTAAACGTTACGGAGGATAACCTGTCTCATGCTCCCTCTGTAACGTTTACTAACACACCTTTCCCCCAACGTCTGTTTCCCAGCCTAAATCGTTTGTGTCATCGAGATCACTTTACCGAAACCGGGGAAGATACTCGGACTATTGGCCGGCCCTCCGAACATCGGTCCGTACATGTCTTCAATCTTTCCGGTAGTAGGACTCACTTCAAATTCTACGATCTTTCCTTCCTGAGTTTTTTCATTCCATACGGCAGCCCACAAAACACGTCCGGCTGTCGGGAATCCCCCCGTTCCGATCATATACAGACAAGTAATGACTTCGTCGTCGTCATCCGAGTTCCACACTTTTACAGATTCCGTTTGCCCGGTAGTATAACTATAAGAATACAAAGTATTACCGACCGAATAAAACAAAACGGAGCCTGCATTGGTCGAAGTAAAACAAGTGGCCCGGTCTAAATTCTCACATCCGGCCAGGGAACGGGAGTAACGAGCCAGCTTTCCATTATCCACGACATTGTAGAAACAAGCCACATCCATCCAATACCCACCGTCACGTTTCATCACCGCCATCGTCTCACCTCCGTTTACGGTGGCCGAATACACCAACTCCCCGTTCATATGGTTCACATCGAATACCGCTTCAGCATCCGCTTCACTAAAACGGCTCAATGACGAAGCCCGGTTGAAGAAAGGCCGGAAACCGTTCTGTTCTTTGTCGAAAACCACCTGGTAAGCCCCGATAGCCCCGGTCACAGGCCCCCAACCCGCAATCGTAGCCGAAGCCAGGTAAGGAGCAAGATCATACGTACCGCTCATCGCTACCGGAAACTTCCGGTCACCGGCACTTTGAATATACAGACAATGCAATCTTCCGTTATTGATCAGGAAATCACAATTATTCACACACATCATCGCCTCAGGACCGTATTCGGGCGCTGAATAAAACATATCGTTCCAGGTGTCCATAATCACCATATTCGCAGGTGAACAACGCAAAGCCTCCTGTCCGGTCAGGATATAATACCATTTTCCCGTAGTAGAATAAAAAATCAGCTTAGCCTCACCGTCCAAAGGATGTTCCGGATGTAAACCACTCCAATAATCCTGTTCGTGCCAATATTCTTCAGCCTGTGATCCGCTGAAAATCAAGGTCCTTTTCGATCCGAAAACATCGACATCCACCCGGCCCTCTTTTTCTTGTAAACAATAAATTCCACTCTTAGAACCCGCCTGAGGAAGAGTCAGGTACGATCTCGCCAGAAAAAATCCCATCGTATTGTATACCGTATCTTTGGCCATCATCCACACCTGATAAGCTTTCCCCGCCTCGAGACTCACCACATAATTCAGATCGAGTGTACGGGAAATGGTGTCGGCCGGCGGATACACCGTCGTATTCCCCACCGTTTCCGGTTTGTAATCGGAATCCATAACAAACCAACGGTATACCAGATTTTCAGGCTTACTATAGGTAACCCGGGGCGTAAAATGAATGGTATCCCCGATTTCCCAGGTCCGGAACAGTTCGGTTTTATCCGTTCCAACCGTATCTATCTTTATTTCAGGCGCCACACCGAAGTCGTAATCATACACGCCTTTATCCTCCAGACATCCCCAAAGTCCTATCGCCAAGAGGCAAAAAGCCCCGATTTTATATTTCATTCTTCTCATGATATGCTATTTTTATTAATTAAAAAGAAACGACAGCCCCATTTTCATCCTTCATATTCTCCGAATGGGTGGCATTATATTCCTTCAGCGCAGCGACCATCCGTAAACGATAGTTCCACATTTCTCCCCAAGTCATCCCCTCTGCTTCTCCATAGGTAAACTGACTGACTCCCAAAGTCGAAATAATAAACCGGTATTTGGTCTCGCTATAGTCACCGAAAAATTCGGTCAAATCCTCCCAATTGCCCGGCTTGGTAATTTTATCGTTCCAGGCGATAGTCAAAGCAGACCACGCATCGACTCCCGGTTGCAGATCACCGGAGCCGTCTATCTTCACCTGAAGACGTACTTCTTCGGTTTGCATCGCTTCCGTCCGGTAAAGCAGGATATCGAACCCCACCGAATCCTGACCGGCTTTCAGTATCACTTCCCGGGGCAGTGAATAATCGGATGCCTGTGCAGTTGTTTTCGACGGATCGACAGCCAATTTCACTGTCCGGTCGTAATCCGCCACTTTCCCTTGTATCACGACACAAGACGCTACAGCAAATTCCTTTACCTCTTCCGGATAAACCGAAAAGGTAAAAGTCATCGAATCTGTATTTCTGGTCCAGATCTCCGGGCCGACAATCCGGGCAAAATCTTCTTTTCCCCAAACAAAATCATCATTTTCGCAGGAATTCAACAAGAGTAATCCCCAAATTCCCAGTAGTATATATTTTATCATAATAATCCAATTTATCAGTTCTACAATCATTGCCGGTTACCGAATTCAACCTCATTCTCCGGCATCGGCAAAACATAGATATCGTCGCTACCGCTGACCGCCGACCCGGGAATAGAAGCAAAATTCAAGCGCTTATAATAGTAAAACAATTGTCCTTCCCCCACCAATTCCTTCCGGTATTCTTTATAGATTTCATTTTGAATCTGTGTCACCGGCAAGTTTTCATCCAACGGGTCGAAATCCAGATACCGGTTGTTCCGGACAGTGTTAAGATAACGGACAGCCTGCCGGGAATCGGTATTCAGTGAAGCTTCGGCAGCGATATAATACATTTCGGACCAACGCAAAACAGGCATAAAATTTTTATATGTACCGTTTTCATACTGCCAGAATTTAGACAGATAAGGATCACTGCCACTATAAGTCCAATGATAAGTATGCCGCCAATCCTGCCCATACGCTTTAGTCGAAACTTCGTAAATATCGTCCCACATTTCCTCGGAAGGAGACAATTTTTTCGTCTTATCGGTCTGTTCTTTAAAATAAGGCCCGATAATATCGTCCATATCGAGCACATTCAAACGGAATAACAGTTCGGAAGCGAACAACAAATCCCTTTCGTAAGCATTCGACGAAGTGATAGAAGTATAGTGTACCCAGGAAAATTTCTTTTCCTCGATCACTTTCCGGGCATAGACCAAAGCCTGCGCCAGATTATCGGCCCCTCCCTTCCATTGATAAGCCCTGGCTAAAGTTGCTGCAACGGCATAATAATTAAACCGATAGGAACGATCGTTCCGATAAGTATAAGCTTCCAGACTATCGGCCAGAAACAACGGATCGGTTTCCAGCAGCCCGAGAGCTTCCCGGGCATCCGCAATGACATAATCCAATACTTTATCGACAGTAGACTGCGGGGTTACCGCTGTCGAATAAGTCATTACATAAGGGATGGCTGGAACTTGTGCATTCGAAGCATACGAAGGAGCGAACATCCGCAATAAATCCAGATGCAGAAAAGCACGCAATCCCAAAGCCTCCCCTTTGTATATGCGATAATTATCCCCACTGAACATCGCCGGATTTTTATCGATATACTCCAGCATAATGTTCAGATTGGCAATCGCCGAATACATCTGCGACCAAACCGTAGTGATCTTATTCTTCACCGCCGTATTCTCATAATTGTAAAGGCCTGCCTCATAATACTCGCTTCCTGTTGCCAGATCATAATTTTGTGTCAAGGCTTCGGCTAACCCGAAGGTCATTTCCTGCCCATACAAAGAGGTCGAAGCCAATCTCTTGTACACTCCGGTCAACTGGTCGCTGAAACCTTCTTCCGTAGAAAAAAGTTCGTCGGCGAGCACCTGTGATTTCGGACGTACATCGAAATAATCCGAACATCCTCCCGTCACGAAAAGGAACAAGGCACCGAGCCAAAAGCTCACATTGTATCTTAATTTGTTCATAGTTGTCCTGTTTTAAAAAGTTACCTGTAATGAGAAAGAGAACGAACGGGCAAACGGATAAGAAGTTCCGCGTTCCGTTTTCACCGAAGAAATGGTAGCAATATCATTCATATAAAAGGTGGCTTTCATGCGTTGCAGAAAACTCTTTTCCATGAAACGACACTCCCGGAAATCATAATAAACATTCAAAGAAGAGAATGTCAGCAGATTATAATCTTCAACAAACCGACTCGTAGGTTTAGTCTCGGAGTCGTCCGTAATCGACTTGAAACGGGCCACTTGCCCCGGTTCACTCCAACGTCCGGTGAAAACCCGCCGGTCGACATTATAATGTACATCGGCATTTTCTACTTTGTCCAACAAAGTCGTATTATACATTTGTCCACCCAGCCGCCAGGTAAAACCCGCATTCAATCCGAACCCATGATACTCCATATTGATACCGAAATTACCGGATACCTTCGGACGGGTATCTCCGCCGGCAATAAAATCGGAACTACTCCAATCGTAAGTCAGCGAACCGTCTTTCTTCACGAACACCTCTTTCCCGGTCTGAGGATCGATACCCAAAGATTTCACTACCCAGATCGTACTCATCGACTGGCCTTCTTCGTAACGGACAGGTACCGAGGTAGCAGAAGACGAGTCGTACTCTTCATCCGTGCTATCGTTCAATGCTTTCAATGAATTAGATATTTTCTTGAGGATATTTTTATTGGCAGCCGCCGACGCATAAAAATTCACATAACTCCGGCTTGGCGTATCTCTCCAAATCCGGCCGTTCAGGTACACTTCCCAACCTTTGTTTTCCACTTCACCCAAATTGGCCATGTAAGAAGAAAATCCCATAGAAGGCGGAGTCGTCACCGAAGTGATCGTCCCTTTGGTCGTCGAAACATAATAATCGAAACGCACATTCACCGCTCCCTGCAAAAAACTCAGATCCGCACCGATATTATTGTCGTATTTTTTTTGCCAGGCCAGATCAGGATTAGCCAATCCCATCAAATAAGAACCAATAATATTATCATAATTCTCATTATAGTATTTATAAGAAGCTATTGCTTGATAAGAATTGAAGTTCTGCGAACCGGAATATCCTGTTGATGCCCGGAAACGCAACTGGTTCAATACCGTAACATTTTCCATAAAATGTTCCTTATGTAAATTCCAACCGATACCAGCAGACCAGAAATGTCCCCAACGTTTGTCACTACCGAACAAGGAAGATGCATTAGCCCGATAAGTCGCATCCAACAAATAACGGTTGTCAAACGAATAGTTCATAGACAATAAGACACTCATTTCACGCGCCAAAGACTCACTTCCAGAAGGTGCTCCTTCCAAATACTCTTTAGCATGTGTAATGTAATCCATCTTGTCGTTTGCAAAACCACGAGCACCGAATGTTACCGTATTATATTTACGTTCGCTGGCACTCCACTGGGCATTGGCAAAAATAACATTTCTGCCAAACTCCTTGGAGTAATTAGCTGAAATATCCGTATTGTACTCAAAACGCTTACCATTACTCATCGTGTACTCTCCCCGCTTAAAATAATCCTCTGAATCCTGAGAAATATCCTTAAATTTAGTGTGGTCACGAGGATAAAAAACCTCAGAATCATCTTTCTGTGAAATCAAGCCCAATCGTCCTTTAAATCGCATTCCCGAAAAAGCCTCCCACTCTATATAAAAATTATTCGTGAAGTCAAAGTAAGAAGATTGATTCTTTGTATTTATACTTGCATTCGCTAAAGGATTATAAATAGGTTTTGTACCTTGAAAATTTGCTTTTTCATAATTACTCAATACCTCTTTGACAGAGCCATCTTCATTATAAGCCCGCCAATAAGGATTCAAACGGGCATATTCTGAGAATGTTCCGTAGGGTGATTCTTTCGATTTATTAAAAGTCACTGAAAGTTGTTCTGTAAAAAGGAGTGATTTGTATCGATATGATAAATTAAAACCGGCAGAAATTACTTCACGACTAGAACCTTTCATGACACCAGCCACATTATTATATTGAAAATCGATCCCATAACGAACCACATCATCTCCTCCTTCGAACATCAAAGAATGTTTATGCCCTACACCTACTCGCAACGGCTTATCCAACCAATAAGTATTCACACCCCTCAATACTTCCTTATATAATGCCTCATACTTTTCATCATACATTTGCTGTGTATAGGGATGTCCAAATTGATCCGTATAGATGCCTGCTCGTTTTTCTATTTCCAACTTCTCCGCAGCATCCGCCAAATTATAGCTGGAAAGATCAGGCATCTGAAGATTCAGGTTTCCGGTATAAGAAACCCTCATTTTCCCTTTTTCCGGTGCTAAAGTTTCAATCACAACCACCCCATTCGCACCTTTGGAACCATACAATGCCTTGGCCGTAGCATCTTTTAACAAAGTGATAGAAGCCACCCGGTTCATATCCATATCCATTACTTTTTCAATGCTTTGTTCAAAACCATCTACAATAAACAATGGCTGGTTCGGGTTAGTTTGATACTTGTCTTTCATATCCGTAAAACTGGACGCCCCTCGCATTTGAATCTCCGGCATTCGGTTAGGATCGGAACCGAAATCATTACTCTCGATGACTTGGAAAGAAGGATCTATATTCTTCAACGATTGCAGGATGTTCTGATTGCCTACCCGCTGCAATTCTTCTTTCTTTATCGTAGTTACAGCACCGGTGTAGCTGTCCGCTTTACGGGTAAACATACCGGTCACTACCACCTCTTCCATCTCCGAAGTCTGAGGCTCCAAATAAATCGTAACGGAATTATCCGCTCTTAAAGTGACGAATTGGGAGGCATAACCGATAAAGGTGATTTCCAATTCCTTGTTATCTTCCAATACAGTCAGCTTGAAAGACCCGTCGATATCGGCAGCCGTACCGATGGTAGTTCCTTTGATTTTGACGGTTGCTCCAGGCAACGGTTCTTTCGTGTTTTTATCCAACACTTTACCGGTAATCACCCGACTTTTCTGTTGAGGCGCACTCTGTTCCCCTTTGCGAATCACCACATGGTTATTCACAATGCTGTAGTTTATTCCTTTACCTTTCAGGCAATAGTCCAAAATATTGCCGATCTCTTCATTCGTAAAATCCACATCCAATGTGCCTAACTGCTCCACATCCCGCGTGTTGTACACAAAGGCCAAATCCGTCCGTTTTTCGATCTCTACAAACAGCTGTTTCACGCTGATATTGTCCATCTTTATACTTAAACGAGTCCGCTGAGAAAATCCGTTTGCCTGTATCTGCAAACAGAAAAATGTTAAAATTAGAGAAAGTTTAGTCATAAGGCATAATTTTCTCACTTTTTCTCTTGAGTAACAAATACCCTTAAGCTTTTTTTTCATACATTTGAAATTTAGTTAATAATTGGTTTTTCAATTATGCTTAAAAGAAGGAACCGCACACGGCCAAATGGACGGTTCCTCTTTTTTATTTAGCCACCACAGTCACATTCTTTCCCTGGATTGCAAAATCCAGTCGCCCCGTTCTTTTCAGTATATCAAAAATATCTTCCACCCGATCAAATTTCCGGAGTTTCGCCGTCAAGGTCATCCGTCTCGATTCCTCCGACCGGCAGTCGTATGTAAAATCATACCAACGGGACAATTCCTTCATGATATCATCCAGGGTTTTCTCCCGATAAATAAAATAACCATCCTTCCAGGCAGTATAAAGATCCGTATCCACCTCCCGAACCCGAATTCCATCCGCCTCTATGACAGCCTGTTGTCCCGGCGTCAGATCACATTCCCGTCCTGCATCATGAATCCGGACAGCACCTTTCACCAAAGTAGTTGCCACGACCTCATCCTGATAATTCCGGACATTGAACTCTGTCCCTAATACAGTGATCCGGGAATCTCCAACACAAACGACAAAAGGCTTGCCCGCCTGTTTGGATACCGAAAAATAAGCCTCTCCTTTCAAGTGTACTTCCCGCTCATGTTCCGGGAAATGTACAGGATAATGCAATTCAGACTCCGCATTCAACCATACTTTTGTTCCGTCTGCCAATACCACAGCATATTCTCCGCCCCGTGGAGTAATCAAACGGTTATATTCTCCGGCTGTTTCTTTTGCATGCTTTTCTCCGTATACCAGTGTATTCCCTTCTTTTTTCACTGTCGTATTTCCAGCCAACAAGGTCTCTTCCGCTTCATCTCCCAACACCACTTTTTCATCGGAACCCAACACCAGAATGGCTTTTTTCCCTCCGGGCTCGATATTTCCTTCCACAACATACGCCTGATCTTTGTCCTGATCACGACGCATAAAAACATAACCGACAGCAATCATCAATACCACCAAAGCAGCATATCCGGCTATCCGGGTCCATAAAAACAAATGTTTGACCGACATTCGGTGAAACAGACGATGTTCTACTTTCTTCCAAGCCTCCTCGGTCTGGTAACGCTGTACACATCCGGCTTGTATCCAATCTTGTCTGTATGCATGAAATAGAAGAAAATGCTGCTCTGATTCTTCCAGCCATTTTTGCAGGACCAACAACTCCTCTTCAGAAGCTGTACCTTCCAGAGAACTGATGATCAAGTGTTGTATATCGGTTTCGTTATCTTTAAAATTGTCCATAAATACTGAAATTTGTATCTAAGACAACTCTATTTTTAAAACTACTTACAGATTTTTGAAAAAATATGACTTTTTCAGTTAAAACAGTGACAACAGTCAGACTTACCCCCTTCATCTCACGGCAGAGTTAACCGACAAAGAAAATACAAGTGGAAATTTGCAGCAATAGAAAGCTGGACTCTCCGGATTATTTCCAGTGAAAATAATCTTTCTTAAATCAAGACTAATCTACGATTCAGTAATAACGATAGGCGGAGGTGTTCGTGTTCGGGGACCCGGTCTGATACAGTATAAAACCCGGATAAATTGTCGGACCGGATCAAGGAAGACAGTAGGCCGGTCATTTTGTTCTATCGGTTTAAAGGCTGTCGTTTTGTCTTGAATATTTGCATTGATTATGTCAATTTGACAAAATAATGATAAAAAATTTGCTGAAACCTTTCATTCGGAGAATCGGTATAAGATTTGTAATCCTCTATAAGTGAAAGGAGAGATAGACAATGAATACAAATAATTATACGATCAAGTCGCAGGAGGCTTTGCAAAATGCAGTGCAGCTTGCGCAGAGTAAAGGGCAACAGGCCATCGAGACCGGGCATTTATTGAAAGCCGTGATCAATGTCGGTGAGAATGTTACTCATTTTATTTTCAATAAACTGGGCGTCAATAGCCATAATCTGTTATCGGCACTCGACCGGATTATCGATAGCTATCCCAGGGTTTCGGGCGGAGAAGTATACTTATCGCCGGATAGTAACAAAGCGCTGGAGAAGGCGACCCGTTTGGCGAAAGACATGGGTGACCAGTATATTTCGCTGGAACACATCTTATTGGGATTACTGGATAACCGGGATCAGGTGGCTCAATTGTTGAAAGATAGCGGTTTGACAGAGAAAGAGACCAAAGAAGCGATTGCGGAGCTTCGGAAAGGATCGAAAGTCAACTCTCAATCGGCAGAAGAGAGTTATGATGCCTTGGGGCGGTATGCTATAAATTTGAACGAACGTGCACGGAACGGTAAATTAGATCCGGTGATCGGGCGGGACGATGAGATACGGCGGGTGTTGCAGATTTTATCACGCCGTACGAAGAATAATCCGATACTGATCGGTGAACCGGGTGTAGGTAAAACAGCGATTGCCGAAGGATTGGCACAGCGTATTGTGAATGGGGATGTCCCTTCCAATCTGGCTTCGAAGCAGATTTTTTCGCTGGATATGGGTGCATTGATCGCCGGAGCTAAATATAAAGGTGAATTCGAAGAACGGCTGAAGTCGGTAGTCAATGAAGTGATGAAATCCGATGGAAATATCATCCTGTTTATTGATGAAATTCACACGTTAGTCGGAGCAGGTAAAGGAGAAGGGGCAATGGATGCCGCCAATATTCTTAAACCGGCTTTAGCACGCGGTGAATTACGGGCAATCGGTGCCACCACCCTCGATGAGTATCAAAAATATTTTGAAAAGGATAAGGCATTGGAACGTCGTTTCCAGCCAGTTATGGTCGATCAGCCAACCGTAGAAGATACAATTTCTATCTTAAGAGGTATCAAAGACAGATATGAAGTATATCACGGTGTTAAGATCACAGATAGTTCCCTGGTAGCTGCAGCAACTTTATCAAACCGTTATATCACAGATCGTTTCTTGCCAGATAAAGCCATCGACTTAGTTGATGAAGCATGTGCAATGATAAAAACAGAAATGGAGTCAATGCCAACAGAACTTGATGAAGTATCT
>ENA-ORPF01000991-ORPF01000991.1-human-gut-metagenome-genome-assembly--contig:-NODE-991-length-25301-cov-3.791650_pt1 | contig 25301 bp, 20 predicted proteins | sample MGYA00242140_ERZ509070 | MGnify/ENA primary metagenome ERZ509070 (study PRJEB26280, sample SAMEA2338713) | human gut metagenome | biome: human gut; feature: human-associated habitat; material: faeces... | reverse complement strand
CACTTCTTCTTTGCATCGTCAAGCTTTGTCTGAAGTTCCTTCTGCTCATCACGAAGTCGTGCAGCCCTTTCAAAGTCCTGCTCGTTAATTGCGCTTGCCTTTTCTTTTTCATAGTCTGCAATTTCATCTTCAAGCTCCTTTACATTATCAGGAGAGGTAAGAGATGCAAGCCTTACCTTTGACGCACCCTCATCAATAAGGTCAATTGCCTTATCAGGGAGGTAACGGTCTGCGATATATCTTGATGACAATGTTACTGCGGCATTGATTGCCTCATCGGTAATCTTAACCTTATGGTGTGCCTCGTAGCTGTCACGCAAGCCTTTGAGAATCTGTACAGCCTGTTCGGGAGTAGGCTCGCCAACCTTTACGGGCTGGAAACGACGCTCCAAAGCGGCATCTTTTTCAATATATTTTCTGTACTCGTTAAGAGTTGTTGCACCGATAACCTGGAAATCGCCTCTTGCAAGTGACGGTTTAAGGATATTTGCGGCGTCTGCACTGCCCTCTGCGGCACCTGCACCGACGATAGTATGAAGTTCATCAATGAAGAGGATAGTGTTCTTTGACTTTTTAACCTCGTCAATAGCCGCCTTAATTCTCTCCTCAAAGTCACCTCTGTACTTCGCACCTGCTACCATACCTGTGAGGTCAAGGCTGACAACTCGCTTGTCTTTAAGAATTTCAGGCACATTGCCCTTTGCAATTTCAAGTGCAAGTCCCTCTGCAACCGCAGTTTTACCTACACCTGGTTCACCGATAAGAACCGGATTGTTCTTAGTCTTTCTTGAAAGAATTCTTATTACATTCCTTATTTCCTGATCTCGTCCGATTACTGGATCAAGCTTGCCGTCGGCTGCTCTTTGTACCAGATCCGTAGCGTACTTATTGAGTGTATCGTAAGTTGCCTCTGGATTGTCTGATGTAACTGTCTGGTTGCCTCTTACAGTAGCAAGTACTGAAAGAAAGCTCTCCCTGTTAATTCCATATGTCTTAAAGAGCTGCTTTATTGCTCTGTTAGGTGCTGCTATAAGTGCAAGCATCAAATGCTCAACTGACACATAAGAGTCGCCCATTCTCTTGGCTTCATCTTCTGCATTGACAAGTACCTTATTAAGGTCATTGCTTATATATAACTTAACATCACCTGATACCTTATTCTTCTGATTAAGAAGTTGTTCAATATTCTTTAAGAAAATGTCTTTATCAATATTCATCTTCTCTATAAGGTTAGCTATAAGACTATCTTCAATAGTCATAAGACTATAAAGAAAATGTTCCTGGTCAATCTCCTGATTACCATAATCATAAGCTATCTTCTCGCAGTTATTAATCGCTTCGATTGATTTCTGTGTAAACTTCTGAATGTTCATACAATTCACCTCTTTCTTAACCCCAATTATTGTTCCCTTGGAAATAAAGATTATCAGATAACACTTTAAAGACCAATTGTAATTCTTTGAACAATTTTTCATTACTTTTCTTCTAAAATGCTCTTTTCTCATTTCCTATTACAGGTTATATCACTTGCTGTTAGCACTGTCAACAGGTGAGTGCTAATTATTTTATAAAAAATATATAAACACTGCGTTTATATATCATCTTTCAGAATATTTTCATTTTAGTTTTTATTGACTATACATTAAATTTGAAAAAATTTTCAAATTTTCAAAATAACACACATAAATAGGGGGAAATTTTTTCACTTTCTTACATTACTATAATAATAGGAATTTTCAATCATTTTATTTTCCTATGAATATATATTTATCAAGAAAGGAATTGTACAAGATGAAAAACAACAGTAACATCCAATTAAATAAAATGATATGGGATACCGAATTTATAAAAGAATTCCCTAATAATGATGAAAGTACATATGTTTATGAATTATTAGAATTAAAGACAAATAAAACTCTCGCTTATATTGAAGATATCGGTTCTGATGCAGTCTGTGCCTGTATATATGATAACCTTATTAAAACAAACTTTGATATAATACATAATCTTAAAGAAACTGATACAAAGCAAGCTGTTGTAGAGAGCTTAATTAATGACTTCGATATATTTACAATGAATATGATACAGCTTCCTGATTATAAATATGATGATTTAAAATTCATAAACAATTATTGCAAAGTATGTAATTTAGATACATCTATATATGATATTAAAACTCTAAATAAAGGTATTGATGAAGTAATCAGAAATGTATGTCACCTTGAAGATGATGAAATCATACAATGACTAATATATAATAATCAATTATAGAAACTATGAAAAAGGCAGATATTTTATTGTCTGCCTTTTTTAAGATAAAATAACATATTATTAATATATTCGAGATACAGAAAATACAACTTCATCTTATATTTAATGCAAAAGCTTTCTTTCTTATTATATGTTTTGTAATTCATATTACATATCAAGCACTTTATCAATAAACTCTTTTTCAGAAGATACAAAATTATATGGCTTATATTCACCATAAATATCAGGGTTAGATACTGTTAATATCTGTATTCCCTTATCCAGTGTTCTTAATCCTAAATACGATACAAGACTAGCCAATGCTTTATCCGCCTTTGTTTCTACTGCCAAACAGCCTTTATCAGAAAATTTCTTTGCAACTAAATAACACATAGTTTCTTCATCTCCCTTCTGAAATCATCTTCATTAATAATATAACCTTGTTCATATAATATTCTTAATCTAACTCCTATTGTATTATCTTTTATATATTTGTAAAGAAATATATGAAGCCATTCATTAAACAGTCGGTCCTTTGATGTCATAAATTGAATTTCAATCGGATAATAAAAATGATTCTTCTGATAATACATATGAACCGCTCTATAACCATCATCATTAGCTTTTCCATTTCTCATATCAGCCATTTTAACAAAATCCGGTAATTTAATATTGTCTACTACATCATAACTATCTACAATTATTCTTATACCTAATACGTCATTAAACACTTTTTCAATCTGTGTTGATGGAAAATATTTATCATATTTCAGATAGCACGATTGTAATGATTTAACTCTGTGCTCTTCTTTTATATTCTCTTCATTCTCAATCATATGCATAATAAGTGAATCTATTTCATCAAACAAAGCTTCTTTATCAAATTTTCTAAGTGTATTTTTTAAGCTTTTTCCTAACTGTGTTTGATAACTTATATTATCAATCATATTCCAATCTATCGTTATTGTTTCCATATCAACCTGTCTTTATCTTATTTGTCATATATATAATAACAAATTTTCAACACACCTATCAATATTTAATTAAAATATTTTTAATATTTTCAAAATAATACACATTAAACCTATATTTCCTCCGGTTGGAAGAATTCCACCATCTGTATTAAAACTCTATGTATATTTTTTAGCTATGGTTCTGTTTATGGTCCTGTGTAGTTTCTTCAACATAATCAAACTCATATCCATCATTGAAGAAGATAAAGGTTGGCTCTGTCTTGCCGTATGTATATGAATATGCTGTATTTTTACTTATATCAATATCTTTTTCGTCATTGTTATGACCTGTCACCCCCGATACACCACTATCCCAGTCAAATGTTAATGTGTAATCTCTTTCTGCTATTGCCGGATATGTGAATTTTAATGTTATTTTATCTACTCGTTTTATGTTTTCTATATATCTATCTACCTGCCAGTCAGGATTATCATCAAAGAAATTTGTAACATTGAATTCGCAACCCTTTGATGTCAAATCTACCTCTTTATCTGATGCCTCACCATAATATATGGAACTTAAATCATCTTCTCCACTGTCTGTAAAATTAAACCTGGCATTTCCCTCTAATATTATGTAAGACCCTTGGTCTGGCTTCATACCTGAAGCAAAAGCATAACATTCTAATCTCCAGTTCGATATCTTATTTTCTAAAGATATACTATATGATGCTTCTCCATTAGTATCCCTTGTCACTTTTACTTTTACTGGCACAGAAAATGTAGTTGTTTTAGTTGCATAACCATTGCACGTCCAGCTTGCATCAGGCTTATAATGTTCTTCAAAATCATAATTTACTGTATACTGTATATCCATTGTACCATCAACTTCTGTTGATATTTTATAACTGTCTGCATATACTTCTGTTGAAAATACTGTAAATCCTGCAATTATCATTATTACAGCAATGATAAAACCCATTGATTTTTTAAAGTATCTTTTTGTAATTAACATCACCACTCCTATTTATTTTAAAAAGTTAAAAGAACTTCTATTGTTATTCCATTAGGACAATTATGTGCTTGCGCAATTGCACAAGCCTCTTCTTTCGTGTTAGTTTGAAGTCCTGTTAAAGTTCCATCTGAAAATACAGTACCTATTTTATATCCTGTTAATGGGTCAATACCTTCATAGTTAGAGTAAGCTTTTCCTGTATAAGAATTTATACCTTCACTAATTTTAGTCCATTTTCCAGTTGCAACTAATCTTTCTTCATCTGTTAATGTTGGAGCTGCTGGTGCCTGAGGAGTTACTACTGGCTCTGGTGCTGGTGCTGGACTTGGTTCTGCCGGAGCGGCTGGCTGTTCCTCTGGTGTTGTATCAACTATTCCTACATTACTATCTTCTACTGGTGCCTCGGCTGGCTGCTCTACTGGTGCTGCATCTTCCCAGCCTGAATTAATATTTTCTTCTGGCTGTTCTGCAGGTGTTGTATCTGTCCAGGCTGCATTTATATCTTCTGCTGCTGCAGGAACTGTATTATTAATTTCTTCTACACTATCACTATTTCCCTGATTTTCTTCTGTTACTGCTTCGGCTACTAAAACTTCTTCATTAGAAGACGCTGTATTTTCTACAGAAGCTTCTGTTGCTTCCTGCTTGTCTATTGTATTCTCTGTATTTATGGAATTAACCTGTTTTACTGCCGTTGTTGTTGTCTGAGCTTCTGTTGCTGTAGAAGCCTGGTCCTTGCCACCGCAAGCTGTTGAAACAAGTAATGTAGCGATTACTGTTGTTAATAAAGTTGCTTTTAATAAATTTCTTCTTATCATAATTTTTCTTCCCTTTGTTGTTTAGTATTTATTATTTACACATATGTTACTTAATCACAATAAAATTATTGAGGCATAAAGCCACATATTATTATATGTCATTTTTATAACTATGTGCAAGTATAAAATTATCTCTTACTATATATATTATTAATTAGTTAGGGAGCATTAAAGTATGATTGATTATAAACCATTCTGGGAAACATTAGAAAAATCATATTCATCTCTCATAATATCACCACCCTAAAAATCATTATTTTGCTTTATTTCTGTTGTTGTAGCTTTTCTTGCTGATATAATACGAATAACACTATCACTTTATCTATAACAATGACATACTACAAGTAAATTAGTTTTATTACTAATCCCAAGTATTATAAATCTGTCCTCCTGCGAATGCTCTGGGTCATCTATAACCAAAGCATTTTCATCAAAAATACTGTCTTTGCTTCTTCAAATGATACATTACTGCATTATAACGCAGGGTCTTTTACTCCATTAGCCTCAAATGCCTTAGCTCTGTCTATACACGTTCCACACACGCCGCAAGGCTTATCTGCTCCTTCATAACAGCTCCATGTATATTCATAAGGGACTTTTAAATCAAGTCCGATTTTTACAACTTGTGATTTTGTCTTATTAATAAATGGAGCTTCTATCTTTAACTGCTTACCACTTCCAAGATATATCGCTTCATTCATTGCCTTGTTAAATTCATCACTACAATCAGGATATGCACTTCCTGCCGCGTCATCACTGTGTGCCCCATAATATATAACCTCACACCCTTTAGAAAGTGCTATGCTTGCCGCACTTGAAAGGAACAAGCCATTGCGAAACGGAACATAAGTTGACACAGGACTTCCGTTAGTCTTTTTAATCTGTTCTGCATAAGACTCCTCTGGTATCTCTTTATCAGAATGTGCAAGCAATGAACAATCACTATACTGGAATATCTTTTCAAGATCCAATGATATATGCTCAACACCATAATATTCAGTTACCTTATCAGCTGACTCAATTTCCTTTGTGTGCCTTTGTCCATAATATATTGACAGTGCCACAACATTTTCTGCACCATACTTATCGACTGCTATTCCAAGGCACGTTGTACTATCAACGCCACCACTGCATAAAACCATTGCTTTCATTAGAAAACCTCCCTCTTAATGTCTGTGTATATGTTTTTGTGTTGGTCTTTTTTATTCCTCTTGCTGTCATACAACTGTGACAGCCCTCTATGAATACAGCAACATCTTCTGAACCTGTTACTTTGCATATTATATCTGCTATGTCTGAACCTATGCGTTCCTGTAACTGCAATCTCTTTCCTACCATATCAGCTATTCTAGCTATCTTGCTAAGACCTATAACCCTGCCTTTAGGAACATATGCTACTGTCACTTTCATATCGTACATAAGTGCAATATGATGTTCGCAATAGCTGAATATATCTATATCTTTTACAACTACCATATCACCGTATCTTGATGTGCCCTCGTCATCCACATCTTCTGCAAATGTCTTATCAAACATAGCCGCTATCTCATCATTGGAATACTTCATTCCTTCAAAGACTTCTTCATACATTCTTGCTACTCTGTCAGGTGTTTCTTTCAGTCCTTCTCTGTCCGGATCATCTCCTAATGCCTCAAGAATTCCTCTTATATGAAATCTTATAGCTTCTGAATCTATTTGTTTCAATTTATACTCCTTTCTTATCTGGCGACCAGATGAATTTGTGGAGCTGGAGCTGTACTCTTGCCCCATTAATCAAATTATCCTTCATAAAATCCACGATTGTTACAGGTTCAATCTTTCCAAATACAGGACTAAAATATACATAGCATTTTTCTGTAAGATTATATTGTCTTATTATTTCTAATGCTCTCTTTAAATCTTCTTCACTGCTTACAACAAATTTAACAGTGTCCTGACTTTGAAGGTTGTTAAAATTATCAAGCTTCATATATTGTTCCATATTGCTTCCAGCAAGCTTGTAATCTGCTGTCATTGATAATCTTTCCATTTCATCGTTAACCTTATCATAAATATCGTTTATGACCTGACCATTCATAGCTGTAGTAAGGTTACCCTCAACATTTTCTCTTACCTTATTAATATCAATGCTTCCATTGGTTTCTATCTCAACGTTTCTGCCTCTAATCAGAAGCTGTGCTATAAGCTTGTCTATCCCTGCCTGAATAAGCGGTTCTCCACCTGTAAGTGTAACATTGTCAATCTTAACATCTTCCACTGCCTTAACAATATCAGACACACTCATCTTAGCTGCCTTAGCATTAACATCATTTGCCCATCTGGTATCACAGTAACTGCAGTCAAGATTACAACCTCTGAACCTTACAAATACAGCAAGTTCTCCTGCTCTTACACCTTCTCCGTTAATGCTAGCAAAATGTTCTACGACATTAAATATCTGTTCGCTCATATGTTCCTCATTTCTGTGTACATTATATTTATGTATATATCCAATCCTATTTCTATATACATTACATTTATGTATATACTTCCAATCCTATTTCTATGTACATTGCATTTATGTATATACTTCTAATCCTGTGTATATGATGCGGCATTATTTGGTGTCTCATAAACAGTTATCTGTTTCACCCTGTATCCTCTGCCGATCATTTTATCATAAAAATATTTCGCCATATTCTCTGCTGTTGGTCTGAAAGCAAACTGTATTATCCTGAAATTCTCGTCCTGCAAAGCCTTAAGTGTTGTTTCCTTTAAACTTCCAGTTTCTATAATAAGGCAATGGTCTAAGTAATCTACGATTTCCTTTAAATCTTTCTTTAAATCTCCAAAGTCAACATACATTCCTCTGTTCTGTCCTGTTGTTTCAAGTTCATCACTTGATACCTCTGCTACAACTCTCCAGCGGTGTCCGTGTATGTTACTGCATTTGCCCTCATAGCCGTATAAGAAATGTGCGGCATCGAAGCTGTGTTCTGTTTTTAATGTGTACATATCTGCTCCTTAGATTTTCTATCAAAATTTCCTATTAAATAAAATGGCGTGCCAGTTACCTCACAACTGACACGCCATTTTAATGGTTCTATCTGATCACAACGCATATTATCATACATTGCATATTATACAGATTTTAAGTTTTGAAGCCCTGGTTTTATTTTAAGACAGGATGGTACAAACGAACTGTCTTTTATTATTCATACGAAAGAATAACAGAATTATTATCTGTTGTCAACATTTTATAAATCTCTTAACATATCTGTCTTCTTCATAACTGGTCTTAAGGCAATATAAAGTATTGAAGCTACAATTACTGCTATAATAGCATTAACTGTTGTTGTTATCGCACCAATCTTTGCAAGTGCCTTAGCTAAATCCTGAGGTACTCCAAGAAGATATGTCTTGTAGAAGTAACCAACTACAGGGTCTGCCACAATATTGAAAGCCATACCGCATATGCTTGAAACTATTGTTGCTACAGTAATATACTTAGCAGAATGCTCCTTTGATATCTTGAATAACTTATGTGCTACAAATCCTACAATAAGACCAATGCATAATTTTAATATAAATGTCTTAGGTGCACTTGTAACATAGGCTGTTGTAAGATCACTTATTGTCATACCCACAGCTCCTGCAAGACCGCCCCATGTACCGCCTATAAGTAATGCTGCAAGAACGCAGAATACATTACCAAAATGAAACATAGTTCTCTCTGTTCCTACCGGAATATCAATCTTAATAAATGTTGCACCAACATAACATAATGCTGCACAAAGTGCTGCCTGTGCTATAACTTTGGCATCAACCGGCTTTTTCTCTGACTTGCAGAATGTATTATATAAGCCCGAGATTAATACTACTGCACCAATTATTGTGACGAGTAATGAAAATGCATATGCTTTATTACCCTTTACAACATATGTATTAACACAAAGCACAATACCGATAATCATAATAACTGCACCGATAACAGCCTGAATAATACTTTTTGATTTTTCTTTCATAAAGTCCTCCAATCTGGTATGCAATATATATTAATCTGCATACGAGTCATTAGTAATAATTAACAGCTAAAACATACATATCTTGTATGTATTAATTGTTATTATGAAAGAATAATCTTTTATAGGCATTATTAAAAGTGTCAATTTAATATTAATTTATAAGGTCAGTTACTGATACTCCCTTACTAAGAACATTGGCTTTATAGCCATTATCTCATCATATTCTTCCTGTTCAACTGCAACGCTTGAATTAAGTGCCTTTAAATCGCTCTTTAATACTTCAAGTGCTTCATCTGCTTTCACCGCTCTGCCTTCCTCTATAATATCAATCATTCTCTTAAGAACAACTGGATGAGCATACCACGCTGGAATTGGGAAGTCTGGATAATTGTGTATATATTCTTCCATATCCTCAACCGCACTCATAAGGTGGCTCTCTATGTATTTCTTATTATTCTTCGCTGTTGGAAGTACATTGGCACTTGAAAAAAGGAATATTGCCGCAAGTCCAAATAATAAGAAATATACAGCAAAACCGGCGTGTGTTATAAGAGCAAATATTCCATATATAAGAGCTGCTGCCCCAAGAAGTGTTATACTGAGTGCAACCCATTTGTAAGCAGGATTGCTTCTGTCATATACTCTCTTTCTCTTAGCTCCTGCACTTAACTGTATGCTTAACTCCTCATTACGGTTAAGATATTCCATACAGTTATTAAGCACTGCTACATTTGCCTTAGCTTCTTTACTGATTGCTACTGCTTTCTTCTGTTCTTTAAGTCTTTCTTTTTGTTTAAGACGTTTCTCAGCTTCTTCACTGTGAAGTCTTATATACGGGTGTGTCTGTTTAATATATGCAAGAAGAGAATCTACATTTTCTTCAAACTTGAAATTACACTGCTTCTCTTCTCCGTTATCATACTCAACAACAAGATAAGGAATTGTTGCAAATAATCCTTTGCCAGTAAATCCTCCTTTACTCATAGCAACTCTCTTAAATATTCTTTTAACATTGGACAGTGGAATATAATATCTCCTGTCAAAATAAAAGCTATTAAGATATATAGCCTTTTCGCCAACACCACAGGGACCAAACTTTCTGCAATTCTTTCTGTCTTTTACAAGCTCTTCCTTGCTAAGTGTTGTTCTGGATAAACAATGCGGCTTAAAAAACATAGCAATCAACTCCTTTTCAACAATATCATTATAATTATGATACAAATACATTATAATACAATTCATATTTAATAATAATTCACTTCATCTTCTGCACTCATATCATAATATATAAAAGGAGGGAATATATCCTGAGGACTTCCCTCCTTTTATTCTAATAAGCTAACCTGCTTCATATGGCTGCTTATCATTATATTCTATTACTACTGTTATGTATTAAGCAGCTTCCTTTGTATGCTTTCTTGTTGCATACATAAATATTCCAAAGAATACTGCGGCAATTATAATACCGGCTGGGTAAGCTACCTTTGTACCAAGGTTAAGACACTCTTTTGCATAGAAGAAATATGTCATTGAAACAGCACTCATAAATGTTGCAGGAACTGCTGTAATCCAGTAATTCTTCTTTTCCTTGAATAAGAACATACTAGCTGTCCAGAGAACTATCATAGCAAGTGTCTGGTTAGTCCAGCTGAAGTATCTCCATATAATTGTGTAATCAAGGTGTCCAACAAATGCACCAACTGCAAGTAATGGAACACAAAGCATAAGTCTCTTAGCGTACTTACCCTGATCAATCTTGAACCAGTCTGCAAGTACAAGTCTTGCACTTCTGAAAGCTGTATCACCAGATGTGATAGGGCATACAATAACACCTATCATAGCAAGTGCAACACCAACACCACCCATTGTCTTTGAGCATACATCATATATAGCTGCTGACTGTCCATTGGCAAGTATTGCACTTAAGCCTGTGCTTAAACCATCTGTTACTTCATAGATTGAACAGCCTGCTGCTGCCCATATTAAAGCGATAATACCTTCGGCAACCATTGCACCATAGAATACGAAATGTCCCTGCTTCTCTGACTTCATACAACGAGCCATAAGAGGTGACTGTGTTGCGTGGAAACCTGATATAGCACCACAGGCAACTGTTATGAACATTACACTCCATATTGGAGTTGCCTTAGGATGCATATTAGTGAAGTGTGACCATATCTCTGGTATCTGGTACTGTGAGTGAGTAAATATACCAAGTGCAACACCAAGTGCCATAATGATAAGACATATACCAAATAATGGATAAATACGTCCGATAATCTTATCAATTGAAATAAATGTTGCAATGAAATAGTATGCAAGAATTATCCATAACCAGAATTCTGTACTGGTAACAATTCCTGATACGTTACCATTCTTGAAAAGAGTTACAATAAGTCCAGCAGGACCTACTGCGAATACTGTACCAACCATAACAAGAAGTACAACACTGAATACTCTCATTACATTCTTCATAAATCCGCCAAGGTATATACCACATACCTCTGAGATTGATGCACCATCATTACGTTCTGATAACATACCTGAGAAATAATCGTGTACACCACCAGCGAAGATAGTACCAAATGTAATCCATAAGAATACAACCGGGCCCCATAAAGCACCCTGCATAGCTCCGAATATTGGTCCTAAACCTGCAATATTCAAAAGCTGTACTAAAAACAGTTTCCATTGTGGCATTACTACATAGTCAACGCCATCATTAATCTTAACTGCTGGAGTTTCTCTGTCGTCTGGTGCAAATGTATTCTCTACAACTTTACCATACACAAAGTAACCGCCAATTAAAAGAAACAAGCAAATGAAAAAACTAATCATAACCTTGTCCTCCTTTACTTTAGAATAAAATATTTAACTTATCACAGTACTGTTCCGTTAGCTTTATTATAGTATAATTAATAAAAATTTCAACTTTGAAAATAAAAAAAATGTGCCAAAAAAGCCTGGCACATTTTAGTATTTATTAACAAATTTTATTTATTTTTTATATTTCTTTTTGAATAACATTGACAAATCATCGTTTGTGTATCTCAACATCAGCTATTCATAATCATCATCTGCATTCTGTTTTCAACGTTAGCATAGCTTGTATCAGGGTCAAGATCAAGAGGCAGAATTGTAACATTTGGGTAGTCTTCTTTTATTCTCTTTATTACCCCTCTTCCGCATATATGATTAGGCAAACAGCCAAAAGGCTGTAATATAATAAATGACTTTACGCCTTCCTTAGCATAATGTACAATCTCTGCTGCCATAAGCCAGCCCTCACCACAGCTTAGGGTTTCAGGAATTATATTTTTAACTCCCTGATACATATCCCTTGGTCTTAATGCCTTTTTGTACAAAGGATGAAGAACAGCCGTCTTCTCCAACGACTTCTGGACGTGGTCAAACAGCCAGTCAACAGCAAATGGATATGGGAATATATTTGCATTATAATCCTTTATCTCAGCCATAGATGCAAGAAAATCTTTTCTTAGCTGGTCTGTTATTCTTGGGAATATAGTTTCCATTCCATTTTCTTCCATATATCTTTCAATATTAAAGTTAGAGCCTGAATGATATGTAACAAGCAGTTCTCCTGTTATGAATACTTTAGGCTTTAAATGGCTTCTGTCATAAGGTATCGCCGCCATATCCTTCATTCCCTGTTCAAATGCTTTTCTTGCACTTCCAATTCCAGATTTAATAGCCTGTGAAAGATTATCAACACACTGCTGGTATACCCTGTCTGTTTCGCCTTTATTAATCTCATAAGGACGTGTCTTTCTGCATACATCAGTAAGCATATCAAGCATCATAAATGACCATACAGCCTCTAATACCGCACTAACTCCAAGTAAGAATACACCTGGGTGATTTCTTTTAGTATCATTAACATCAGTTGTAAGAATTGGCACATTACTAAAGCCTGCAGAATCAAGTCCTTTTCTAAGAAGTCCTGCGTAATGTGACATACGACAATCACACTGGAATTTAACCATTCCAACGGCAACCTCGTCCTGATTATAACCGCCGCGTTTTAATTCACCTATAAGCTCTCCTATAACCATCTGGGCTGGGAAACATATATCATTATGTACATATTTCTTTCCAAGCTTAATCTGCTCTGTTGAACCTATTGGTATTCTCCTAACTTTGAAATTCTCTTTTTCCAATATACCCTCAAGAATTTTAGAAACCTCAACTGATATATTAGGCACAAGAATAGTTCTTATCTTCTTATCTTTCCTATAGAACTTGGCAGGACTTGGCTCTTTAAGCTCCTCATACATATGCTTCTTTATGAATTCTTCATCTTTAATCCCACGTCTTATCTGTACAGACTTTATAAACGACTGTATTCTTATTCCAAGTGCTCCTGTCGCATCACTTTCATCAACTTTTAGAATAAGGGGCGGCTTATGTCCGCTCTCATTCATTATTCTTATAATCTCATCTGAAAGTATTGCATCATGTCCACAGCCAAAACTTACAATCTGCACATATTCAAGCTCTGGTGTCTTAGCTGCTATCATCGCCGCTGACAACATTCTTGTATGGAAATTATTGGTTATCTCTGCCCTTGTATTAGAAAGCACCTGCTCATTAAGCTTGTCAAGACCATCAACAGGAATAACAGCAATTCCTTTCTTTGCAAGCATTTTCGATATATTCTTGCTTACAAATGGGTCTGTATGATATGGTCTTCCTGCAAGCACAACAGCAAATGTATTATTCTTCTTAGCATTATCAATAGCCATATTGCTAAGTCTTATAAGTTCACCCTTAAATCCATTTCTTGCATCTGCTGCCTGTCTATAAGCTTCCTCTGCCTCACTCTTTGATACTGAAAGTTCATTGACAGCATATTCTATTATCTGGTGTCTTCTGTCTTTCTTTGAGAACCAGTGGAATATAGGTGTATCAAACTTAACCCCGTACTGTTTCTCTGGGTTCTGTGAGTTTCTTACAACCATAGGATATCCCATAACAACAGAACACACATAAGGACTCAGCTTATCAGTTCCTTCTGGTGGCATATGCATAACATATGGCATAAATATTCTATCAACATTCTGGCTGGCAAGATCCTCTATATGTCCGTGAACAAGCTTTGCCGGAAAACATATTGTATCTGAAGCTACATATTTAAGCCCTTTCTCATACATTTTCCTGTTGCTTTTATGAGAAAGCTTGACATTATAACCCAATGCCTTAAAAAATGTTGTCCAGAACGGCATACTGTCAAAGAATTCAAGCACTCTTGGTATTCCGATTGTTATATCCTTGTGCTTTGAAACTTCTTTGTAATCATACGCCTTAAATAGCATTTTCTCACGCATTGCAAACACATCGAGCACGGCGTTCTCTTTGCTGTTTTCTTTAGTATCCTCAAGTACCGCCGCTGTTTCATCAAGTATAAGTCCATTTTCACACCTATTGCCTGTAACCCATCTGCCGCCGTCAGGGAATGTAAGAACATTTCTTAAGCAGTGATTGCCGCAATGCTCACAACGTACTCCCGATTGTGTTGTGTATTCAAATTTCTTCACAGCCTCAAAGCCTATAAATGATGAGCTTTCACCATTCGCATAGCCTTCTTCTTTTATATGTTTCTTGGCTGCAAGTGCCGCACCAAGTGCTCCCATCTCACCTGGGAATGGTGCGAGAGTAACATTCATATCAAGATATTCTTCTATGGCACGAAGAACAGCCCTGTTTCTAAAAGTTCCCCCCTGAACTACTACTTTTTCACCAAGCTCTTTTGTATTGGCAACTCGCACAACCTTAGTGAACACATTTTCAATAATCGAACGGCACAGACCTGCCATAATATCATCAGGGTTCTTGCCATCTCTCTGTTCATTAATTATTGTACTGTTCATAAATACTGTGCATCTGCTTCCTAAATGTGCTGGACTAACTGAGCTGAATGCCCTTTTAGCAATATCCTTAACATCTATGTTTAGATTGGATGCAAAGTTCTCAAGGAATGACCCACAGCCTGATGAACAGGCCTCATTGAGCATAATATTAGTTATTACGCCGTCATTAAGCCATATTGCTTTCATATCCTGACCGCCAATATCCAGCACAAATGTTGTATCAGGATAGAACTTCTGACAACCTGTCGTGTGTGCGACAGTTTCTACTGTATGGTAATCAGCCCTGAATGCCTTGGCAAGAAGATGTTCTCCATAACCTGTTGTTCCCATTCCCCTGCACACAAGCTTAATTCCTTTATCAGCATATTTATCATATATCTTTGTTATACCCTCTTTAACCACTTTTATAGGGTCACCGTGGTTATTAGCGTAAAATGTATCTATAACTTTTTCTTCTTCATCTATAAGCACGAATTTAGATGTTGTACTGCCTGAGTCAATTCCAAGATATACATTCAGTACACCATTCTTAATATGTGGCTCACTCAGCTTATAAAGCTCTTTATCGTGTCTTTGGGTAAACTCTTTATAATCTGCCTCATCTGCAAAGAATGGCTTGCTGACTGCTTTATGCTCTTTTATTAAAGACCTGTCAAAAGTATCAATTCTATTAATAAGCTCGTCAATAGTGACATATGTATCATCATCAAATAAATTATCTATCGCAACTGCTGTTCCATATGCAACTATTGTTTCTGCATGTTGTGGAACTATATAATCCTTATCTGATAGTCCAAGCCTTTCTGCAAATACCCTTATAAGTGTAGAATTAAATGTAAGAGGTCCTCCCTCGAATATTATAGGTGCTTTTAACTCAAGTCCCTGTGACAATCCACCTATTGTCTGCTTGGCTATGGCGTGAAATGTTGACAAAGCAATATCAGCCCTGTCAGCTCCCTGTATTAATAATGGCTGTATATCTGTCTTTGCAAATACACCACATCTTCCTGATATGTCATATACAGTTGTACCTTTTGCCGCAAGGCTCTCAAATTCTTCTGTCTTAACGCCAAGCAGTGTTGCTATCTCGTCTATAAATGCACCCGTTCCGCCTGCACAGCTTCCATTCATACGCATATCAGATGTCATAAGCCTGCCTGTATTATCATCAAAATAAAAGAAGATTACCTTAGCATCCTGTCCACCAAGTTCAATCGCTGTTCGTATATCCGGATACAGTCTTTGTACTGCCGCCGCATTAGCAACAACTTCCTGAATATAATGTATTCCCAATGCCCTGCTCACCGGCTTTCCACCTGAACCGCATACTGCTGCCTTAAAGTTTTTCCCACTAAGGAGCTCCTTTACCTCACTAAGAAGAGTTCTTGCTGTGTCAATCTGCCTTGCGTTATGTCTTACATATTTGGAATACACAACATCATTGGTATTAATATCTGTTATTACAAGCTTAACTGTTGTTGAACCTACATCTATTCCTACCCTTATATCACTATTATCTGATAATCTGTTCTTTACAAGTTCTTCCATCTTCATTGCCTTACCTTTATATATACTTATATATTTATATATATCATTTACATTTCATCAAGTGTAGTAATAATATCCTGCACATTCTCAACTATGTAATCTGCTCCTGCATTCTCAAGCTCATTTTCTTCAGCAAATCCATATCTGACACCTATAGACTCTATTCCGCAATTCTTAGCTCCAAGAATATCATCTTTTCTGTCACCAATCATAATTGAATCAGCCTTGATATTATTTAAAATATCTGCTGTATCTGATACATTTGTTGTATCCGAAGCATTAGTAATATGCGCATTATCAGCTTTATTTAGCTTTATAATCTGGTTAAATACCTCATTAATCACATCATCCTTATGTCTTCTTGCACCGCCCTCTAATTCACTTCCTACAGCTATATCAAAATATTGCTCTATATCAAAATACTTAAGTATCGTAGGAACATATATTTCAGGCTTACATGTTGCAAGTGCTGTTATGTAACCTTCTTTCTTTAAACTGCTTAACAGTTCTTTTATTCCATCAAATAATCTGTTCTCATATATTCCTGTATCTTTATATCTTTCCCTGTAATAATTAACCGCCTTTAACGCATCCTCTCTACTTAAGCCGTGAAATTTAGCAAAGCTTTCATCAAGCGGAGGTCCTATATATCTTTTAAGCACTGCCTCGTCATTCTCTGTTATCCCAAGCTTATCAAGTGCATACTGCACACTCTTTGTTATTCCCTCACTTGAATCTGTAAGTGTTCCGTCCAAATCAAATAAAATATATTTCTTTCTCATAGATTATCCTTTCAATTCTTTATATGTTATACAAATACAAAAGAGGTGCACCTTTTACGTCCACCTCTTTTGATAATCAATTATACTATTTTAAATTAATTTGACAACTCTGATTTGTCATTGTTTATAGTAATATTAGAAACTCCGTCTACACCATCAACAGATATATTTCTGTCTGTCTTTGCCTGTATTGTATTAGCTTTCATAACATCTGTTATATCAAAGCCTGTTGTTTCTTTAATAGATTCTATTGTCTTTGCAAGCACCGATGGAACATAACCGCCCATCTGTCCTACACCAGAGCCATTAGAACTATCTGTGCTGTCAATAATTGTAACCTTATCTATGCTCTGAAGCGGCTTAGCTACCTGTTCTGCCATCTGTGGAAGTACCTTTACAAGCATTTCCATCATAGCTGCCTGACCGTACTTCTCATAAGCTTCTGCCTTCTTCTCCATGGCTTCAGCTTCTGCTATACCTTTGGCTTTAGTTGCCTCAGCCTCTGCTATACCTGTCTTAGCAATAGCGTCTGCTTCTGCTTGTGCCTTAATTGCAATCGCTTCTGCTTCTGCCTGTGCTTCAACTTTCTTGGACTCAGCTCTCGCCTGTGCCTGTGCAATCTGACGGTACTTTTCTGCATCTGCATCTGCCATCTGTTTTGCCTTCTCAGCATTAGCTGGTTCAACTATAGTAACCCTTAAACTCTCTTTAGTTCTTTCAGCCTGCTTCTGTGCAAGTTCTATATTCTTCTGCTCTGATGCAATCTGAACCTGAATCTGTGCTTCTGCAATCTCTTTTTGTCTTTGCTGTTTAAGAAGCTCTGCATCCATCTGTGCCTGTATTACATCTTTCTGTGTAATATTAGACTGGATATCGTGTGCTAATTCTGCTTTAGCCTGTGCTGTCTGCTGTTCCTGCATATAATTGGCTTCAAGGACTGCCTTATCCTTAGCCGCCTGAGCTATATCTGCCTCTGCCTTTAACTTGGCTGACTCACCTTCCTGACGTGCCTGTGAAGTCTTAATCTGCATATCTCTTGCAGCTTCTGCCTTCTGGATTTCAGCATCTTTCTTTCTCTGGGCAATCATACCATCACCAAGTGCCTTGATATATCCGTTCTCATCAGATATATCTGTGATAGTGAAGTTCTTAACCTCAAGACCCATATTGCCAAGCTCTGTACCTACAACTTCCTGTACCCTTGAAGAGAATTCTTCTCTCTTCTGATAAAGCTCCTCAACTGTCATAGTTGCAATAATCTCTCGAAGCTTACCTTCAAGAACTGCTATTGCTGTACCCTGAATGTTATCAATAATCTCTTTCTCGTTACGTCCCGTAAACTGTTCAATTGCTGTAAGAATACTGTTCTTTTCATTTCTTACTTTGATAACCGCTGTTGTAATTACACTAATTGGTACACCCTGGCTTGAAAGACTGCTTCGTGTCGCAACACTAAGCGGTATATTTCCAAGCGAAATATAATCAATTCTTTCAAATACTGGAATTACAAGTCCACCACCACCGGTGATGACCCTTTTCTTCATACCAGTTACAACTCCTGCCTTGTCCTGTGGTACTTTTTTCCACATTCTAAGTACAACTGTGAGAATTAATACAATTCCCAGTACTGCAGCTACAATGCCAAATAGACTTGACTCTGTGCCATATCCCATATAAACCTCCATTCTGCCATTCCGGCTTCTGGCTTATCTGCCAGAATATTTATCTTCAAGACGTGATGTGCTCTCTACTATTATATAATCACCATCAAATCTTAAGATATTAACTTCTTTATCCTGCTTAATAGACTCACCATCTTCTGCCTTGGCAGGATATGTGACATTTGAGCCTGTGCTTAATAATATGCTCACAGCCCCGACACCACCTTTGGGAATTGCATTACTCACTGTTCCCCTGCTTAACAATATTTCACTCTTCTCTGCGGCAAAATTCTCAACCTTTTTCAGTCTTTTAATAATTGACTGTAATATAACAGCACATATGTAGCCTGCCACAATGCCAATCACAATAAGAGCCGGTTCAGAAAGCTTTCCATTAAATATCATTCCTGTACAACCAAATACTAACGCCCATAAACACAGGCTGTTAATTGAAAATGGCAGAAAATCAAGAACCATATCAGAGCCGAATTCTAACTGAAATATATCTATTGATATAAAATCAACAAATCCATCAAACAAATTAAGCACTATACTACAAAATGGAATAAGAATTCCAATTATAATACACGCTATACATATCGTATTAAACATAGAACCTCCCCTCATATAAGGTCAATCCAATCATCTGATTACAACAGTATTTCTTAAATGCAAGGATATTACACCTTTTACATTGTCTTACGCATATTCAATTTAATTAAAATCTAATATACTTAATCAAAATCTGATATACTTAACTAAAATCTGTTATATATATCCACCTGCATACTGTCAGTTATATTAGAAATATATTCTGAATATTTGTTGTTAAGTACATTTGACGCAATTGTTTCATCTGATGAACCATCATATGACTTATTAATAAAATACAGTACATAATAACAGCCTGATGATGAATTCTCTATAACTGTTACATCTCCAGCCTTTCTGTCATCTGAAAGAAGCCAGTCTGATGTTCCTGTGTCCATATTAGAACTTACTACCTTGCTAAAGAGCGAACCATTGATGTCATCATATTTAGTGTCACCATCATCTGCATATCTCTTACATAAATCATTAAATGCCTGCTCGCTCACAGCTCCTGCCGCAAACTCATCTGCCTTTGCCTTGGCTGCCTGCATCTCACCGTCAGTTGTATCTACAGCTTTTATTGTAAATTCACGATAATCAACCTGATCATATGTATCCTTATGTTCTTCATAATACTGCTTAACTTCATCATCTGTAGCCTTTAAGCTGTCTGTAAGTTCTGTTCTATAAGCATCTGCCTTAAGATATTCCATTAAATAGCTCTTTATATTCTTCTTGGTAGCATAATTACCAAAGTTCTGCTTATAATATGCCTTTTCATCTAATGATGCGGCGGCAGCGGCACTTTCTGCCTGTTCTACAAGCTTGTTGTAATCCTCATCTGCTGTTGTGTATTCGTAATTATTGTCAGCAGCATCCTTTAATAATGCCTTAGTTTCCTTAATTGTATTAACTGCATTATCCGCAAAATAAGCATACCAGGTTCCACCTGTCTGTGAATTAGTCTGTGACTTATCATTCTCAGAGCTTTTATATCCCATATAAGAGAAATAGTCTGCCATTGTCGTATTTCCGTAAAATGTCTGTGATAACAGTGCATTTTTAGAAATATTATAATACATATCAAATTCTATCTGGCTTATATTCTCTGAATCAACTTTTATAAACTTGTTATGTATTCTTGAATATCTTGTTCCCAATGTTATTACTAAAGCTAATACTATTCCAGCAAGAACGCCAATTCCTACAACCTTAAATATAAAGCTTTCTCTTTCCTGTTTTCTTTGTTCAGCCTTTCTTTTAGCCATCTTCTTATCGTATTTTGTAACTATCTTCTGTGTGCTGTCATTCTTTGTATTGTTATTGCCAGCCATTTTTAATCCTCCTGATTATTTGATTATTAATATTTATATATATTATTAAATATTATTCAAAGCCATTAGCTTCTTTAATTCTGTCAAGCTTTTCCATCCATGCAGCAGGACTTGCATCACTTGGCATTCTTAAATCTCCTCTTGGAGATACTGCAACCGAACCGACCTTTGGTCCGTCTGGCAGGCAGGAACGCTTGAACTGCTGTGCAAAAAATCTCCAGGTAAATGTTCTTAACCATTTGTATATTACAGCAGGGCTATAATCATTTGCAAATGCAATATTAGCTATTCTGAATAACTTTTCTGGTCCGACTCCAAACCTTAACATATGATACATAAAAAAATCGTGAAGTTCGTATGGACCTACAAGATCTTCCGTCTTCTGATGTATTGTTCCATCTTCATTAGGTGGAAGAAGCTCTGGACTTACAGGTGTATCTAATACGTCAATAAGCACCTCTGATAATTCTTTATTAGCACAGGTATCAGCATAATATCTTACAAGATGTCTTACAAGTGTCTTTGGAACAGAAGCATTAACTCCATACATTGACATATGGTCGCCGTTGTAAGTTGCCCAGCCTAATGCAAGCTCTGACATATCACCTGTTCCTATTACCATTCCGTTAGTCTGGTTGGCAATATCCATAAGAATCTGTGTTCTCTCTCTTGCCTGTCCATTCTCATATGTTACATTATGAACATCTTCATTATGTCCGATATCTTCAAAATGCTGTCTTACAGACTTCTTTATATTAATCTCTCTTAATGTACAGCCAAGCTTTTCTGTCATCTTAACTGCATTATTATATGTTCTGTCAGTTGTTCCAAAGCAAGGCATCGTAATACAGTTAATGCCATTTCTGTCAAGATTAAGAATATCAAATGCCCTTACAGTTACAAGAAGTGCAAGTGTTGAATCAAGTCCCCCTGATATTCCTATAACTGCACTCTTACAGTTAGTATGCTCTAACCTTTTTTTTAGTCCATATGTCTGTATGTCAAGTATTTCCTCACATCTTGCATCTCTTTCCTTCTTATCATCTGGAACAAATGGTGCTTTATCAAAATATCTTTTTAATTCCAAAGTACGTTTTTTTAATTCAGGGCAGGTAACATATTTATATGCTTCCTTCATATTTTCATCTACATTCACATCAAATGTAGACATTCTTCTTCTTTCCGAACATATTCTGTCAACATCAATATCCGCATACACTGCTTCATTGGTGAACTTCTTAGCCTCTGCAAGCACTGTGCCATTCTCGCATATTAGATTATGTGCACCGAATACTATATCCTGTGTCGACTCTCCATCACCTGCTGTTGAATAAATGTATCCGCATACAAGTCTTGCCGACTGTCCTTTAACAAGCTCCCTTCTGTAAGCTGACTTTCCTATAGTCTCATTGCTTGCAGAAAGATTGACAATAATTGTCGCTCCGTTAAGTGCGTGTCTTATGCTTGGTGGTGCTGGTGTCCACAAATCTTCACATATCTCAATTGCAAGTTTAACTTTATTACTGCTTCCAAACTGACATATCAGGCTTCCACCAAAATCAACATCTTCTCCATCTATATTAACAGACACATTGCCCTTAAAGCCTTCTTTAAATTGTCTTCTCTCGTAGAATTCCGCATAATTAGGTATATTCATCTTAGGCACAAGTCCAATAATATGTCCATTCATAAGCACTGCCGCCACATTATAAAGCTTTCCCATATACATATATGGAAGTCCGACAACAACAGCCATTCCTTCATACTGTCCGGTATATTTCTTTAAATCAATCAATGAATTATATGCTTCATCTATCAATGTATCCTGTAAGAACAAATCATTGCAAGTATATCCTGTAATACACAATTCAGGAAAGCTTACAATTGCAACTTTATTATCATATGCTTTAGTGATAAGTTCTTTAATCTGCTCTGTATTATAACGGCAATCTGCAACCTTTATCTTGGGTGTCATTGCCGCAGCTCTTATATATCCATCCTTCACTGGTATAATTCTCCCTTATACAATTTTTAATTAGTATATCAAAACTAACAACTATTTACAACGCAAAAAAGTCCAGAGACCGACATTTATAATGCTGATTACACGTCTGCTGGACTTTTTGACACCGTATTTATTATTCGTGGAATGCTGATGAAATCTCTGTTGCGATTTCCTTCATTCCATTTTCTGCTGTTGACATCATCTCTTTTGCACCAGTTGCCGCTTCTGTCATCATCTCTTTTGCTCCTGTGGCTGCTTCTGTCATAAGATTTTCTACTGTACTCTTGTTATTATTTCCTGAACCAGAATTACTCCCGCTTTCAGAGTCATTCTTTGCTCCACAGCCAACAAGAACTGCCATAACTGTAACCATCATAGCTCCGATAATGAACCATTTTAACTTAGACATAAATCCTCCATTCTTATGCCTGCCGCATAATATTATATTTATGAAATAAACCAATATAAGCGTATACAGCCATTGATAATGGTATCATTAATAATGGTATATACGCTTATATTCATATAATATTATGTCCCTGTTAAAATCTATTATTCATCATCAGGCTTTTAACTGATGACTTAAATACTTGTATAACACAACTGTTATAACGCCGTCAATAACAGCTTTAATCACATTAAATGGTGCAACCGCCAATGCGACAAATGAGAATACATCTTTAATTGAAGCATTAACCTTTGTTCCCATAGCAATCAATGTATCCATAGGAAGACCGTAAAGTTCTGAATACTTAGGAAGCAGATACCACGCATTAAGTGCCATACCAGCTATTACAAGTATTATTCCACCTATTGCAAGTGATACTACAGCCATCTTTCTTGTCTTTTTAATGTGATAAATTATAGAAGCCGGCACAACATACATACAGCCAAGTATGAAGTTAGCAAAATCGCCAACAAATGCTGTTGTAGTTCCTTTCATACAGAAATGAAGTATTACCTTAACTGCTTCTATAACGACTCCTGCACAAGGTCCAAGCATAAATGAACCTATAAGCACAGGCACTTCGCTGAAATCAATCTTATAAAAGCCCGGAGCTATAATTGGAATAGGAAAATCAAAGTACATAAGAATAACTGCTATTGCTGACAGCATAGCCATAATAACTGTTTTATTAACTTTCGTATTCTTTGAAGCGAATTTAACTCCGTTTCTTTTCTCAATAAGCACTTCACTTGCCCTTGCAATCACAAATACTATAATCATAAGAAGAAGTGATATACCTACAAATTCAATATTCTTACGAATGACATCTAGTAAGTTACTCATTATTGTTCTCCACTCTTAAATAATATTTATACATATACCAACAGTTATTTAAGATCTGAAATATTACCTACACTTACACGTAATACTCTGTGTCCTTCAAGAAGCTTATTCTCTATTCTTATGAATACAACAACTCTTATCTTCTCACCTGTCTTAGTCTGAAAATAATGCTCATAGCAGGCATATCTCTGATCAATAAATGTCTCTCGAAGCTCTGTTATTATGCCCTCATAATCAATATCCGGCACAATATCCTTGAACACAAGACCATTTTTCATATCTTCTTCTGTGTAGCCAAGCATTTTAACAAAGCCTTCATCAATCTCAATTATCTTGCCACTTCTCATCTCCATAGCAAAACGTGTAAATGGGAGTTTTCTCATTAAATTATCTGCCATAACTTTTGTCCTCCATAATTATATATTCTGGTCTATTGCTTTTATGCACTTCCCGCTGGATGCTGCATTAATCTTTCCCAGCAGGAAACACATATAACTTTAACTATTGGCTACTTAGAAAGTGTTGCAAGTCTTTCTTCAACCTGTGCAAGCATATTAGAATATTTCTCTAACTTAGCTTTTTCTTCATCTATCTTAGCCTGTGGTGCTTTAGATGTGAACTTCTCATTATTAAGCATACCATTGCAACGGCTGATTTCCTTATGAAGCTTATCTTCTTCTTTCTTTAATCTCTCGATTTCCTTATCAATATCAACAAGCTCTGCAAATGGAATATAGATAACTGCATCTGGAATAACTGTTGATACTGCATCTTCTGGAATACCAGACTTATCAGACTGGATTACAACTTCACTCGCATAACCTAATGTCGCAAAGAATACTTTACCATTAGCGAATATATTTCTAACATTCTCATTCTCTGAAACAATATATACAAGTGCTTTACGACTTGGTGCAACATTCATTTCAGCTCTTAAATTTCTTATATTGCGGACTGCTGTCTTAATTGTTTCGATGGCATTTTCATCTTGTGAATAGTTATTATCTTCTGTGTATACAGGCCATGAACTTATCATAATAGACTCTTCCTCATCCTGAATATTACAGAATATTTCTTCAGTAATAAATGGCATATATGGATGAAGAAGCTTAAGTGCATCTATAAGAACAGTTTTTAATGTCCAGATAGCTGCTGTCTTTG
>ENA-ORPF01000978-ORPF01000978.1-human-gut-metagenome-genome-assembly--contig:-NODE-978-length-25558-cov-6.768694_pt1 | contig 25558 bp, 18 predicted proteins | sample MGYA00242140_ERZ509070 | MGnify/ENA primary metagenome ERZ509070 (study PRJEB26280, sample SAMEA2338713) | human gut metagenome | biome: human gut; feature: human-associated habitat; material: faeces... | reverse complement strand
TTTGCCTATTTTTGTGCAGCAGCAACGGCTTTTTCGTTGGCGGCATCCGGCCATTCAAGGCAGAACAAGAAAGAGCCGTCTTTATAATCCATCAAATAAAAAACATCATATTTGTGCAGGATATCCATCACATTCGGCAGACCAAAGCCGTGCAATTCCGGCTCCGGCTTGGTGGTGGGGATATGGTCGCCGAAAATTTTGACCGGCTTGCTGGCATTTTTGACCGAGAAAAACAGCGTCGGCGGGTTATCGCTTTTGTTATAGATTGCTTTCACAGTCATGCGGCGTTGCTGCTTTTCCAGCTTTTCACAGGCTTCGATGGCGTTGTCCAACAAATTACTCATCACGACCGTCAAGTCGACCGAGGGAATCGCCACTTCGGAAAGATCGTTGATCTCGAAATGCAGATCAATATCCTGTTCCCTGGCCGCATAGCCCTTTTGGTTGAGGATCGCGTCAATAATCGGATTGTGCGTATTCACCAGCAGGATGCGCTCGGTTTGGCGCACCTTCAATTCGTCAAGGTAGGTCTGCGCGGCCGCCGTATCGCCGTTTGCCAGCATATCCGAGAGTGCAAACAGGTAGCCGCGGAACTCGTGCGTCATTTTGCGCTGTGCCTTGTAGGAATTGCCCAGCGCCTTGACATTGGCGCTCTGCACCTCGGCGCTCTGATGTGCAACGGCCAATGCCTCCCGCATCTGGGCAGTGGATTCCAACTGATCCAGCAGAAACAGCGCGACCATATCGACCGCGCACATCACAAGCAGGCAAAACGTCCATGCGTCATTTTCGCCTGCGGCACTTCCTGCGTTGTACACCCGGTAAAGCACAAACAATGTACACAGTGGGAACAGTGTTGATGCAGGTATCCATGCGCGCGGCTTTTCGTTTTCTTGCGGCGGTGTGTGAAAATGCCGAACCAGCATAACAAACGCCACAACGCACAGCCACCGCAAAAAGAGGAACGCGGTGTACAACGGTTTATTATATACATACTCCGTCTGCGTCATACCCGAATAAAGCAGCCATGCCTTTTCGGATAGTGTTGCAATGGAAAAAAAGCAGGCATAGCCCGTGATTACTACAAACAAACGCCTATCCCAGCGGCCGCAGTACAGCGTCAAACACATTCCATAAAAAAGGGCAAGTTCCATTACAAAATCAACTGCATAACTATATCGAAAATCATTCGGCAGAATATTTACGGACACAGTAATGGCGGCAGTCCATATTACCCAATACGCCCAGAACGCTTTCCCATTGAACCGTCTTGTAAAAAAGCTGTCCCACAATTTTGTGTTTAACCATGTCTGCAGGGCGCTCATCAAAATACTCAACGCATATCCCATCAGCCGCGCCCTCTCCATGCCATGTATTTCATTTTGATTGCTTTATACCCGTGCAGGCTGACGGGAAGCACCTGACCGGTAGTCAACGTAACGCCGCTTGTTTGCAGGGCAGCAATATAGCTCATATTGACCAAGAAGCTGTTGTGGATGCGCAAAAATCCCTCCTCCGCCAGTTTTTCTTCCAGCGTGCGCAGGCTCATGCGGCTATTCAGCGGTGTCGCCGGTTCCGCACGATGAAAGATCAGCATCCGTTCCTCGGTTCCGACGTAGACCAACTCGTCGAGCACGATGTTCGTACCCTCGCCGTCGCACAGAACATTCAGCGTGCGGGTACGGCTGCGGCAGTGCCTGCCGAAAATAGTCTGGCAATTTTTCGGCCAGCTGAAGCTTGGGCAAGAAGCGAAACGCACTTACCTCGTACCCCTCGGCGGCATATTCGCCGTAGTTTGTCACAAAGATCAAAACCGCATCCTTGCGGATCGTGCGTATCTGCCGCGCCAGCGCAATGCCGTTCACATCGCCCATATCAATGTCCAGAAAGATCATGTCAGCCTTTTGCACGGCTGCCTTTTTCAGTGCGTTGGGGTCATGGACGCATTCGATCAGCATATAACGGCGGTTGAACTCCGGCTGTGCTTCGATCAGTCGTTTCAGTGCTTCGGTAAATATCGCGTCATCGTCACACAGCAGGATGTGCAGCATACCGTCACCGGCTTCCATCGTTGGATTTTTAGCGTTTGAAATTGTATCCAAAATAACGCGCCCCCTTTCGTTGTCAAGCCAAATTGCCCCGTTATAGACAAATGCGATGTTATAAATCATAGTATCTGAATATTTGTCCCCTGTCAACCGATACACCATAAGAAGTAGGAGGTTGACGCAGATGATGATGGATTTTGCAGGCAGGCTTAAACGTCTGCGCATAGAAAAAGGGTACTCTCAGGCGACGCTGGCGAAAAAAATCACCGATGCAGGCCAAAAGCCGGGCGAGACAAGACTTGATCTGGTAAATAAAAATGTTGCAATCTTCAAGAGCATCATTCCGGAGATTGCAAAGAGAAATTTCGGTGGAATCTTACTTATCGTTGCAAATCCTGTAGATATTTTAACACAGGTGGCACAGAAGCTTTCAGGACTTCCTGAGGAGCGTGTCATCGGTTCAGGTACCGTGCTTGACAGTGCAAGACTTAAGTACGCGCTTGGAGAGCATCTTGAGGTGGACAGCCGAAGCGTACATGCATTTATAGTAGGTGAGCATGGAGACAGTGAGGTGGTTGCATGGTCATCAGCCAATGTTTCCGGAGTGGAGCTTCACAAGATGTGCGAGATGAGAGGTCACTACAAGCACAAGGAGAATACAGAGGAAATCGCTGCAAACGTAAAGAACAGTGCTTACGAGATAATCAACCGAAAGCATGCGACATATTATGGTATCGCTATGTCGGTCAGACGTATCTGCGAGGTAATCATGCGTGATGAGAAGTCTATTCTTCCTGTTTCACACATGATGCACGGACAGTACGGCATCGACGGTGTGGTTCTCTCAATGCCTGCAATCGTTGGAGCAAACGGAGTGGAGAGCGATATCCCGATCGAGTTAAACGGTGAGGAAGCTTTAAAGCTCAAGGAGTCTGCTGATGCACTTAAGAGCATACTTGACGGGCTTGAGCTGTAAATATCAGGCTCTTAATATTAATTTTGTAATATTAAACTTATATAAAATACTATAAATTCAGTAGGGTTTGGGGTATAATGATAACTGTCGGGATGCATATATTATGTGCTCGGCGGTTATTTGATTTTATGGCAGATAATTATTTAGAATTACCGGGAAAAAGGAGTATATATAATGAGCGAAAGAAAACAAATCCATCAGGAGTTTCTGACAGGCGAAAGAGCCCTGTTTGCAAGCAACGACCTGGATATATATGATACAATTTTTGATGACGGAGAGTCACCTCTTAAGGAGAGCCATGGCATTAGCCTGACAGGCTGTTTTTTTAGATGGAAATATCCGCTATGGTACTGTAGTGACATAGCTGTAAAGGACTGTACATGGTTTGACATGGCGCGTGCGGGTGTCTGGTATACAGACAATATCTCTGTCACTGATTCAATAGTTGAGGCACCTAAGAACTTCAGGCGATGCAATAACCTAAAGCTTAAAAATGTGACATTTCCAAATGCCCAGGAGACCCTCTGGAGCTGTGATCATGTCGATATCGAGAATGTTTCGGCAAAGGGAGATTATTTTGGCATGAATACAAATAATCTTATCATGAAGAATTTCCAGCTGGTCGGCAACTATTCGTTTGACGGCTCAAGAAATGTAGAGGTGCACGATTCAAAGCTTATCTCAAAGGATGCCTTCTGGAATACGGAAAATGTCACAGTCTATGATTCATTTATTACAGGTGAATACCTTGGCTGGAACGCAAAGAATCTGACACTTATAAACTGCACAATCGAAAGCTTGCAGGGGCTTTGCTACATCGACAACCTCGTTATGAAAAACTGTAAGCTCATAAACACTACATTGGCATTTGAGTATTCTTCGGTAGATGCAGAGATTTGCAGTAAAGTGGATAGTGTTTTAAATCCGACAAGCGGAGTGATAAGGGCAAAAGAGATTGGCACACTGACTATCGAAAGGGACAGAGTTGACCCATCAAAGACTAAGATAATATGTGAGGGAAAATAATCTATGTATGATTTTGACACCGTTGTAGACAGAAGAAATACAGGCTCACTAAAGTGGGATGTGGCAGAAAATGAGCTCCCGATGTGGGTAGCAGATATGGATTTTAAGACAGCTCCACAGATAATAGAGGCAATATCAGAGCGTGTTTCTCACGGAGTGTTTGGCTATTCCATCATTCCGGATGAGTGGAATGATGCGTATATTTCGTGGTGGGACAGACGCCATGGGCTTAAAATCGAAAGAGACAGCCTGATTTTTTGCACAGGGGTCGTACCGGCCATATCATCTACAGTTCGAAAGCTCACAACACCCGGTGAAAATGTGCTTATCATGACGCCGGTATACAATATATTTTTTAATTCCATATTTAATAACGGCGTAAATGTGCAGGAAAGCCCGCTTGGATACGAAAACGGCAGATATTTTGTGGACTATGACAGGTTGGAGCATGACCTTTCCAATCCACAGACCTCGCTTATGATATTTTGCAACCCTCACAATCCGTGCGGTATCATCTGGACAAAGGATGAGCTTGCGAAAATAGGTGCACTCTGCAGGAAGTACAATGTGACGGTCATATCAGACGAGATACACTGCGACATCACAGCACCGGGAAAATCATACGTGCCGTTTGCGGCAGCATCGGAGGACTGCGCCGATATAAGCATCACCTGTATTGCACCGACCAAGTGCTTTAATATGGCTGGCTTACAGACTGCGGCAGTGATGGTGCCAAATAAATTTTTGCGTCACAAGGTATGGCGCGCATTAAATACAGACGAGGTGGCGGAGCCAAACGCATTTGCCATCACGGCAGCAGTTGCGGCATTCACAAAGGGTGAGCCGTGGCTTGAGGAGCTCAGAAAATATCTCTGGGAAAACCGCAAAACAGTCTGTGACTTCGTGGCAGAAAATCTGCCGCAGATACATGTAGTGGATGCCGATGCGACATACCTCATGTGGCTTGACTGCAGTGCACTCACAGATGATTCTGTGGCATTTACGCAGATGATTCGCGAAAAGACAGGCCTTTATCTGTCGGAGGGAGCTGAGTTTGGAGGCAATGGCCGTTACTTTGTGCGATTGAATATCGCATGCCCCGGTTCTGTGCTTATGGAAGGGCTTGACAGGCTAAAGAGAGCCCTCGCATAAGCTAAATAGTTACCTTTTTTATAGAATAAATAAGACCGGTGATCGGCCGGTCTTATCTGGTATAATTAAACATTTATGGCATACAAGATTTAGAAATATATCATGCATACGTTTGTTTTCTGATTCGATAGTTAGTATACACTAACATAAATTAGAAGTCAATAACAAATATGGGATTTTGATATTTTTTTGGATTTTTATAAATCACGTACAAATCAAAAGAAAAGTTTTGCAAACAATAAAATGTATGTTATAATAATATAACTGAATTAAAACGAACGAAAATAAACTCACGGGGGTATTCGAAATGCGAAACAATGAATCATCAGAAAACTATTTAGAGACCATACTTATTCTCAGCAAGAAGCTTCCTGTGGTACGCTCAGTTGATATAGCAAATGAGCTTGGATTTAAGAAATCCAGCGTGAGTATAGCCATGAAAAACCTTAGAGAGAAGAACAATATCACAGTTAGTGATGCAGGATTTATCACACTCACAGATTCAGGAAGACAGATAGCAGAGATGATATACGAAAGACATGAGCTTTTGTCAGAGTGTCTTGAGAAGCTTGGCGTAGATAAGGAGATTGCAGCAGAGGACGCATGCCGTATAGAGCATGTCATCAGTCCTGAGAGCTTTGAAGCAATCAAGAAGCATATACATAAGAGCTGATATATGAAACCAGTACCGCATGGTACTGGTTTTTTAGTGTATCGTTTTTCTTGTATATATGAGAAAAATCATCTATAATAGTGAAGCTGTAATCGGCGACATAAAATCTGAAAGGGGAAAAGATGAAACAGATATTAAAATATTTGAAGGAGTACAAAAAGGAATGCATCTGTGCTCCGTTATTTAAGCTGCTGGAAGCATCCTTTGAGCTTATAGTACCGCTTGTCATGGCGGCAATCATTGATAACGGAATTACGGCTTCGGACAAGCCATATATATGGAAGATGGGAGGTGTGCTGGTGCTGCTTGCGGCAGTTGGTCTGGTAAGTTCGGTCACAGCACAGTATTTTGCGGCAAAGGCGGCAGTCGGTTTTTCCACAAAGCTTCGCCATATATTGTTTGAAAAGATAGAGTCACTGTCATTCTCAAAGATGGATACAGTGGGCACATCGACACTTATCACGAGGATGACAAGCGATATAAACCAGGTGCAGTCAGGAGTCAATCTGGTGCTTCGACTCTTCCTTCGCTCGCCATTTATTGTATTCGGAGCTATGGCGATGGCTTTTACAGTAAATGTAAGAGCGGCAATGGTTTTTGCAGTTACCATACCTCTGCTTTCAATAGTGATATTCTCAGTTATGGCTGCAAGCCTTCCGCTTTACAAAAAGGTGCAGAGCTCTCTTGACACAGTGCTTTCACATACCAGGGAGAATTTAGAGGGAACCAGAGTTATAAGAGCTTTCAATAAGCAAAATGATGAGATTGACAGCTTCAACAGGGACAACGAATTTTTAACCAATATGCAGCAGGTTGTAGGACGAATCTCAGCACTCACCAATCCTCTGACCTTTATCATTATAAATATCGCAACAATCGCAGTTATCGTATCAGGCGGCAAGCAGGTATACGCAGGAATCCTCACACAGGGTGAGGTTGTGGCACTTGTAAACTACATGTCACAGATACTTGTCGAGCTGATAAAGCTTGCAAACCTCATCGTACAGGTGACAAAGGCAGTGGCGTGCGGTAATCGTATAGCGGATGTGCTTTCTATTCCATCAAAGCTTCCTGAGAAAAATCCTAAGCTCATTGGTGCAAAGGATGGCGCACCTGAGGTTGAGTTTGATCATGTCTGCATGACATATGAGGGAGCGGCCGATGAGACACTCACAGATATAAGCTTTACAGTGCAAAAGGGGCAGACAATCGGAATCATCGGTGGTACAGGTTCAGGAAAATCAAGCCTTGTAAACCTTATCCCGAGGTTTTATGATGCCACAAAGGGTACTATAAGGATTCAGGGAAATGATATAAATGACTACGATGCAGTGCAGCTTCGAGACAAAATCGGTGTTGTAATGCAAAAGGCAGTGCTTTTTGCAGGAACGATAGCCGACAACCTGCGCTGGGGCAAAAATGATGCCACAGAGGAGGAAATGTGGAAGGCACTCGATATAGCACAGGCGACAGAGGTTGTAAAGGGCAAGGAGGGCGGCCTTGACTACATGATAGAGCAGGGCGGCAAGAACTTATCAGGCGGTCAGAAGCAGCGTCTTACAATTGCCAGAGCGGTTGTAAAGGATCCTGACATACTGATACTTGACGACAGTGCATCGGCACTTGATTTTGCTACAGATGCGAGTCTTCGCGCGGCATTAAAGGGCATGCATGGTGACAAGACAATATTTATCGTGTCACAGCGTACCTCATCTATCCAGTTTGCGGACAATATCATAGTACTCGACGACGGACAGATGGTTGGCTTCGGACCTCATGAAAAGCTGCTTGAGACATGCGAGACCTACAAAGAGATATATGATTCACAGTTTAAAAAAGAGTCGGATATGACCAGACAAAAGGAGGTGTAGAGTATGGCTATGGATAATGCGAAGATGAATAAAGCAGGCACAATCCGCAAGGTATTAAGCTACATGAAGAGATATATTCCTTTGCTTGTAATTTCACTTGCCCTGTCTGTTGTTACAGTGGCGCTTACGCTCTATTTTCCAATTCTCACAGGACGCGCAATTGATTTGATTGTAGGAAAAGGAAAGGTTGATTTTACGGCTATGACAGCCATCCTCACGAGAGCAGCAATAATAGTCGTCATAGCGGCAGCAGCCCAGTGGCTTACTAATATCTGCAACAACAGGATGACCTACAACATAGTGAGGGATATAAGACGTGATGCATTTTTAAACATTGAAAAAATGCCACTTTCCTATATTGACAGCCACTCACACGGTGATATGGTCAGCCGTATCATCGCCGATGTAGATACATTTTCAGAGGGACTTTTGATGGGCTTCACACAGCTCTTTACAGGAATTGCAACAATAGCAGGCACGCTTATTTTCATGCTCACAATAGATGTAAAGATATCATGCATTGTAGTGCTCATCACACCTCTGTCACTTTTTGTGGCAAGCTTTATCACTAAAAAGACTTATTCCATGTTCCAGCTACAGACAAGAACAAGGGGAGAGCAGACATCACTCATCGATGAGATAGTAGGAAATGAAAAGGTCGTACAGGCCTTCAACCATGAGGATGAAGCGCTTGAACAGTTTGACGAGATAAATGACAGATTACAGAAATGCTCACTGAGGGCAACATTTTTCTCAAGTCTTACAAATCCGTGTACACGTTTTGTCAACAGTCTTGTGTATGCCGGAGTCGGAATTTTTGGTGCCATGAGTGCACTCACCGGCGGAATCACAGTAGGACAGCTTTCATGCTTCTTATCATACGCAAACCAGTACACCAAGCCGTTCAACGAGATATCGGGTGTCATCACAGAGCTTCAGAACGCACTTGCCTGTGCTGCTCGTATCTTCGAGCTGATTGAGGAGAAAAAGGAGATACCTGATGCTTCGGATGCGGTAATACTTGAAGATGCTGACGGATGTGTGGACATAGAGGATGTTTATTTCTCATATGTGCCGGATAAAAAGCTTATCGAGGATTTCAATCTCCACGTAAAGCCTGGACAGCGCGTGGCTATCGTAGGTCCGACAGGCTGTGGAAAGACGACTATTATCAATCTGCTTATGAGATTCTATGATGTAAACAGTGGAACAATTAAGGTGAGCGGACACGATATCAGAAAAATCACACGAGAGAGTCTTCGTGACAACTATGGTATGGTGCTTCAGGAGACATGGCTCAAGAAGGGCACAATCCGTGACAATATCATAATGGGAAAGCCTGATGCCACAGATGAGGAAATCATTGCAGCAGCAAAGGCATCCCATGCCCACAGCTTTATCAGACGTCTGCCGAAGGGCTATGACACTGAAATCGGTGAGGACGGCGGCAGCCTGTCACAGGGACAGAAGCAGCTATTATGCATCACAAGAGTCATGCTCTGCTTACCGCCTATGCTGATATTGGATGAGGCTACATCATCGATTGATACACGTACAGAGATTAAGATTCAAAAAGCGTTCCTTACCATGATGAAGGGCAGGACAAGCTTTATAGTGGCTCATCGTCTGTCTACCATCAGGGAAGCGGATATTATCCTTGTTATGAAAGACGGAAAGATTATAGAGCAGGGCAATCATGAGAGCCTGCTTGCAGCGGACGGATTTTATGCGAACCTCTATAATAGCCAGTTTGCATAGCATAGGGCTATGGAAATACGCGGCGTAAGCCGCCGGAGTGACTGCCCTGCAGCAGAGGCGTTCTCTCGTTCGCTACGCTACTCTGCCAAGATACTGTACGAATTATGCTTTTAGGGCTTCTATGCCCGACAAAACCGTCGAAACGCGCCGTCCATGGCGCGGTTCTCCTTGAACTCCCATCCGTGGGAGCTCATTTTTATGTATCGTGTGCATAATTCTACAGTATCTAGGCAGCTACGCTATGCGCTTACGAAAGAGCGCCTCTGCTGCAGGGCAGTCACTCCGGCGGCTTACGCCCCTTACGCTGTGGCTGAAATGGGGGAGGATGTATGCGTTCCCACGGTATGTGGGGCCGGTCGTCTTCCCGTATTATTGAAAAATACCAAGCAATCCACATCTACTGCGCAGCATCAGGAGCTACATACGAGTATGCATTGGACATCTTTGCAGCATTGTTTGTCAGAGTGACAGTCTCTCTGTAGTAGGCAACAACAGGAGTGCCCTTATCCACAGCGTTGAACAGCTGCTCTGCAAAAGCAGGCGGCACATTGATACATCCGTGTGAGCCGGAGGTTTTGTAAATTGTTCCTCCGAAGGTATCACGCCAGCTGGCATCATGGATACCTATATTGTAGGCAAACGGCATAAAATAGCTGACAGGAGAAGAGTATCCCTCGCCGACAAGAGTAGCATTTCTCTGTTTGTAAACAATCTTGTATACACCGTCTACAGAGCCATTCTGACGGGCGAGATTACCTGATACGAAATCAGACTCCATCTGGAGAGCACCATCCTTGTAATACCACATGTGCTGCTTTGTGTAGTCAATCTCTATGTATGTATTACCTATGTCGTCAGCGCCTCGGTAGAGTGCTGTCTGCTCGTAAACAGGCTCTCTTTCCACTGGCTTGCCTCCCTCTAAATCTGAAAGGAGCTGGGCTTTCTCATTTTTCTTGCTGACTACCCATCCGTAGTCTCCACCACCTATTTCAATAGTGTCACCGGACGATGTTTTGAACGAGCGCTTGCGGCCGAAAGTATTGTACTTGGAAGCAAGCTGCTGGACATATTTAGTGACCTTGGCATCATCTATGCTCACGCTGCCGTCATCTGAGATACTTAGCATATCAAGGATTTTGGCTGAGTCAAGCTTCTCGTCGGCACCTTCAATTTTGTAAGTGACGGTTGAAGCAGTGTATTTGTCGAGGGCTTCTTTTTCATTTTTGATAGTATCACTGTTTTTTGTGATTTTTGGAGCTTCATAACAGTCATCACTTAAGGTAAGCTTTGGGAGCTCGTTGTCCAGGGCGTCCTTTACCTCGGCAAGGATGCTGTCATATATCGGTTTGCAGCCATTTTTCTCTTCAATCACATTGTATTCGCCGTCTTTTATCTCGATGTGGGCATCCTCCGGATTTTCAATGTAGTCATCACTGAAAATATCAAGAGCCTTGAGCTTTTCAGCCAAAGTGGCATCGTCATATTTGGACGAACCCTTTAGAGTATAGTTTTGAGCTTTGAAGAGACTGACAGGCCATGTAAAAGCATTCTGACTTTTTAAGATTTGTTCCTCGTCACCGTTTGAGACATATTCATAGGAAAAATCAGGTCCCTTAAGTGAAAAGCTGTTGCCTTTTCTATCAGTGATTGTGAGCAGATAGTCGCGGCTTAGGGCTGTATTTTTTTCTAATGCCTCTTTTGCAGTTTTCCCTGCGTATTTTACAGAGTTAATCTTTGTGTTGAACAGATAGTGGCTGCTAAAATAAAAGGCAAAGCCAAGATAAACAGCCAAAAGCACACCAAGTATAACGGCACAGGTTATAAGCACTTTTTTCTTCATGTAAATCGACCTCCTTGGAGATATGCTGTTGCTGCCTACATCGGGGTGTAGGCGGCAGCTAAAATCAGTTACATTTGTGAAGATGTGACACATCCATATAGTCAGGCAGACCATTCTTGTAGGCTACAGCGGTTTCTCCCTGAATAAGTGGTTTTAAGTATTCGATAAGCTCAGGCTTCACATCATTGCCCGCATCATTGATCCACTCTCTTGGCACAGACTTGGCCTCGTTTGCGATATCCTTGATAGCAGAATATGTGTATTCCACCTGATAAGGATTATTTGAGATGCGCTTTAAGCATACCATTGATGCGGTCACACCCTCTGCTGCAATAGTGACACCCTTTTTACCCTGAGCAAAAGATTCCTCGATATCGGTTAATGATGCAAGATGTGAGGCACAGCGCTGGAGCACATTTACCTCTACAGAGCGCACCTTGACACCGATGTTTTCCTTTACGATGAACTCAAGAGCTTTTCCGGCACCGCTTAGCTGCTGGTGTCCGAACTGGTCACATGCGGCCTTTGATGATGTAATGTATGAGCCGTCTGCGTCATGTATTCCTTCGGATACGGCAACTATTACATTGTTAGTGTGCGCAAGGGCTTCTTTTATATCGGCAACAAATTTGTCCTTGTCGAAATTCACCTCAGGCAGATAGATGAACTGAGGCGCTGTATTGTACTCATTACGTGCGAGAGCGGAAGCGGCAGTGAGCCATCCTGCGTCACGTCCCATGATTTCAACGATTGTCACACTCTTAACAGCATAGATAAAGGTATCATGGGCTATCTCAAGCATGCTTGATGCGATATATTTGGCGGCAGAGCCAAAGCCAGGAGTGTGGTCTGTCATGCACAGATCATTGTCGATGGTTTTTGGAATCCCTATAATTTTCACATCACTGTTGATTTTTTTTGCATAATCGGATAACTTTAATACGGTATCCATCGAATCATTTCCACCGATGTAAAAGAAAGCTTTTATGGAAAGCTTATCGAACTGGTGGAAGATGTATACATATGGTGAATCATCATCCTTGTAATCAGGGAGTTTGTGGCGGCATGAGCCAAGATACATGGCAGGTGTGGTCTTAAGCTTTTCAAGATTAGCATCATCTGCAAAAATATCTGACAGATTGAGATAATTCTCATTTAATATGCCGAGTATTCCGTTTACGGCGCCATAGCAGATATCGTATTTCTCAGAGCTTTTTACTCCTGCGATGACTCCTGCAAGGCTTGCGTTGATTGCAACAGTTGGGCCGCCTGACTGGGCGACGATACAGTTTGACTGATTCATTGTAATCTCCTTATTGTGTATTTTAACTATTCTCTTCTGTAAGAATAGTTATGGTATAACTTTAAAATGACTAATGAAGGCGCATGGCATATGCACCGCATAATCATATAGATTGTAGTATCAAACATTATTTTTAGCAAGGGTTAAAATGAAAAATATGAATAAATACGAGAATTGCTTATTGTGTCCCAGAAAATGTGGCATAAACAGAAGCACCGGACAAACAGGTGTATGTGGCGTTTCATCTGAAATAAAGGTGGCGCGAGCAGCGCTTCATTACTGGGAGGAGCCGTGCATATCAGGAAAAAGAGGAAGCGGGGCAGTTTTTTTCTCAGGCTGCAGCCTGCACTGCGTGTTCTGCCAGAACAGGGAGATCTCTGACGGAAAAGCGGGAAAGCTAATCAGTAAAGAGAGGCTGAGTGATATCTTTATGGAACTTGCTGACAAAGGTGCAAATAATATCAATCTGGTCACACCGGGGCAGTATATCCCTGATATAGTGTGGGCGGTAAACGATGCAAAAAGCCGCGGCATGAAGCTTCCTATTATATACAATACGAGCGGATATGAAAATGTGACAGAGCTAAAGCTGCTTGAGGGTATAGTGGATGTGTATCTTCCGGATTTTAAATATATGGACAGTACGCTTTCGGCAAGGTATTCAAGGGCAAAAGATTATCCGTCTGTCGCAAAGCAGGCGCTTTCAGAGATGGTCAGGCAGCAGCCGGATGTCGTGATTGACGATGCGACAGGACTCATACAAAAGGGAGTTATTGTGCGACAGCTTCTACTGCCGGGACATGTGAATGATGCAAAGGATGTACTTAAGTACCTGTATGATACATATCATGATCACGTATATATAAGCATGATGAGCCAGTTTACGCCGATTGCACTAAAGGATTATCCTGAGATAAACCGCACAGTGACAAGGAGAGAGTATGAAAGGCTTGTTGACTATGCCCTCGAAATAGGAATCACGAATGCATTTATACAGGAGGGTGACGTGGCAAAGGACAGTTTCATTCCGGCATTTGACTGTGAGGGAGTATAATATTTACCGTTTTTCTTAATAAAATAGTAAGAATTGGCAGGCAAAAATGACTGGATTTTGTGACGCCGGTGTAGTACTATGGTTATGTGATATTTTTTAACTGTGAAGGTACTGAACAGTTACGATATTTTGTTATTACTCACATCCCGGTGTGACAGACGATAATGTTTTTAATCACACAGGATACATCATTCAATAGAGGATACAGTGATGAAAAATATAGAAGAACAGCAGATAATAATTGAATGTCCGAATACTATCTTTCATCTATACATTGACAGTGAGGATGAGCTTTCAAAGGTTAAGGTGTTTATGAACAATATGAAGAATGTTGATTCGATAAGTCTGCATGATATATACAACTGGTGCAACAGACAGCATGTGCAGTACACGACGACATTTAATTATGACAGTAAAATGACCTTGACAGAAATGATAAAATCCTACATATTTTACTTCAGACAGAAGCTTAGATATGTAAATAATAGTGATAGGATGATAGAAACATGAGATACCCTGAATTTCTAAAGGATGGAGGAACAATAGGCTTTGTGGCGCCTTCGATGGGCTGTACAACAGAGCCGTATAGGAGTGCCTTTGACAATGCCATTAAAAGGTTTCACAGCATGGGTTATAAGACGATAGAGGGACCTAACTGCAGGTGCGACAGTGGCATAGGTATCAGCAATACACCTAAGAAGTGCGCAGAAGAGCTGAACGAGAGCTATGTTTCTGCTGACAGTGATGTGCTTATATCCTGTGGTGGTGGCGAGCTGATGTGCGAGGTAGTGCCTTATATTGATTTTGAGCGCGTGAAACAGTCAAAGCCGAAATGGTACATGGGCTATTCCGACAACACAAATTTCATATTTTTGGAGGCTACTATTGCAGATACAGCAGGTATTTACGGGCCGTGTGCGGGCAGCTTTGGCATGGAGGTGTGGCATGAGTCACTTACCGATGCGTTTAATCTGCTTTGTGGCAGGAAGCTTTCATTTACCAATTACCCTATGTGGGAGAAGGAATCGATAAAGGATGAGAATGCTCCGTTTGTGGGCTACAACCTGACTGAAAAGTCGTGTATCAGCTCTATTCCTGCGGTGGCAAAGGAAAGCAGGCTTACCATGAGAGGCAGGCTGCTTGGTGGCTGCATGGATTGTCTTATCAATCTGCTTGGCACATCGTTTGACCATGTAAGGGAATTTAATGAGCGCTACAGTGATGATGGTATCATATGGTTCCTTGAGGCATGTGACCTTAATGTGATGGGCATGAGAAGGGCTATGTGGCAGATGAAAAATGCAGGATGGTTTTCAAATGTAAAGGGCTTTCTTATCGGACGCCCGGCGCACTTTGGAGAGGAAATGTTTGGCATAGACCACAGACAGGCGCTTTCATCACTGCTTAGAGAGTTTAATGTGCCAATCATCATGGATCTGGATATAGGTCATATGTCGCCGATGATGCCTGTGGTATGCGGAAGCATGGCAGATGTCAGCTTCGACGGAAGCAACTTTACAATTTCGTATGATATAGAGCAGTAGATTGGAGGAAAAATGATTAGATTAATAAAGAAAAAAGCAAAGAGTATTGTATGTAGCGTGCTTGCTGCGGTGACACTGTTTACAATGAATCCGGCTGTATTTGCAACAGAGACAGCTACGCAGACTGATACAGTTTCAAGCGTTGATGTATCAGGCAGTGACAGCAGTGACGCAGCTGATAAGAGTAACACAGACAGTACTGCAGACAGCACAACGACAGCCGGCAGTGAGGCAAACGACAAGGTGACCATCAGCAAAAATGATAAGCCATACTTAAGTCTTGGAGCAGACCTCACACCAGAGCAGAGAGCGACAGTGCTTGGATTTATGGGAATCGAGCTCACTGATCTGGACAATTACGATGTGGTCTATGTAAATAATGATGAGGAGCACAAGTACCTCGATTCATACATCAGCAAGAGCGAGATTGGCACAAGGTCACTTTCCTCAGTACTCATTACAGAGGATAAAAAGGGTGCGGGTCTTAGTGTTTCCACGCACAATATCAATTACTGTACGGTAGGAATGTACAAGAATGCGCTTGCCACAGCCGGCATAGCTGATGCTAAAATCATAGTCGCAGGACCTTTCCCTATTTCCGGAACGGCAGCACTTGTAGGCACACTAAAGGCATACGAGGAGATGACAGGCAAGAAGCTTGACGACAAGGTGACAGACGCAGCGATGGATGAGCTTGTCACAACAGGAGAGCTCAACAAGAGCATTGACGGCGATTCGCAGGATATAGAGGCAATGATTGCAGACCTAAAGAAGCAGCTTGCCGATGGAAGACTCAAGGATGAGAGCCAGATAAAGGATGCGATAAAGGAGGCTGCAAAGGATTACGACCTGAAGCTTTCTGATGATGATATTGCAAAGCTTACATCTCTTTTAATGAAGCTTAAGGATGCTAATATCGACTGGGATTCAGTCATCAACCAGGCACAGGACTGGGCATCAAAGCTTGGCGATAAGATAAATGACTCGGGCTTCTGGGAAAAGCTTGGCAACTTTTTCATGGATTTATGGGATAAGATAAAATCCCTGTTCAGCTAGAAAAGCTACAGGAGACAGTAAGAATAAGCAGAATATGAATCAGGCAACTCCCTGAAACGTAAGCATGAGCTGCACGTTTCAGGGAGTTTTTATATCATTAATAAAAAAATAATAAATTTCTGCCGAATACATTGATACAAAGGTCATATTCTATTATAATTAAATGGATAATGGATTAATGTAAACAATGCACATAAGAAAGATGGGATTTGATGATAAAGATAAATAAATTTCTGGCAGCCTCTGTCGTTACATTGTCATTAGCTGCATGTGACCTGGCACCATACAGCAGCATGGCAGTCTATGCGGATCAGGCGGCTAAGGTTGTGTGTGATGAGAGATACTGGGTAGCGGCGAGAAGCGGACCGGGCACAGAGTATGAGCTGGAGCACAAGCTTTCAAACGGCAAGGATATTACTATTCTTGAGCAGACTACAGGTGCAGACGGCAAGGTGTGGTACAAGGCAAAGTACAATCTGGCAGCAAATAATGAGGAGTGTGTCAGCTATATCAGGTCTGATTTTGTATCAGCAGGTACCGGCACAGCTGCATCAGACAATGCGCAGACAGGGGATGCTTCAGCAGACACCGGCAATGCGGATGCCATACAGCAGAATAATGAGGAACAGCTTGCCCTTGCAACCGCATCGGGAGCATATGCTACAGGTACGATTACAGGTGGCAATGTGTATGTCCGCAATGCAGCAGGCACATCCGGCACTACCAAGGTTGTCTCACTCAACTGGAACCATCAGGTTGACATAATTGGAGAGACCAGGGTAAACGGTGTGGTCTGGTATAATGTCAAGGGTACTTTAAACGGCAAGGCATTTACGGGCTGGACTATCAGTACATACATAAAGGTGACATACAATAATAGCGGAGACAATACTGATTTTGTCACGGCTATGAAGAATGCAGGCTTTCCTGACAGCTATATTCCAAACCTTACAGCTCTTCACAATAAATTTTCAAACTGGACCTTTGAGGCTGTAAATACAGGGCTGGACTGGAATACGGTGATTAAAAATGAGAGTATCAATGGACTTAATCTGGTGTCTAAATCAGCAGACAATGCCAAGAAATCGACAGCAGCAGGAGCCTATAACTGGTCAACAAATACGTGGGTTGAGTATGAGCCGGGCTGGGTGTCAGCAAGCAGTGCTTATATTGCTTATCTCATGGATCCAAGGAATTTTCTTGATGAGACCAATATTTTTCAGTTTCAGAGTCTGGCATACAGTCCGAATGAGGCACTTGAAGGTGTCAAGTCCATAGTAAAAGGCACATTTATGGAGGGAACAAAGACATATTCCAACAATGGTGAGAAAATCAATTATGCAAGCACATTCATGGATGTGGCAAAGAGCAGTGGAGTAAGTGCATACCATATAGCATCGCGTATAAAACAGGAGCAGGGACAAAAGGGAACGAGCCCTCTTATTTCGGGTACATATTCCGGATACGAAGGATATTATAATTATTTTAATTTTAGTGCAACCGGAAACACGAAGGATAAGATTTATAAAAATGGTCTGTCTTTTGCCAAGAAGCAGGGCTGGAATACAAGAGTAAAGTCCATAAGCGGCGGAGCTGTAAAGGTGGGCAGCAATTATATAAATAAGGGTCAAAATACACTGTATTTTGAGAAGTTTAATGTAGTAAATACAAGCTCGCTGTATTTCCATCAGTACATGGGCAATGCCACAGCGGCTCTTACTGAGGGACAGAGTCTGGCTAAAGGATATTCAGACAAGAATCAGGCTTTTGTATTTAAAATACCTGTATACAACAATATGCCATCGTCAGCAGTGGGCTTCGATAAAGCTGGTGATACCAATAACTATCTGCAGTCGCTTGCGATAAGTGGTGTAACACTCACACCGGCCTTCAATGGAGCGACAACAAGCTATTCAGCAGTTGTTTCAAATGCTATAAGCTCAGTGACTGTTTCGGCAGATGCAGTTTCAGGAAACAGTAGTGTTTCAGGCACAGGAAGCTATTCGCTTGCTGTCGGAAATAATACAATTAAGGTAAAATGCAAGTCGCAAAGCGGTGATACAAGAACATACACTATCAATATAAACAGGCAGGCGGCATCTGTAAATAATGCAGGTGGCAATAATAATCAGAACAATAATAACCAAAATAATACAGATGTAAACATAACATCAGGTAAATACAGTATAGGTACTTATATTACAGGCATTGAGCCTGGAACCGGTGCAGCTGATTTTGTGAAGAATATAGCAGTATCAGCATCAGGTACTGTAAAGCTTCTGACAAGCTCAGGCTCAGAAAACAGCGGAAAGATTGCAACAGGCAATAAAGTGGCTGTTTATGATGCTTCAGGTAATCTGAAAAAGACATACGATATTGTTATATATGGAGATATCAATGGTGATGGTGCTGTAAATGCTCTTGATATGATTAAGCTCAACAGACATATCTTAGGAAAGGGAACACTCACAGGTGCTTATCTGGAGGCAGCTGATGCTAACAGAAAGGGTGATGGTGGAAATGCCCTTGATATGATAATCATGAACAGACACATACTGGGCAAATCAAAGATATCGCAGAATTAGAAATGTGAGGAAAGATATGAAGAAATTATTTGGATGTATATTATCACTTGTTGTGGCAGTGATGCTTGTTTTCACACCTGCCGAGCATGTATATGCGCAGGGACTTGGTCTCAGTGTCAGCTCAAGCTCTGTAGCTGTTGGAAAAACAGTTAAGGTGACTGTTTCCATGCCGTCCGGATATTTTGGTACTGTAGTTATCTCAAGCTCTGACGAGGGAGTACTGAGTAACGGAGGAGATGGTGTGGCCAATATTGGTGACGCCGCAGGATATCCCACATCGCAGTCATTTTCATTTACGGCGAAGGCTGCAGGAAGCTGCACTATAAAGGCATATTGTACAGTTGTAGGAGATGCAGAGGGTAACGATGCCGGAGGTACAATTACCGGTGCCAGCACGAAGGTGACGGTAAAAAGTGCTTCATCAAACAATGATTCAAACAGCAACAAGGATAACAAGGACAATTCCGGCAGCAATACCGGCAATGACAACAATGCAAATAAAGATAATGAAAACAAAGAGGAAAAGAAATCCTCAAACGCATCTCTTGGTTCGCTTGTTATCTCAGCAGGTATGCTTTCCCCTGAGTTTTCTGCTGCGACAAAGGATTACACAGCTACAGTAGATTACAGCTGTTCAAGCCTTGCGGTTACAGCAAATCCGGCTGATTCCAAGGCGAGTGTGACATCGGTCACAGGCAATGATTCACTTGAGGTTGGAGAGAATACGGTCAGCGTTGTTGTGACAGCAGAGGACGGCAGCACAAGCACATACAATATAGTTGTTACCAGAAGAGCCGAGGATGATCCGGAGAATGCAGATAAGCAGGATAACTGGAAGAAGTTTGATATAAATGGCACAGAGTGGACTATGGTAAATGACATTCCGGAGGATGTTGTTCCTGAAGGCTTTGAGCACTCAAAGACAGTGATTGACGGACTTGAATACAATACCCTTCATGGCACCTTCGGTGATATCACGCTTGTGTATTTACAGTCGGAAAGCGGCAATGGACTTTTTGTATATGATGCAGCACAGAATGCAGCATATGAGTTTGTCCGTATCAATTCAGAGTCGCATTTTATAGTGGTTTTACTGCCTAAGGTGGATGATGTACCTGAGGGATATAATGAGATATCGCTCTCCATAGAGGGCAAGGGTGTGGCAACAGCCTACCAGACCAAAGCCGAAAAAACCGATGATCAGACAAAGGATTTTTACCTCGTATATGCCATGAATGACAATGGTGAGAGTGGCTGGTACACATATGATAGCGTAGATGGCACATATATGAGGACCGAGCTCAGCACACCTACAGTGGCACAGGAGGAAAACGATGCGGTAAAGAGTGAGCTTGTTCCGGGAATTGCCAATAAATATCTTGTTTTAGCTGCAATACTGGTTCTTATTATCATTATTCTGTTACTGTTGCTTATTGTATCAGCTGTGAAAAACAGAAAATATAAGGCAATGGACTATCATGATGACGATGATGATGTAGATGATGCAGCAGAAGATGTATCAAATGAAGCTTTGGAAGAAACAACTGATGAAACTGCGGACGAGATAGCAGATGAGCCGGAAGAAGAGGTTACAGAAGAGTCGTTAGATGAAGTGGAAGAAGAAGCTGCAGAAGAGTCGGTGGATGAAGCTGCAGAAGAAACAGCAGATGAAGCTGTAGAAGAGCCGGCAGATGAAGTCGCAGAAGAAACAGCGGAAGGTGCTGCAGATGAGCAAAAGATGGCTACGGATGAAAATATATCAAATGCATCCTATGTCGGAAGAACCGTAGAAATTACACCTGATTCTAAGAAAGCTGTTGAGAATGAAAACTCTGAGTTTGATTTAATAGACGATTCAAGGCAGGAAAACGTTTCTGACACAGAAAACGATGCTGATGAGGATGCTTTAAAGAATCAGCTTCAAATGGCACTTGATGGCTTTGTCAATGAGGGAAATAAGCCGTCTGAGACTATAGACAGCAGTGCAAAGGATGACAATGAAGATGACAGCGAGGATGATGATTTGCAGTTCATCGACTTAAATTAGTGAATATGACTGGAGGATATGACTTGAAACCATATACAAGTAAGGCTAAAAAAGCAATAGATTTGGCTGCACGTATATCAAAGAAAATGAATTACAGCTATGTTGGAACAGAGCACATACTGGCTGGCCTTATAAAAGAGGGCACCGGTGTGGCAGCTGAGGTTCTAACAGCCTGCAATGTGGAATATGATAAGCTTATTTCGATGATTGAAGACCTGATTTCACCGGGGGATAACATCGAAGTGATGGACAGGGATGGCTATTCACCAAGGACACAGAGAGTATTGGAGCGTGCATCGGAGGAAGCCGATAGATTTGAGTGCAATGAGATAGGTACAGAACACTTGCTGATGGCTATAGTACTGCAGGGAGACTGTGCAGCTGCAAGACTTTTAAACACCATGGGTGTTAACAGTCAGAAGATGTTTATAGATATTCTTGGTGCGATGGGTGAGGATCCGTCTGCATACAGGGATCTGATGAAAAGCTACAGTACATCATACAATTCTGCGACTCCTGTATTAGATCAGTATTCCAGAGATTTGACAGATATGGCAGAGGCAGGGCTTCTTGACCCTGTTATAGGCAGAAAAAAGGAGATGGAGCGCGTTATCCAGATACTTTGCCGCCGTGGCAAAAACAATCCATGTCTGATTGGAGAGCCGGGAGTGGGCAAGACCGCTATAGTAGAAGGACTTGCACAGGATATAGTCAGTGGCAATGTTCCGGATATTCTTTTGGGAAAGAGACTGGTTTCCCTTGATATGTCCGGGCTTGTAGCCAAATCAAAGTATCGTGGTGAGTTTGAGGAGCGTATCAAGAAGGTGATAAGCGAGGTTTCAAATGCCAAAAATGTACTGCTTTTTATTGATGAGCTTCACACTATAATAGGTGCAGGAGGAGCAGAAGGTTCGTTAGATGCATCTAACATATTAAAGCCTGCGCTTGCCAGAGGCGAGGTACAGGTAATCGGCGCCACTACCATAGAAGAGTACCGCAAATACGTGGAAAAGGATGCTGCGCTTGAGCGCCGTTTCCAGCCGGTGATGGTTGAGGAGCCTGGTGTGGATGAGACAATAGAGATACTCACAGGATTAAAGGGACTCTATGAAAAGCATCATGGTGTCATCATAACAGATGAGGGTGTGAAAGCAGCAGTAAACCTTTCTGCACGATATATAAATGACAGATTTTTACCTGATAAGGCGATAGACCTGATGGATGAAGCGGCAGCCAGGATAAGGCTTAAGAATCTGACATCATCTGACGAGCTGCTTGCTCTGAAAAAAGAGATAACAGATAAGCAGAACCGGGTGGAAAATGCTTTGTCGAAAGGAGATCTCGCAGCTGCCGGCGCGCTTATGTCAGAAAAGGAAGTGCTTGAAAATAAACAGCAGAAGCTTATCAGAAAGAACCGTCGCACAGGAGCCAAAAATCAGCCTGTAGTCGGCGAAAATGAGATAGCGGATGTAGTATCGGGATGGACCAAAATACCTGTAAATAAGCTTACAGAGTCAGAGGCAGGACGACTTGCAAAGCTTGAACAGATACTTCACAAGCGTGTAATAGGACAGGAGGAGGCTGTTTCTGCTGTCGCAAAGGCAGTCAGACGAGGCCGGGTTGGTTTAAAGGATCCTAAGAAGCCGATTGGCTCATTCCTGTTTTTGGGACCGACAGGAGTAGGTAAGACGGAGGTGTCAAAGGCGCTTGCTGAGGCTGTCTTTGGCAAAGAAGATGCCATGATACGTGTTGACATGTCAGAGTACATGGAAAAGCATAGTGTTTCAAAGATGATTGGTTCACCACCGGGATATGTGGGCCATGAGGAGGGCGGACAGCTCTCAGAGAAGGTCAGACGCAATCCTTTTTCTGTTATACTGTTTGATGAGATAGAAAAAGCACATCCTGATGTGTTCAATATACTTTTACAGGTGCTTGATGATGGTAGAATCACTGATTCACAGGGGCGCACGGTTGATTTCAAGAATACAATAATCATCATGACATCAAATGCAGGAGCTTCTTCTATTATAGAATCAAAGCGCCTTGGCTTTGGCGCTGGTGAGGATGAAAAGCAGGATCACGAGCGTATGAAGAACAGTGTCATGGAGGAGGTCCGCCGTATATTTAAACCTGAGTTTTTGAACCGAATCGACGAGACTATTGTATTTAGAGCTCTCAACAAGGATGACATGAAGCATATAGTGACACTTCTTGTAAAGGAGCTTAAGAAACGCTGTAAAGAACAGCTTGATATAGAGCTCACAGTGCGCGACAGTGCAAAATCCTTTATCGTGGACAAAGCCTATGACAGAAAATATGGCGCAAGACCTCTTAAACGAAAGCTTCAGGAGGAGATTGAAGACCGTATGTCAGAGGATATTATTACCGGCAAAATTAAGCGCGGCAATAAGGTAATAATTTCTACGAAAAACAAACAAATTTCATTGACTGTTGAGTAGAATTGGATTTATAATTAATATATCAATATAGCTACGGGAGGATAAAAATGGCTGTAATAAGTGAATTAATCCGTACTGAGGAAAACGGAAAGCTCAGCTTCGGAGATTATACATTGGCTGCAAAGGCAAAGCTTGATAATTTTGAGAAGGATGGAGATATCTACAAGGTTAAGACCTTTAAGGAGATTACAAAGCTCGAAAGAAACGGACTCTTTGTATACGAGTCTGTTCCGGGAACAGCGGTTATGGATTTCGAGGAGACTGCTGATACAGTGACATTTACTGTGGAGGGACCTGAGGATGCTCAGATTACTCTTGGCCTTGAAGAGGAGACAGAGTACGAAATTGATATAGCTGGAGCTGTTGCAGGTACTATGAAGACAAATCTCGGCGGCAAGCTCAGCTTAAGCGTAGAGCTTGAGGGTGTTGATTCAGTCGATATCAAAGTATCAAGAAAATAGAGCATATTTTTAGCCCGGTGAAAGCCGGGCTTTTTGTATTTTATAAAGGAGAACAATATGGCAAAAGGAAAGACCTCTGTATTTTTCTGCCAGGAATGTGGTTATGAATCGGCAAAATGGATGGGACAGTGCCCGGCCTGTAAGGAATGGAATACATTTGTAGAGGAAACCGTAGATAAAAAGTCGATAAGCTCGTCGGGAAAAGTAAAAAAAGAATCAAAGGCGGCACAGGTTCTGCCTCTTTCGGCAGTAAAAAGCGAGAAAGAGGAGCGTATAGTGACAGGTATAGCCGAGTTTGACAGAGTGCTTGGTGGAGGAATTGTGAGGGGGTCGCTTGTGCTTGTGGGAGGAGATCCGGGTATAGGAAAATCCACGCTACTACTTCAGGTATGCAGGGAACTTTCACAAAAAAAGGTGCCATTACTTTATGTGTCAGGTGAGGAATCCCTGCATCAGATAAAGATGCGTGCCGACAGACTTGGTGATTTTACGGATTCACTGGAGCTTTTATGTGAGACAAGTCTTGATATAGCAAAGGACGTGATTCAACGAAAAAAACCGGAGGTTGTTGTAATAGATTCCATCCAGACTATGTACAATGAGGAGATAGCGTCGGCACCGGGCAGTGTCTCACAGGTCAGGGAGACAACCGGAGTGCTTATGCAGCTTGCAAAGACTCTGGGTATTTCTGTTTTTATAGTAGGACATGTGACAAAGGATGGTGCGGTTGCGGGGCCTAGGACGTTAGAGCATATGGTTGATACTGTGCTTTATTTTGAGGGTGACAGGTATGAGTCGTACAGGATACTTAGAGGTGTTAAGAACAGATTTGGTTCGACCAATGAGATAGGCGTATTTGAAATGAAGGCGGAGGGACTTGTTGAGGTGGAAAATCCGTCGGAGTATATGCTTAGCGGTAAGCCCGAGGGAGCATCAGGATCAATTGTCACATGTTCCATAGAGGGAAGCCGCCCGATACTTCTCGAGATACAGGCTCTTGTATGTCACAGCTTTTTTAATAATCCAAGGCGTACAGCAAATGGCACAGATTATAATAAAGTAAATCTACTCATGGCGGTCCTTGAAAAAAGAGCCAACCTGTCACTGTCAGACTGTGACGCTTATGTGAATATAGCAGGCGGTATAAGGATGAACGAACCGGCGATAGACCTTGGGATAGTGCTTGCAATCGCATCAAGCAAAAAGGATATTATAGTGCGTGAGGATACCATATGCTTTGGAGAGGTGGGCTTAAGCGGAGAGGTACGCGGAGTTACCATGTCCGAGCAGCGTGTGGCTGAGGCAAAGAAGCTTGGCTTTAAAAAGTGTATTGTTCCCAAAGTGTGTCTTGCAGGAGTGTCGCATATTAGTGGAATTGAGATTGTCGGTGTGGCAAATATCAAGGAAGCGATAGAGGCTGTCAGATAGTAATTGTGAGAATTGTATATAATAAACAGACAATTTAGAAAACTTATGCTTTTTAAGATAGTTTTACTACTTTAATTAATTGCAGTAAATCCGTTGACATATATGTGCCGGGATGATATTATATCAAAGCTGACTCGCGGGACACATTGAGTTGTAGAGCTTGTGAGTTACATTTTACAGACATGACTTTATAGATACTGCTTTGAAAACAAGTTGAAAAAGTTATGAAAAAAGTTCTTGACAAATGAAAAACATTTTGATAGAATAAACAAGC
>ENA-ORPF01000976-ORPF01000976.1-human-gut-metagenome-genome-assembly--contig:-NODE-976-length-25578-cov-2.903420_pt1 | contig 25578 bp, 17 predicted proteins | sample MGYA00242140_ERZ509070 | MGnify/ENA primary metagenome ERZ509070 (study PRJEB26280, sample SAMEA2338713) | human gut metagenome | biome: human gut; feature: human-associated habitat; material: faeces... | reverse complement strand
GCCGTGAGGTGCCGCTCTCTGATTTCGGACTTCCGCTCCTGTTCGGACTCAGTCCGAGAACAGGGATTGTCCGATATGCGCTCCGGCCGTTATGCGTTTCAACGTATAACGGATAGCGATTTCAATCCGTGGAAACCGGGTCTCCGGTCTCCTGAATTTGCCGATACAATACCTGATTCAAGCGCTATCCGGGCAATGTAGCGGATATAAAACGAAAATCCGGACTCTGTAATCGAGCCCGGATTTTCGATCGGTTTGCGTCCGGTATTTATTTATTCCGCTCTTGTTTGGGCTTCTCCGCCGTTTTTTTCGCCGCAGTCCGGGGTTGTTCGGCTTTCCCGGAGCGTTGCCGGTTCAGGTATTGCACGACGGCGTGCTTCGCCGCGGCGATCGTTTCGCGGTTGACTTTCTCGATCACGCTGCCCTGAGCCAGGTCGTCGCTGCTGATGTAGCCCTCGAGGATCAGCAACTGGACGATCATGTTGTTGATGTTCGTCTCCTCGCTGTATCCGTCGGCAATATACAACTTGTCGAGCTTGGCGGCGAACTCCTCGGCGAATTCCGGATAGTTCGGGAAGCTCATCAGTTCCTCGAACGTTTCGCTGAAGCTGCTCAGCTCGATGTTCAGGTTCGGATTGACGAGCAGCGGGCTGAACTCGTGATCGGGAGCTACCGGATGGAAATCAACCAAATTGGAGATGTCGACCCGCTTGTTGCGGTTGTCCATGCGGCGCAGGTCGGCCTTGCGCATGTTTTCCAACTGATACAGGTAGAAATTATAGCGCCACAGTTCCGAACTGTTCATTTCCCCGCCGAAAATGTGGTAATATTTTTCGTTGATCAGACGCTTAACCTTGATTTTGCCCTCGTTGATCTCCGGCTTGTTGACGCGCACTTCCTGAATGAGCTGCTTCAAAGACCAGCCCGCGCAGTAACCGGTGAGCATGGAGAGGTCATGAAGGTGGATATCGCCGTTTCTGTGGGCGTTTGCTATCTCTTCGTCATAGACCTCGGAGAGCCAGTAGTTCGCGGTGATCGCGCCGGAGTTACTGAGAATCAGTCCGCCGACGGAATATGTGACGGTCGAATTCTCTTTAACGCGCCAGTCGGAAACCTTGACGTAGCTGTCAACCAGCTCCTTGTAGTCGAGGATGGTCGACTTCATGTTTCTGACTTTTTCGCGCTGCTTTCTGTAGAGGATATAGGCCTTTGCGACATCGGCGTAGCCAGCCTGGCTGAGCACCGACTCGACGCTGTCCTGAATGTCCTCAACGGCGATAAGTCCGTCCTTGATCTTGCCCTCGAAGTCCGAAGTGACCTTGAGTGCGAGCAGGTCGATGACCGTCGGATGAGTTTCCTTGTTGAGCGCGTCGAAAGCCTTTGATATAGCCGAAGATATCTTCGCTATATCAAAATCGGCGACTGCGCCATCTCTTTTGATAACCTTGTACATCATCATGCCTCCATTTTCTTTCTTTTTCCAAATATACGCTTCATTCGCGCTGTCTGCCTACAATTATAGATGCAACCGTGGCAAATGTCAACAGCAAAATACAAGATATTGTGTAGAATTTATTTTTCTACCCCAAGATGTTCCGAGTTCCAGTGTCCGTTATATTCCCCTTATCTCGACATTCGGGACATTTTTGCGGACTATATCCGCGAAAGAGCGCAGTGTTTCGCGGCTGTGCGAGCCGAGACCCTTCTGCAAAACGAACTCGGAATCGGTGAAGTTCTGGAGAAAATATTTCTCGTCGCCCTTGAGCCACCCGCCTATTTTCTCAAAGTCCTCCGCGCTGTGCAGCTCGCGCACAACGGTCGTGCGGAACTCAAAATCGGTCTTTCCGCCCATGAGCAGGTGCACGCTCTCATATATCGGCTCCATATCGAATTTTTCGAGTCCGACCGTCTCAGCATATTTTTCGGGCGAATTTTTGATATCCATCGCCACATAGTCAACGAGCCCAGCGTCTATAAGCGACTGCATCTTGTCCGGGAAAGTTCCGTTGGTGTCGAGCTTTACAAGATAGCCCATGTCTTTTATGCGCCTTGCGAAGTCATCGACGTTTTTATTGACAAGCGGCTCGCCGCCTGTTATGCACACGCCGTCGAGCATACCCTGACGCTTTTTGAGAAACGCAAAAAATTCTTCCTCCGGAATCTCATATTCGTCCCCGCCGGGAAGAATCAGCTCCGAATTCTGGCAGAACGGGCAGCGGAAGTTGCATCCGCCGAGGAACACAGTGCATCCCATCTTGCCGGGAAAATCGAGCAATGTAAGTTTTTGCAGACCTCTGACGCGCATACCGATACCCCTTTTCAAGCCGTAAAAATCGAGACGGAGAAAATCGGTCTTTCCGTCCCGGCAAAATCTATTATATACCACGAAAGCGCTCTTGTCACCAAAAACATCTTGAAAAATTGCACAAAGATTACCACAAAATAATGTGCATATTATCGCCGCGATACATATATGTTGCATTTTCTGCGAAAATTTGATACACTCATAGTATAATACAATCCCAATATATATGTATAACTGCGGAGGTGTCTTAATTGGCTGGAAAAAGACCTGTTGCGGCGATACTCTATGACTTCGACCGCACGCTTTGCACAAAGGATATGCAGGAATATCAGTTCATTCCGAGCGTCGGCATGGAGCCCGCGGATTTCTGGGGGCTCGCCAACAGCTACGCCGAGGAAGAGCATATGGACAAAATCCTGTCATATATGTACATCATGATAAAAAAATCGCAGGAGTGCGGGATTCCGCTAACGCGCAAGAGCGTCATGGAGTGCGGACGCGCGATAGAACTGTATAAAGGTCTGCCCGGCTGGTTCGACCGCCTCAACCGCTTCGGCAACGAGAACGGCGTGGCCGTCGAGCACTATGTCCTCTCCTCCGGTCTTAAAGAGATAATCGAGGGATCCGAAATAGGCAAATGCTTCAAAGAGATTTTTGCCTGTGAGTTCCTTTACGGCGAGAACGGCGAAGCAGTCTGGCCGAAGACCGCCGTCAATTATACTTCAAAGACCCAGTTTGTCTACCGCATAAACAAAGGCGTGCTCGATGTATCTAACGATAAAGATCTCAACCGTTCTACACCCGATAACAAGCGCCGCGTTCCGTTTTCCAATATGCTCTATATCGGCGACGGGCTTTCCGATGTCCCGTGCATGAAGATGGTCAAGGCATACGGCGGATATTCTATAGCCGTCCACAACAACGAACCGCGCCAGCTCGAGGGCGTGAGTGACCTGCTCTATCACAACCGCGTTGACTTCGCCTTCGCGGCAGACTACTCAGAAAACAGCGAGCTTGACATAACCGTCAAGGATATCATCCGCAGAATAGCCATAGACAGCACCCTGCGCGACGAGCACAGCAAGCAGAAGCGCCGCTCGAAATGCTGCTGCGCGGACATCTAACGGAGGATAAATATGTCTGTATTTTTTACCGCCGCGGTGTGCGTATACAACACGGAAAAATATCTTCGCGAATGTCTGGATTCCGTTCTCAATCAGAGCTATAAAAATTTCGAACTGCTCATAATCGATGACGGCTCGACGGACAAAAGCGGCTGCATCTGCGACGAATACGCAGAAAAAGACAGCCGTGTGTGCGTCATTCACACGGAGAATCAGGGTGTATTGCTCGCGCGAAAGACTGCGTTTGAGAATGCGCGCGGGGACTATTTCATCGTCTTTGATTCGGACGACACCGTCTCACCCGAGCTGTTTTCGAGATTGAGCGAAAAAATCGAGCAGTGCGCGCCGGACATGATATTCTTTGACTATAATAAAATAAACGGCGAAAATATCACGCATGAAAAGACATTCGACGGCGAGCACACTTTTAATAAAGACAGCAAAAAAGAACTCTGGGAGCTGCTGCTGCGCTCGAAATTCAACTCGCTTTGGTGCAAGTGCATAAGGCGCGATAAATTCGACTATGATATAGACACGGCTTATTACAAAGGCTACAGTCGCGGCGAGGACAGGCTCGTCTCGGCGCATATGCTGAACCGGCTCAACACTTTTTGTTACCTGCCCGAGGCACTTTATAACTACCGCACCTCGGCTTCCTCTCTGACGCGGACATATTCGTTTGAGAATCTCGTCATGTCCTCCCGCGCCACAGAGGAGATTCGCCAAATGATATCAGCCGACGGCGGCCTCGACGGCGAGTGCGAAGCGCTCATATGCTCCCTCGCGAGGATGATCTACCGCAATTTTCTCTATCCCAACGCCGTCTCTCTATCTAAAAAAGAGACCGTTGAGCTGATAAAAAAGAGCGAATCTCTCGGCATCTATAAGCTGTGCACCGATCGCAGAGCGGACAAATATTCTTCAAAGCCGGAGAATCTTAAATTTTCGCTGCTGAGAAATAAAAAATACTCCCTGCTCGTTGACGCAGTGAGGCTCAAGAGCAGGATATAAGTCGAAGAGAGTCGATTGCCTTGACAAAATTTCTGCCGGGCGTTATAATATTCTCCCGAAAACTACCCGTGCGGAAAGGAAGTGAAAGCCATGGGCACAGAACAGAAAAAGATCGCCGCCCAGAACAAGAAGGCTTTTCACGACTATTTCGTGCTCGACAGATACGAAGCGGGGATCGAGCTTTGCGGCACGGAGGTCAAATCCATACGCCAGGGCAAGCTCAATCTCAAGGACTCATGGTGCTCGATAGTCGACGGCGAATTGTTCGTCAACGGAATGCACATCAGCCCATATGAGCACGGCAATATCTTCAACCGCGACCCGCTGAGGGTGCGCCGTCTGCTGATGCACAAACGCGAGATAATGCGTCTGCTCGGTCAGACGAAGCAGGAGGGTCTGACCCTCGTGCCGCTGAGTGTATATTTTGTCAAAGGGCGCGCCAAGGTTGAGGTCGGGCTGTGCAAGGGTAAAAAGCTCTATGACAAGCGTGAAACGGCCGCAAGAAAAGACGCCGCGCGCAATATCGAACGCAGCATGAAAAACTTCTGATTCAATCGGCGAGAGCCGTTTGATATATGGGGATGAAAGGATTTCGACAGATTTGGTGAGCCTTGGTCAGCGAGTAGAGGAGTTGCACCTCTATAAAAGTAACACTTTAAAATTAACTGACAACAATAGATCAGTAGCTCTCGCTGCGTAATTAGCAGCTTGCGTTCTCCCAAAGAGTGCCACGGCTTTGGACAGAGCGTCGACTTAGTGGCGAACATGAACGGGAGAGCGCCTCGGCTCTCGTCAGGTATTAGAGGATACCGTAGCGTATAGGCTGTTTGTCGCCGGTACGTGAGGGGATAACTTAAACGATAAACTACACTCGTAGAACCCTTGGTAAGCCGATTTTGGACGCGGTTTCGATTACCGCCATCTCCACCAGTAAAGAATAATCCGAAACTTGTTATCATCGGTAACAGTTTCGGATTTTCTGTTTATATAGATACAAGGCAGGGATAATCCCTGCCTTATTTTTATGCCTTGTTATCCGGATTTTCGTCATTGCTCTCGTTCTCATTTTGCTCGGTAATTAATTCGAGAAAATAATTAGCAAGTTTTTCTAATTCATAATTCGGAATGTTCCATTCGCCTTTTGCTGCCATAAGGCAACACGCTTATTTTGATTTTATATCTGCCTCCTTTAATTTGATATACCTTTCGTTGTAAATTTATGTTTCATATTAACCTCCTATTTCGCTCACAAGCTTTCACAAATCGTCTGTAAGCCGTTTTTAGTTTAAGTCCGATGAGTTACTCTGTTTTTAAGTAAACTTATCAAATTTTGCTTACAGCGTTGCCTGATTTTTCAAAAATAGGTTTATCATACCGCAACGCTTGAGTGAATACGCAAAAGCCTTGATTTTCTGCGAAAAACAGCCTCAACTGCATACGAATTTGAAATCATACGCAAAAGTATTACGAATCGAAAAGCCGACAGGCTTTGCCGGACGGCGTTTTCGGGCATTTCAATGCCCGAAAATCATACCCCTTTATCCTGCTTCAAAATCGACGGCTTGAATTTCGCTTCAAAACCCACTCAAAAGCCACAGATTTTCATTAAAAAATCATAGAAAATCGACTTGAAATTTTCAAAAAGAAAAATCGCCATTTTTCAACTTTAGGCTTTTAGATTATTTGTCATCAGCTATTACAGTGGGGTACACTATATTTGATGAACTGTGTAGATATTACTTTGCTGTGCGTTTTCAAAAAATCTTTGAGTAATATCTATGTAGCCTTTTTCTTCAAGCGACTTGAGTGTGTTTCTGCAAGTGGTCGGACACATATTGCACTTCTTCGCCATCTTCGGAACGGACCAAAAACTTACGCCTTTGCTGTCGCCAACCGAAACAAGAAAACAATAAATCATAAATTCATATGGCGAAAAGTTTTCATCAAAGATTTTGTTCGGCATATAGTAAACCTTGCCGTCGGTTTTGTAATTTTTGTTTGCGTGCATTTTTTACCTCCTTTCAAATTATTCGAGAGAATATTTTGCCGAGTGAAAACCAAAAGAAAAACACCATTCAAAAAAACTCCCTCTACTATACGGAGAAAAATTCCCATTTTGTTCGGGTGTTTTGCAAAATTTTTTACACCTTGTTTACATTTAATTTCACCATAGAAAAAATACCCCTCTATAATACGGAGAAAAATTCAAGTTTTGTTGATGTGTTTTCAGAAAGATTTACAAATTATTTTTACGCAAAAAGAGGTTTGCCCAAGCTGTAGGGCAAACCTCTTTTTATACTTGCAACTTTTATTTTTTCAAGTTAATATGCAACACAAAGTAATATAAAAAGATTTCTCGGAATAGACAGTTCCAAGAAATGCTGTGCGATTAAATCTTAACAAGATTATTTAACTTATTCATTTGTTTTTTCTTCTGCGTGAGCGATGAATGAACATATAAATTCATCGTAGTAGAAACATTAGCGTGACCGAGAATTTCACTTAGAGTTTTATAATCCATACCAAGTTCGATACAGCGTGTTGCAAATGAATGGCGAAGAGCGTGAAAGTTAATTTTGTCAATTTTACAATCTGAAAGACATTTGTTAAAAATATTTTGTGCTTGCCGTGGTTCAATAAATTTATCTTCAAGACCTGTAAGCAAATATGCATTTTCATTTTTGGGATTGAACGATTTTAAAATAGATACAAGAAATTTCGGTATCGGGATCATTCGGTTTGAATTTGTTGTTTTAGGCGGCGTGATGATAATTTTTGTTTTAGAATTTTCGTCATCACATTGCACTCTTTGCATTGTTTTGTTGATACTGACAATGCCGTTAAACAAATCAATATCGCCCCATTTTAACGCACAAAGTTCACCGCATCTTATACCGGTGTATAGTGCAAAAAGTATGGCAAGTTTAGTTAAATCAATATTTTTTGTAAGATAAGCCGTTAATAGTTTTTGCTCTTTTTGAGTTAGTATTTTCAACTCATTCTTTTGCTTTTTAGGAAAAGTTATTTTGATATGTTCAACGCAATTATAGTCATTGTCATAAGCGAAAGAGAGAATGCTGTTTATGACAGAAATATATGTTTTAATCGTTGTAATTGACATTGCATTACAAATCAAAATTTGATTGACTGTTTGCTGAATGAACTTGCTGTTGATCTTTTCAAGCGAGCAATCGCAAATTATTTTATCCATATTTTTCGAGATGAAAAGATACTTTGTATAAGTTGATTCTTTCCAAAAAAGTTTGTTGTCCTCAAGCCAAAGCGCCGATACATTTTTAAAACTGCTATCCATATTGCAACTCCTAATCCAAAAAATTGTACAGTCATCTTCTGAAATCCAAATTTATTTGACTGTGATACATTAATATAATATAATAATAGTATTAAGGATTTCTCGGAACTGTCTATTCCGAGAAATGCTGTATTCTTTTCATTTTTAATATTTTATCCACCGATGTTTATGTTTATTTTCACTTAACCATCTTTTTAAAGGAAATTTGTTATGTTTGATTATGGTAATGCAAATGAGGCGCAAAGAGAAGCAATAGACTCAACAAATGGTCTTGTGCTTATTACAGCCGGACCCGGTACAGGCAAAACATTTACATTGGTTAAAAGAGCTGTTTATCTTATACAAGAATGTGGTGTTAAACCTGAGCAAATTATGATGGCGACTTTTACAGAAAAAGCTGCTAAGGAACTTATAACCCGTATCACAAATGAGCTTGCTAAAAGAGATATTTCGGTCAATGTTAATGAAATGTATATTGGTACATTTCATTCATTGTGTTTACGAATTATAAAAGAACATTTAGAGTATACAAGACTTAAAAGAAATTATCGTTTGCTCGACACGTTCGACCAAAAATATCTTGTTTTTAGAAATTATTATAAATTCAAAAACATTGACGGCATTGATACACTTCTCTCAGCAAGAGGAGCTTGGAAACGCTCTGATGAGATTTGTAATTATGCCAATCATCTATCAGAAGAAATGGTTGATATTGAAGCGTTGCAATCTGATACTAACACTGATATAAGAACGCTTGGCAAAATTCTTAAAATATATCAAGAAATGCTTGAAGAAGGAAATCTGATTGATTTTTCTACAATACAGACCGAGTGTTACAGATTACTTGTTGAAAATAAAGAAATATTGGAGGAACTGCAAAATAAACTTCAATATCTTATGATAGACGAATATCAGGATACAAACTACATACAAGAACAAATTGTATTCCTGCTTGGAGCAAAGCACCATAATATCTGTGTTGTAGGCGATGATGACCAAGGTTTATATCGCTTTAGAGGTGCGACTATTCGTAATATCCTTGAGTTCCCTTATAAGTTTGAAAATGAAGAATGTAAGGTTATTCCGCTGGTTGTAAACTATCGTTCTAATAGCGATATTGTTGATTTCTACAACGAATGGATGGAAACTACATCCGGCTCAAACTTTAAGTTTGAATGGGACAAGTATCGTTACGAAAAACAAATTGTTCCACACAATAAATCGGCAATTCAAAGTCCGGCTGTTGTTAAACTCTTTAGCAAGGATGATGAGGACGAATGGCACGAAAAAATACTTGCGTTTATTAAAAGATTAAAAGAGTCCGGAAAACTTGACGATTACAATCAGCTTGCCTTTTTATTTAGCTCTGTTAAACATCAGCGAGTAACAGCACTTTCCGAGTTTTTAGAGAATAATGGCGTAAAAGTTTATTCTCCTCGCTCTGATATGTTTTTTAAGAGAGATGAAATAAAACTCGCATTAGGTTGTTTAATGCTTATGTTCCCTAAGTATGTTACTAAGCTCGAAAATCAAGAGTATGAGTTCTCACAGGCAGGACATTACCGTTATTATAAAGAATGTTTGATTGCGGCAAAAGATTACATTACCCAGCCGGAAAACAAAGAGCTGTTTCATTTTATTAGAAAATACGGCAAAGAACATTTTGGACTAACCGGAACTACGGACTACGCATACGCAGGCTTACTATATAAATTGTTTATGTATAATCCGTTCAGCGAGATACTCGATACAGATATGAGTGCGGGTGTTGTTGATATTCGACCAAGTCGCAACCTTGCTCTCCTTACACAAATAATAGGTAAGTTTGAGTACCTACATCGAATAGATGTCTTTAATGGTACATACATAGATAAAAATACGGAATTACTTTTCAACCTGTATCTCAAACTGCTTTATGATGGTGGAATTTCGGAATATGAAGATGAAGCAGAATATGCACCGAGTGGTTGCGTTTCATTCTTAACGATACATCAATCTAAGGGAATGGAGTTCCCGATTGTGTTTGTTGACTCTTTAAGTAATAATCCGAGAAAAACTTATAAAGACCTTATGGCTGAAGTCGAGGAAAAGTATTTCCACAGACCTTCGTTTGAGCCTTACGAGCAAACAAAGTATTTTGACTTTTGGAGATTATATTATACGGCTTTTTCAAGAGCGCAAAATTTACTCGTGCTTACTTGCGACGAAAACAAACGAACGCCAAGTCAGTATTTCAGGGATATTTATGACGAACTTCAAAGTACAGAGAGTGACAACTTTGATTTGAATGAATTTGAATTTGAGTCGGTTAAAAAGGTGAATTTGAAAAACTCATTTTCGTTTACATCACACATTACGGTTTATGAGACTTGTGCTTTGCAGTATAAGTTTTATAAAGAACTTGAGTTTATGCCGGTTAGACAGAACGCTATGATGTTCGGTACTTTGGTTCACGAAACAATTGAGGACATTCACAGAGCTGCTATCAGGGGCGAAACAGACCAAATCACAAGTGAAAATATTACTTCTTGGTTTGAGTCTAACTACAATTCACTTGTTAAATCCGAACACACCTATTTGGCAGAACCACAACGAAATGCTGCTCTCGGTCAAGTTGAACGCTATGCAAAAAGAATGGATGGCAAATGGGAAACTGTTCAGCAAGCGGAGGTTGATGTCAGTCTTGTTAAAGAGGACTATATTATCGACGGCAAAATTGACCTTGTAAAGGGTGTTGATGGGACCGTCGAGATAGTAGACTTTAAGTCTGAACGCAAGCCGGATTTAGTGAAAATGAGAGACCGGTTGGAACATTACCGCAGACAGTTGCAAATCTATGCTTATTTGATTGAGCAAAGAACCGGTCAAAAAGTAAGTAAGATGCATTTGTACTATACTGCCGAAGAAAACGGCAACCCTATGATTACTTATCCTTATACAAGGACGGCTGTTGATGGAACTGTTGCCGCCTTTGATGATACGGTACATAAGATATTAAATAAAGATTTTAATCATCGTTGTGATGATGCCAAAACTTGCAGAAACTGCGATTTTAGATACTATTGTCAAAACAAATAAGATTTTTGGAGGATTTGGAAATGGAAGAACAAATGACTTTTGATTTTAATAAACGCCCGACAATTAAGGGGTTTCCGGAACTTAGATGGACTGGTAAGCATCCTTACACATCAACACAATATTATCCAGCTCAGCTTCGTGAGAGATACGGTGAAGAAATTAACGGCTGGATAAATAAGATATTCTGGGGAGATAACTTGCAGGTTATGAGTCATCTTCTCAAAGATTACAGACATAAAATTGATTGCATTTATATTGATCCACCTTTTGACAGCAAGGCACAATATAAAAAAACAATTAAAATTCGCTCACAAGATGTTAGCAACGATATGATGTCGTTCGAAGAAGTACAATATAATGATATATGGACAAATGATACTTACCTTCAATTTATGTATGAAAGGTTTACCATTATGCGTGAATTGCTTAAAAGTACAGGAAGTATTTGGGTTCATTGTGACCAATCAAAAGGACATTATATCAAAGTATTACTTGATGAAGTATTCGGACCGGAAAACTTTATCAATCAAATTACATGGAAAAGAACCTTTGCTCACGGAGATATGGGACAAGGTGCTAAGCATCTTGGCAGAATATCTGACTATATTTTCATTTACAGTGTTTCACCAAGTGTAAAATTAAATTCCGTATATACACCATATGAGCAGTCGTATATTGATAGAGTTTTTTCTGGCAAAGATGACGATGGAAGAAGATGGCAGTCGGTTTCTTTAACGGCACCGGGCGGTGCTGCAAAGGGTAATCCAAGTTACGAATTTTTAGGAGTTACTCGTTATTGGCAGTATAGTCAAGCAAATATGCAAAAGCTGTATGAACAAGGAAAAATATATCAGAGTAAACCCGGCGCCGTTCCAAGACGAAAAATGTATCTTGATGAGGCAAAAGGCATACCGCTTCAAGATATTTGGACTGATATAGTTCCAGTACAAGGAGCATCTGCTGAAAACGAAAACTATCCGACACAAAAACCTCTTTCTTTACTTGAAAGAATTCTTTCAGTTGCAACAGATCCCGGGGATTTGGTTTTCGACTGCTTTATGGGAAGTGGAACAACACAAGCAGCTGCAATGAAATTGGGAAGACGCTTCATTGGAGCGGACATAAATCTTGGTGCAATACAAATAACCACCAAAAGACTCGTTTCACTTTCTGATAGTATGACTGAACAGTTACAAGATAATGAAAAATATACTAGTTTTGAAGTTTACAATGTCAATAATTATGATTTCTTTAGAAATCCTGTCGAAGCAAGAAGTTTGATTATTCAGGCTCTTGAAGTACAGCCATTCCCTCAAAGTGATGTATGGGACGGAGAACTTGACGGTAGAATGGTTAAGATTATGCCAGTAAATCGCATTGCAACTAAGGCAGATTTGGAAGAGTTGAAAGCCAACTTGCCATATAAGACTTACGAAAAGAGAAAAGCTGAAAATCCAACTCAACCGGTTGAGAAGATTACAATTGTTTGTATGGGTCACGAACCGGACTTGAAGGCTTCTTTAGAGCAGGAACTTTCTGAGTATAAATTGGATATTGAGATTGTAGATATTCTTAGAGACAAGAAAGACTTGCAGTTAAAACGAGAAGCTGAGGCTGAAATTGTCAGAGAAGGCAATAAGTTAGTCATAAGAGCTTTCTGTCCTATGAACCTTATGCAGAAGCTTTCTTTACAAAAAGAATATGTAGAGGACTGGCGTCAATTAGTCGAGTCTATAATGATTGATTGGAATTATGACGGAGTAGTTATGCAGCCGACCGTAACGGATGTGCCGGATAAAAAAGAGATAGTAAGCGGTATATATGACATTCCTGAGGATGCAGGAACTATTCGAGTTAAGATTACAGACTTGTTATCTGAGTCGTTGGAAATGGAGGTTGAATAACCTATGGCAAAAAAAGCTCAAGCATTCGTTCAAGATTTTGCTTTCTATGAGCAGTTATGGGAGTATTATAGCCATAACAGAGGTAAAATTCGCTCCAGATATAATGACTTAACAAAGAAGTTTCTTGCATATAACGATAGCAATGAGAACAGCGATGCATTTTTAAGGCAACCTCAGTTTGAAGCTTTGGAAATGTATGTTTTCGTCAAAGAATTTATGAATAACGCTCATATGTATCAAATGTTTGATGAGTGGAGAAAAAGAGAAAATCGCTTTGCGGATGCTTCTTATTATACTATCCATAAAGGCGGTCAAGGCACTTTTATTGATATTGGCGATGAACAGAATGAAGTCATTTTCAAGCAAATGAAAAAATACAAGGAAGAATATCCAAATTACATCTATGCTTTGACTATGGGACTTGGTAAAACAATCCTTATGGCTACTTGTATCTTTTATGAGTTTTTGCTTGCGAAAAAATACCCGAAGGATAAAAGATTTTGCCATAATGCCTTAGTATTTGCTCCGGACAAGACTGTTTTGGAGTCTCTGCGTGAGATTATGACCTTTGATAAAACAAAGGTTGTACCACCGGAATACGCCCGTGTTTTAGACCAAAATATTAAATTTCACTTTCTTGATGAAACAGGTGTAACTCTTCATACGATTGATGATTCTGACTTTAATATAGTTATCTCTAATAATCAGAAAATCATCGTAAAGAAAAAGCGTAAAGCCGATACGCCGACGGATGTACTCTTTGGTTCGGGTTCATTGCTTGCAGACATTTACGGAAGTAATGATGACGATGACTTTGATATATGGGATGACGCTTCTTTGATGGACAATCAAAGATTTAAGAAACTCTGTCGTTTGCCGCAGCTTGGTGTTTATGTAGATGAAGCACACCATTTGTTTGGTGCAAATTTGGAAAAGGAACTTCGCTCCGGCGGAGCAAACAAAACAACTCTCCGTAACACAATCAATATGCTTGCTGCAAGCACTTCTATCGTAGCTTGCTACAACTACACTGGTACACCATACGTCAATAAGCAGGTGCTGCCTGAGGTCGTATACGCTTATGGGTTGAATGAGTCTATTGCTCACGGATACTTAAAAGATGCCGACCCGATTGGGTTTGACAATGTTAAAAACGAGGAGTTCTTGCATACATCAATCAAAATGTTTTGGGAACGCTACGGCGATAAAACTTATGAAGGCTTGCTCCCTAAACTCGCAATTTTTGCAGCTAATGTAAAAGAGGCAACCGATGTAGTCAGACCGGCTGTTGAAAAAGTTTTAAGCGAACTTGGAATTCCGCTTTCAACTGTTTTAGTAAATACAGGTGACCCGTCAGTAACTAAGGATGAGGATATTAAGAACTTTAATAACCTTGATGTTATAGGAACGGAAGGTAGTAAAAAGCAGTTTATTATTCTTGTTGAAAAAGGTCGTGAGGGCTGGAATTGCCGTTCTCTGCTCGGTATAGCTTTGTTTAGAAGTCCAAAATCAAAGGTGTTTGTTTTGCAGGCTACAATGCGTTGTTTACGTCAGCTTACAAACGAGCAGTTAAAAGCGTCGATTTTCTTATCAAAAGAGAACTATGATACGCTTGATGATGAACTTCGCAAAAACTATAATATGGAGATTTCCGATTTTGGCAAATCACCGAACACAAACAAGAAAGTATATAAAGTTCGTGTTCTGCCACCGCCAAGAAGCATCAAAATGAAAAGATTGTGGCACGAATATTCTCTTATCAATAAAGAGTATTCTGTACCGGTCAATTTTGATTTAAGCGAATTGGATGAGTCGAAGTATGAAGCCAAGATGTATGAAAAAGGCAGCTTACGCTTAAACCTTTCTGAAAAAGAGACAAATATTGATTCAATGAAGGAACAAGAACGCTTCAGCGAATTTTCACTTACGGCAGAAATCTCACGCTATATGAATGTTTCTTGCCTTATGATAGAAAGAATATTACGTGAATCCGTAGATGGTTCATCAACGATTGTGGAGGCGGTTAATCGTCATAATGAAATCTTAGAAGATGTAATTATCCCGAAAATATTCCACACGCTCTATGAAGTCAAAAGTACACAAAAAAGTGAAGATATTGATATGGTTCTTCTTCGAGAACCGAAAGATGCAGGTTATTACGAGTTTTCTGCATTAGACGAGCTTGTTATAACTAAGGGACACAATAACTTTACGCCTCAAGAAGAAGCAAAGAGCTTCCACGCTGATACATACTGCTTCGATTCCAAGCCTGAAAAAGAGTGCTTTTTACAGTATATTTCAAGTAACAAGGTTAAAGAAATTTACTTTACCGGTATGTTTACTTCTAACCAAGGAGATTTATTAGTTCAGTATTATGACCCTGAGTCAAAACGCTTGAGAAAATATTATCCTGATTTCCTTGCTCTTATGAAAGATGGCTCATATCAACTGATAGAGGTCAAAGGTGATAACAAGATAGATGACAAGGTTGTACTTGCAAAGAAAGAGGCAGCCGAGGAAATGGCAGTTGCAAGCGGCGTGCAGTATTAATGTATGCAGGCAGTACACTTATGAACTCTAACGTGTTGGAAAATTCACAAGATTTTAATCAAACTCAAGTTATTTTTTGATATTGTTGCATGTCTAAAATTATTTATAATTACAAATACCTTATATGAATAAAAAGCAATCTGATGTTATTTTCAGATTGCTTTTTTAACAATATTATAAAATACTTAAATCGATTTTAGGATATATTCGATGCATAATAGAGTGTTCCGATTTGTAAGTGATTTTGAAATATTTATTGTTTAGTCTAAATGTTGTAAAATTATATCGATGAGTTTCTTATATAAGTTGCAAAATTGAGTGCTATATGATAAAATAAAAATGGAAGATTAGTAAATGGAGGTGGTATCATGAGTGCAGACAATTCTATTTTATCACATGTTTTTACTCAAAATATGTTGCGTAATTTAATTGACGACCATAATGATATTCATCTCTTTGAAAAAATAGTAAGAAGATATGAAATCTCTTTTTCAAACGATGAAAATATTAAAAATGAAAATGTTATTTCTGAAATATATCAATATTTAGGCAAATCTTATAGAAATGAGTATTTTTATAAAAACACTTTGTTAAACAAACTCATTATAAATGTACATAGGGTGAATACTACAACTGCACTAACAGAGGTGCCAATTGCTAAATCAAAAGCTGATTTTATTATGATAAACGGAAAGGCAACTGTTTATGAAATAAAAACTGAATTAGATAATTTTGAACGATTGGAAACTCAAATTAAAGATTATTTTAAAGCATTTGATCATGTTTGTGTAGTTACTAGTGAATCGAAATCAAATGAATTATTAAAAAAACTTAAAAACACACCAGTCGGTGTATATGTTTTGACTTCTAAAAACACGATTAGAAGAGTTAAAGAACCGGTAAAATATAGAGAGGCACTAGATAAAGAACAAATTTTTAAAGTTTTAAATAAACCAGAATATGAAAACATAATTTACAAAATAACTGGCTCGTTACCAAATGTTACGCCAGTAAATTATTATAAAGAATGTAAACATATTGCTTGTGATCAGCAAATAGATTTGTTATACGATATGTTTTTGAAAGAATTAAAAAAAAGAAATAAAATTGATATTATCGATTTTAGTGATATCCCATATGCTTTGAGATTTTTAGTCTATTTTTCTAAGTTTAGGCACTCTCAAATTTTAGCATTGCAAGAATATCTTGAAGAACCATTTGAAGGAGTGGTTTAATTGTACTATCCGATTTTAAGAGGCCGCCAAAATGAACTGCTTGCCATAAAGGAACTGCTAAACGCCTCATGTTTGAGTGAAAAAATAGTTCCGATTATTGAACCAGTAAAATTGTCTCCAACATTAGTTAATACAATGAAAACATTTACAGAACATAGACATGATTTGGCTTTAATACAAAATCCAAAAGTAGGTTCTTTTTTTATTGATGCTGGTAATTCTAAAAATGTGAAGTATCTTGAGAGCTATCAGGAAGGTAAAGAAAAAGATAATATTTTGACAGGAATAATTGTTGATAATGATATTATAAATATGACAGATGAACTGCATAAAAAAGGAATAAACGATGATAAGATTATTTCTATATGTTCAAATCCTGATTTTATTAAGTATTATGAAAATGCATTTGGAACTTCTTCGTCCGTAAAAACAATTGTCCCTTATGCATCAGCTTTTAGGAGAATTCGGAATAACAGAATTTTGTTAGAGGATAAATTTAATAAAAAACCTCGTAATCAAGATTATGTTGATAATCAAGATGAATTCTTTTCTAATGATCATATTTATTATGAAAATGATGGATATATAGGTTTTTCGGATTATTCAATAATTGGAGAAGAATATTCTGAATCTGGGTTTGCACCCTACGCTGTTGCTATTCATATTGTTTATCCTGATAAAAATAATGATAACGAAATGAGAATTCATCATTTTGTTTCTAAAGACAATGATGATTATAGCGATACTGCAAATAAATTTTATCAAGCGTTAGAACAATTGGTTGATTGGAATAAGAACCAAAAGCTTGATACAATCGCAATTAAAACTTTTGAGAGAATTTATGCGGAACAATCATATCCCGGACTTGGTGTAGTAAAGAAGTTATCTATAATGCATCATCTTGAATTAATGGGAGATTATCTAGACGGTAAAATAAAATGACTTTTTGTAGTAACTGTTTTCATGATATGGAAATCAAATCAATGATTAAAAAAATGGGACTATAGGCACTTGCCCAATATGTAATTCGGGAAATATTGAAATATACGATACAGATCAAGAAGATTCTGAACAAGAGTCAACCTTATTTAGTTTATTTGATAATTTTTTATCCGTTTATACTGCGAACGATGATTTACCTGATAGTTATCCCATGAAAGAAAGAAAAACATTAGTAGATGCTGTTAAAAATGATTGGGATATTTTTGCTGAAATTTCAGATGAATCCATTATATCAATTCTTAAGAGTTTAGCACCTGAACATTTAAAAGATTATCCTATAATTTTTGAGCAACCAGTTGGAATTCCAGAAAAATATAATAAAGATTATCTTGTTGAAAATTCTATTTTACATACTGAAAAGTGGGATGATTTTGTTGAAAGTTTAAAACATAAAAATCGTTTTCATACTAATCTTGTTGATACGGAACTTTTGAAAAAATATTGTATAAATATCGGTAAAGTAATACCAGTAAATAAGCAGAGATTTTATAGGGGGCGAATTGCTAAAAATAAAAATGGCTTTTCACGTAGCGAGATGGGTGCACCTCCAGAAGAAATATCAACTGACGGTAGAGCTAACTCTGCTGGAATAAGTAGATTATATTTAACTAATGATAGAGAAACAACATTACATGAAATTCGCGCTGCAGAATATGATTATGTTACGATAGGTACATTTAAGCCTGTGCGACCTATAAGAGTAGTTGATTTAAAACTTATACATAAAATAAGTCCATTTTGTGACGATGTGGATTGCACAGCTCTTGCTATTAACAGAGAGCATTTGATTAAAATCAACGAAGAAATGAGCCGAACTATGCGTAGAGGAGACAGTCCGTTAGATTATTTGCCGACACAATATATTTGTGATTTTATTATGTCTATTACAGATGAAAATGGAAAGCCATTATTTGATGGAATTGAATATCAGAGTGCTATGCACAGTAAAGGCTCAAATTTAACTATTTTTAATCCGGAATTATTTAAGTGTACTTATTGTAGTACATATGAAGTTAAAAAACTTCAATATGTTAAAAAGATAATAAGTTAAATATTAGGTTTATATATTTTTCACAACTTATGTTTATATAGTCCTGTTTTATGTACATTCTAAATCAAATATTCTTAATTTACTTGAAATAATTATATTTGTATGTTTATATACACTTGAGGTGATATAAAAATGACAGGAATTATATATGCACGATATTCAAGTGACAATCAGCGTGAAGAAAGTATTGATGGGCAAATTCGTGAATGCAAGGAGTTTGCCAAGAAGAATGATATTCGTATAATTGATACATATATTGACAGAGCGTTATCTGCAAAAACAGACAATCGTCCGTCGTTTCAGCAGATGATTAAGGATAGTTCCAAAGGTCTGTTTGATGTTATCATCGTTTGGAAGCTTGACCGCTTTGCCCGTAACCGTTATGACTCGGCTCATTATAAAAACATTTTGAAAAAGAACGGCGTTAAGGTTATTTCTGCAACCGAAGCGATTTCAAGCGGTGCAGAAGGTATTTTGCTTGAGTCTATGCTTGAAGGCTATGCCGAGTATTATTCTGCTGAACTTGCAGAAAAAATCAATCGTGGCTTAACCGAAAATGCTTTGAAGTGCAAATATAACGGCGGCTCTGTCGCTTTTGGTTATATGATTGATGATGAGCAACATTTTCAAATCAATCCGACTCTTGCCCCTGTTGTTTTGAATATTTTTAATGATTATATTTCCGGTAAAACGCAGAAAGAAATCCGAGATGAACTGAACAACAAGGGCTTGAAAAATGCTAACGGTCGAGAATTTACAATAAATAATATTTCTAAAATATTGACCAACCGTCGGTATGTTGGCAATTATATTTATAAGGATGTTGTAATTGAAAACGGAATTCCTGCCATTGTTCCAAATGATGTTTTTGATAAGGTGCAGGAAATGATAGCCGTTAACAAGCGTGCGCCGTCAAGACATAAGGCGGTTGATGATTACTTGTTGACAACTAAATTATACTGCGGCAAATGCAAATCGTTTATGGTTGGTGAAAGCGGAAATGCCCGTGGTAGAAGATACAGCTATTATAAATGTGTTAACACCAAGCGTAATAAAACATGTGATAAAAAGGCAGTTAAAAAAGATTGGATAGAAGATATTGTTATTTATCAAGTTATGAAATTCATCAATGATGATTCGCTCATTGAAATGTTAGTAAACAAGATTTTGTCTATTCAAGGTAAAGAAAGCCCAATGTTGAAATCGCTTAAAAAGCAACTTGCACAGACCGACACAGCCATTGAAAATATGCTTAATGCGATTGAGCAAGGCATAATAACAAAATCAACAAAAAAGCGACTTGATGAACTTGAAAGCACAAAAGAAAATTTAGAAACGGAAATCGCAAAAGAAAATATATCTCATCCGTTATTGACAAAAGAGTTTTTATATTCATGGTTTGACGGATTCAAAAATTTTGATGTGAACAAGCTTAAAAATCGAAAAATGCTTATAGATACATTTGTTAATTCCGTTGTGCTTTATGATGACAGAATAGACTTTTATTTCAATTTCAAAGATAACGCTAAAAGTCTGACATTATCAGAACTTAATACCGTTTCGGATTTATCATCTTCATCTCCACCAGAAAAAGCACTTGCTGTTGCAAGTGCTTTTTTCAATGAAATGGATTTGGAACTTATCACTAATAACAGCAGTGTCCGATTTTCTTTTTTAACAAGACACTAAACATAATTGTCCGTAAGTATAGCTTATAATCAGTATTGAAAAAAAGTTTAGATTAGTAGTATACTAAATCTAAAACATAAAAGAATAGGTGTGCATTATAAAATGAAAAATATGATTATTAAACGCGAGCCAAATATGGAAGACATGAAAAAAAACATCATTGACGCCGGCGGGATCTTTTATCAGTATAGAGCCTGCAGCAATAATGCATCCACCATTTATGATATAGAAAACATCAAGCATAATGTTTTATATGCCCAAACACCCTTAAACATGAATGACCCCTTTGATTCTAAGATTGGATTTTGTAGTGAAAAGTTCTATGAAGAATGTATAAACATGATGTTAGACCCTATGGGCATCGATAAAAACATAAAGACAATTTTATTTATGATATTAAAGTATAAATTGTTAGGAAATCTAATAGAATTTGTTGACAAGCTAAATAAATTAAAACAATATCTTGTCTCATCAAAAAGAGATAAACATTTGATGCGACTATCAGATAGTCAATTTATAAACGACAATATAAAGAACTTATATGGGAAGGCTCCTCGGGAGATTAAAGACACTTTTTCGCGAGAGACATTTTTAGTGTTGGGAATCATAGTGACCTCTTTGGAATCAGATATTATAACAGAGGAGCTATTAATAAGCGCACTTGATTTACAATCATGTGTAGATCAATTTATCGAAAAAATTGAGGATATAAAAAACAATATATACCCACCATTATTTAAAAAATTTCTTTCACAATTAACTATAACTTGTTTTACATCAAGTGGTTGGAACAATCAATTAATGTGGTCACATTATGCCAATTCATATTCTGGTATATGTGTAGAATATGATTTGACAAAAATGGAAGAATTTTTTGGACTTGTGTACCCGGTTCAATATACTGAAGAGAGACCAACCATATCACCGTCTGATTTAGGTATTAAATTTAATGTTACTAATGGAAAATGAAATGTTATTCAAGAAGAAGCCAATATTGTGCCAATAATGAACTATATACTCTTTAAAAATAAATGTTGGTCATACGAAAAAGAGTGGCGAATTATAAATGTTGGTCAAGAAAACACACCAATTTTTATCGACTTTCCATTTATAAAATCCATTACTTTTGGTACCAATATTTCTGATGATATTAAAAGAATATTATTAGACATTTGTAAAAAAAAGCAAATCGCTTGTTATGACCTGCAATTGAGCAAAGAAAATTTTTCACTCACGAGGGAATTAATTGATTATGATTCTATTCCTTATGATAAAAATTTAGAAATTCAACATATATCAATTTTATGTGAGAACATTTACAGGTTATCAGAATATATAAACTCAAAAGAAGAAACAATGTGTGAAAGTATCTCGAGCGATTGTTTTAATATCAAGGTTATCATGGACTATTTAGAAAAAGTATGTGATATGTTGTTAGATTCATATCACTTTAAGGTGTCATTTAACAGAATAGTCGAAAATGATAATGAAGATATATTCATCAGCGAAAATAAGGAAGAAATAGATATAGCAAAAAGTACAATAGATGAATTTGTGTCAGCCACAAACGACCTATCAGATATTTTAAAAAACGCCATAAAAACAATAAGATATGGTTTTGTCGTTTCTGACAGAGATTTCAACTTAATAAAAAAATATCAAAAAGACCTAAAAGAATTGTCAAAAGAAATTTTAAGCATTGAATGGAAAATATAATTCTGTAAATATTAAAATCTATCGCTGATTTTCTAAATAGGCAGTAAACAACACAAGCCGGGAAAGTTCTTTACTACTCTCCCGGCTTGATTTTTATTTTTGCAGTCATATTCTGACTGCTTCAACCTCGTTTCCGTGTTCCGTTATTATATCTATAAGGTCGGTTGTTTTCAGCCACACCGTTGCGGTGTTGTCATTCGGGTGGACTCCAATGAGCCCGTCATTGACAAGTTCTTCGTCGAGGAAGAATTTCACTTTTTTCTCGCTGTCGTTGAGTATACCGAGCGGCGTCACTGCGCCCGGTATCAGACCGAGCAGGTTCATCAGATCGTTTTCCGATGCGAAGCTCAGCGGGCGTGTGCCGTGCTCCTCCCTGAATTTTTTCAGGTCAACGCGCTTGTCGCCCCTGACAGTTATGAGATAATAATTGCGCTTCTTGTCGTCTCTGACAAATAAGTTCTTCGCGTCCGCCTCCTGGTGCGGCAGCTCAACATGCGACATCTCTTCCATATTGAACACCGCGCCGTGCTCGGTCACTTCGTATTCTATTCCCCTGCTTGTCAGGAAATCATATACTTCCGGCTTATTCATAATTTCATCCTCTATTTAAAGAGGACTGCCGCATCGGGCAGCCCTCTTGCTTTTATATCGGTCCGGCGTATAAGTGAAGGTGAAGCAATGCGAGCGGAGCACCGCCGCGCCCATTATGTTGAGCCTGAACGCGTTGCCGCGCATCGTCTTATTACCTATTTTCATGCTCGAAATATATCCGCAGCTGCTGCCGCGCGCGCTGTCATGCTCGAGTATCTTTATCCACTGCGCAGGGTTGCTCTGGAGCGTTATGCGCTTTGATGAATCAACCTTTGCATTATACGCTTCGACCTTCTTGCGAAGCTCCTCGCTCGAAATGGTCAGCGTGCGTTTGACATTGCCCTCGGGGCTTGTCCTGCCGCCCGCGAGATAAGGATAGCTATTCTGACTGCCGCCCCAGACATTCGCGCTCGAAGCCGTCTTCCCTGCCGCCGTTGAAAAATACGGAGTGAACGCAGGCGAGCCGTAATATGCAAGATATTCGCCGAGCGTCGCTTTTATCGCGTTTTCGATAGATGAGCTTGTGCCGGCGTAGCTCTCGCGGAACGCGTGGTTTGAGGTAGTCATCTTAAAATTCTGGCGCTTTGCGTAGGTGTAAATCGCGACCATCTGCGACTTTATCGACTCAAGCGGCGCGGACGGACCGACCTCGGCATATGCAGTCTTGCCGAGATATTCGGCGAGCGAATAGTTCTTGCCGTTATATGTAACCTTGCTCGGCAATTTTGAATCTTTAACGAGGCTGATGCCGGGGTTGTTATAATAATGGAGCAAAATCTGCTTGTATGTCCAGCCGCGGCGCGCATATTCTGACGCACCGTTCTGGCTCATGCCGACCCCGTGACCGTAGCCGTAGACAGCGAAAACGAAAGTGCCCGTTTTTGAAGAGCTGTGCCTTGTCGTGGTCTCGGTCGGTTTCTGGGTGGGCTTAGTGGTCGGTTTTCCAGTCGTGTTCGGGCGGGTCGTGGGCTTTGTGGTAATAACCGTCGTCAGGACGGTTGAGCCCTCGGCTATCGAGCCGGGCACAGTGCCATTTGTCTGTTCCCCGGTTGTTTTTCCGGAGTCGGTGCTCTGCGCGGCGGTGCTGTCAGAACTATATTCGTCGGTTGTATCGCCGTTGGGATCTTCGACATCAGCAATGATAATATCATCTATAACGCCGATTATGTCGCCCGTCCCGCTCTCGGTGGTGTCTTGAGTGCGTGCGCTGATGAGCGACGCGCCCGACTGCGAGCCATAGCCTTTGACAAGAAATGTAACGGCAGTGCCGATAAGCACGGCGATCAGGATAACCGACGCGACTATAAGCGCTGTCTTTTTGCCCGAGTGCACCGGTGCCGATTTATGATGGGACGGATGTTCACCATCCGTGATTATTATTGACGCATCGTCGCTGACATCGTGCATGACAAAGCCGTTGCGCGCATAGTCGGCGAGCGCGGAATAGAGCCTGTGGACGCAGGCGTAGATAAACTCCTGCGTGGTCTCGCCCTTGCGGCTGAAGACCTTGAACACGCGCGCTTTATTCTCGTCCGCTATGCAGATGAGCATGAAATGCTTGCTGTTTTCATCATCGTTGCGGAACACATTCGATATCGCCGCGCCGATTGATGCGCCGCTCTTCGCTCTGGCGCGTCCCGCCATGGCGGCTATATATTCGCCGTGACTCTCGTCCTCCTGGCGCTCGACATCTACCGACTGGGCGAATATAGCATCGCCGAAATCTGATCCGTCGTCATAGGGCAGGACGGAGAACACGAACGGGCTGTTTTTGCTTGAAGCAACCGCGACGGAAAGTCCGCGCTCTTTCAAGAGCGCAACGACCTCTTCCGGATCGCACTTTTCTTCAGCACTCGGCTCGCCGGCGCCGTTCGCATCCGGTTCGGTAGTGTTTGCGCTTTCGGCAGCTTTTTCAACGGGCAGGAACACCAATTTCAGTTCTTCGGCGACCTTGGCGCATCTGCCGTCGGAAAGGGGCAGAAAAACCAGCGTCTGGCTGCCGCTTTTCTCTATAAAGCCGCTGTATTTGCCGTCGTCGGTCACAAGTATCTGTGCGTCGGCAGGCATCAGACACTGATCCTCATCCGCCTTTTCAAGCACTTCGGCTATTCTGTCGGAGGACGCGGTTTTTGTTCTGAGCGCGTCGAAAAGCAGCTTCTTTATCTCGATATAATGCCGCTCGGCAGCCGCGAGAACCACAGTCTCCGAATCTCCAAACGCTCCGGCAAGGGCAGAAAACAGCTCGCGGCTGTCCGTGAACTGCTCAAAGCGGCTCTCCCCGTAGGCTGCGGCAAAGACGGACTCATATTCCGCTATCGCCCTGCGCGGGAGAGGCTGATTGACAAAAGCCAGGAGCGAGATCTTATTTTTCAAAATATCACCTCATTAGTTGGGATACCATCTGTTTGCGTTTTTGTAGGGGTTCTGTTTCTTGTCTTTATCATACCAGGCCTGAGGATATCTCGGGTTGGGGTTGGTCTTGACGAGCGAAGTATCAACTTCTTCACTCTCGCCGTCGCGCACCATTCGTGCCACAACGACAAGGCGTGCGTTGTCGAACTCATACAGGCAGGTCGAAAGAGTGAGAATCTTGTCGGTCGGCTTGATATCGACGCCCGTTGTGTAGAGCTTTCTCGAATCAAGCTCGGCTATATACTGCTCGAAGCTCGCCTCGCTTATATTCGTCCAGACATAGTTGAAGAAATATCCGTTGTCCTCGGCGGTGGTCGCATTTGTGATAAACACCGCGTAGACCTTCCACTTGTAGTCGTGATAGATGGTGTTGAACTCGATTATCGGATTGTTTATGAATCCGCGCGTGGTGCGGTAATCGAAGAGCTTGCTGAATATCTTGTCCGAGCTGCGGGTGCTGTGACCGTAGATTATGCTGTTACGGTCAAGCGGCTCGATTGAATTGGCATGAGCCAGGAACGGGTTTCCGAGATCCGTGTATCTGTGGGTGAAGCTGCGTTTAAGATAATACGAATCGTTGTCGGTCTGGAGAATCGG
>ENA-ORPF01000975-ORPF01000975.1-human-gut-metagenome-genome-assembly--contig:-NODE-975-length-25586-cov-15.880929_pt1 | contig 25586 bp, 27 predicted proteins | sample MGYA00242140_ERZ509070 | MGnify/ENA primary metagenome ERZ509070 (study PRJEB26280, sample SAMEA2338713) | human gut metagenome | biome: human gut; feature: human-associated habitat; material: faeces... | reverse complement strand
TTAACCTGCCAGTCGGCAAGGCTACTGTTCATGTGGAGTTCAAGGGTGGATTTGAGAACAAGTACGGTATTCATCCTGCTACGTTTATGACGACTGATCCTATTGTGCAGACTGTCATTGAGCGCTCTTATTATTTTGCCAGCGGCAAGATTAAGCTGCTTGACGTGAAAGACCTTGGATTGTCTCCAATGGAGATTGCCGCACAGAAGCGCAAGGCCGAGGAGATTGCCAAGAAAAAGGCTGAGGAGGCTGCCAAGAAAAAGGCTGACGCTGAGGCACAGGCGAAAGCTGAGGCTGATGCGCAGGCTGGTAATGCTCAGGGACAGGCGATAGAATCGCCTGGAACGGTGGCTAGTAATGCGGCTAGTGAGGGTGCTGCTGATGATGCTGAGGCTGAGCTGGAGAACGAGACAGAAGAGGTTACGGAGAACGAGGATGCTGAAGAGAATGCCGTTGATGGTTCTGTTTACGATGTAGAAGGAGAGACCACTAGCGGTGTAGATATGGCTTCTGATGAGGGTGAATACACAGTAGTACCGGTGACCTGCAACGAGGATGCCAAGAACTACCTTGTTGACAACTTCAACTGTTCTGCCAGAAAACTGACAAACTGGGCTACTATCCTGGAAGTAGGCAAGGCTAACGGTATTCTCTTCGAGAAGTAGTAATTAATAAAGGATTCAACCATGATCAAGCAGATAGAAGACATCGTTCGTGATGTTAGAATAGCCATTGACGAGAACGCCACTTCCAAGGCTCTGTTTGCGGAAGGCGACACGGAGACCTTGACCCTTGATGAAATCATCAAGAGCAAGATAGCTGATTCTGTCAGGAAGGTGGAGATGGAAGCTCCTGCACGCCTGCTTGATAGTGGCGAGAACTTTGGTGATAGCGGTGTGTATTGGAATGCCAACCTGAGCGGCTGGATCATCCTCCCGGATGATTTCATGCGCATGTTGGTATTCCGCATGAGCGACTGGGAGCGCAGTGTGTATGACACGGTGGATGAGGGCAGCGAAGCCTATGCCTTGCAATCATCCCCATTCAAGGGCATACGTGGCAATCCGCAGAAGCCGGTATGCGCCATCACGCTCAGGGCAGAAGGCAAGGTGCTGGAGTTCTTCAGCTGTGACTCGAAGGATGCGACGATACAGCAGGCCGTCTATCTTTCGCAGCCAAGGATAGAGGACGGGGGCATACACATCTGTGAGAAATGCTATTCCTCTATTGTGTATCACATAGCCGCAATGACCGAGCAGACCTTTGGCAATACAGACGCGACAAAGTTATTCATGGAATTATCAAATAGTTTATTGTTATGACAGAAGAGACAAACAACATAGAGAACCATTCCGTAGGTGGAAGCGTATCCGTAGGGCGAGACGTTACCGTAGGTGGCCGTTCTACCATAAGGGGCAATGCAACCTTCAACCGTGATGTTTATATCAGCGGTTGGCTTAACGCACGGAATATCCGTGGAGCCGGCAAGGGTCTGTATGAGACAGTTGAAAAGCTGAACAGTGCTTATCCTAACCCGGAGAATGGCTGGTTTGCCTTGGTTGGCAATACTTTGCCTGCTGACATATACCGGGCATGGGGCGGAGAATGGGTAGCTACAGGGCAGAAAGGTGGTGAACCGGTTCTTGAACTTGCCAAGCTGACTGAGCTGAGTGAGTCTCTGGAGAATGAGGTTTCCGCTCGTGTTGCTGCTGATGAAGCTTTGAAGAAGGCTATTGATGCAGAGGTTACCGCACGTACCAATGGTGACAAGGAACTAAGCGACGCCCTGACAAAGGAGATTGCAGACCGTGAGAAGGCTATTGCCGATGAGGTTCTTGCCAGGACAACTGCCATCACTGAAGCTATTGAGGCGGAAGCTGATGCGCGAACTAAGGCTATAGCTGCCGAAGCTAAGGCTAGAGATACTGCTATTTCTGCTGAGGCTACGGCACGAAGCAATGCTGACACGGCTTTGCAGACTGCCATGAACGAGAACGTGAAGGAGCTTAAAGGAGCTGACACGGAGCATGAGAGCAGGCTTCTTGCACTGGAGCAGAGCGAATGGCCTTTGTCGCTGGAGCTTTCCATCAATCCTATTCTGATAGAGTTCACCGGAAGTGAGAAAGATACTACCGTGGCTTGGAAGATTATGCGCAAGGGAGTAGGGGTTACGCCTACGGAACTTACATTCAAGCAGAATGGGGTGGCACTAGCGGCTGGGTTGACAGCGAGCGGAAGCATTAATGCCAAGGTGAATAAACTGGGTGATACGGTGTTCGAGATTGTTGTGACGGCTGACGGCATGAAGGGTAGTACAAGCAAGAAACTGACCATGGTACTGCCTGTATATTGTGGCTTCGGTACTTCTGAGTCTGACGTGGCCGTTGACGAAAACGAGCTTAGCCCTCGTACTTCTGCAAGCGGAACTTATTCCAAGACTTCGAAAATGGATGATGTAAACTTCATCATACTTGTGCCTAAGACTTTGCCAGGTTTGTCTTCATTCACCATGGGTGGTGCTCCTTTCGTCATGATTACTTCTTCTGTAGTTGTCAATGGTCATGACTACTACATGTATAAGAGTGGTGGCATCTATATGAGCGGAACCAACGTGAAGGTACAAGCAAGTTAAACTAAATGTAAATATTGATTATGGCAGAAAAATTAAATCCGGCTATAGGCTATGTCGGAAACGCACTGCGTAGTGCAGCGAAAGACCATATCACTTCTTTTTCAGAAGATACCTTTGAAGAGGGAAGCCAGAAATATCAGTCTGAGATTAATGACGAACTCCGTTCGGGAAAGTTTGACAAGGAGAACGTGGCTCAGGATCTGGGCAACGAGGAGGACAAGGTTGTATCTCAGAAGGCTCTTCCGCTTAAGAAGATAGAGAAACCCGGTTATCTGCTTTGCTTTGCCGATGCCAAGGGGTATTATCTGGGTGGTATCAAGCAAGATGGCACCTGGGATATTCCGAAAGGTATTCCGGACGAAGCGAAGGCAATGATGGATGTTCTCCAGAAGCTGATAGATGATATTGTTGCAAAGCGTGATAGCCTATACCGTATTGCTGACGTGGAGGGTTATCTTCTTGCAATTACTGACAAAGCAGGTAGTTTCCTTGGCGGCATAGCCAATAGCGGCAAATGGATTATACCGAATGGTATTCCTGATGAGGTTGCCGTATTGCTTGACTCGCTGCAGAAACAGATAACTGATATTGTTACGAGAAGGGATAACCTTTATCATATCACCCAAAATGAGAATTATCTGCTGGCTATCGTTGACAAGGCAGACAATTTCCTGGGTGGTATCACCAAGAGTGGAAGATGGGTTATACCGGACGGAATATCGGATGAAGCACGCAAGCATGTAAACATCATCTACGATGTACTGAAAAAGCATCGTGCGGATATTGATGCTGAGGTGGGCGAACGTACTTCCATCATCAGACGTGGTAACTCTTCCTATGAATGGGCTATCGCTGACAAGATAGGAAATGTATGGATAGCCGGAACCAAAGACGGAAAGGTTGTCATTCCTAGTGGTATTCCTGATGAGGTTAAGCCTCTTCTTGATGATGCTTTCAAGAGAATAGAACGACTGGAGAGGTTTATCAAGACTGCTGATGCAGGCGGTATATTGGCTGCCTTGGTGGATGCCAACATGAATGAGCTTCTTTCTGTAGATAAGGAAGGTATCTTCTCTATCCTCAACAAGTTGAAGACGCAGAGCGGAATGTCTATCGAGACCGTTGACACCATGGCAGATAGTCTGTATGCCATACTGGACAGAAACAGAAACGTTGTCCTCAACATCACCAAGGCAGGAAAGCTGCAACTTGTAAACGGAATTACGCTGGACCACATCAATTCCGGTATCAGCATCGTGGATTCGGAGAACTGGCTTTTCGCCATTGTGGACGCAAACCACAATGTGGTGGGCGGATTCGACAAGTATGGAGCCTTGTTTGCCAACTCCATCAAGGGTGTATGCTCTATTGAGAGGGTGGAAAATGAGAACTGGCTTTTTGCGGTGCTTGATGCAGCAGGCAATGTGATGCTTGGTATCAGAAAGGACGGTTCCTTCTTTGCTTCATCTGTAGTGATAGATGGTATTCCTACCAGGGAGGAGTCTATGACTTTCCTTTATGCCATTATAGACAGAAACAGAAATGTGCTGTGGGGTATCATGAAGAGCGGAAGGGTTTATCAGCCTAAGGGTATTCCTGAGGAGGTGAGCGTGGAACTTGACAAGATAAAGCGTTCGCTTAACTCTCTGGCTTTAAAGGTGGACAACAAGGAAAGTAAGGATATTAATAATAAATTTTTAGATAAAGTTATGTTATACGGAAACGCAGGAAGAAATTTCCTCGGCAATGTGGCATTGCAGGAGCCTGGAACTACTGACTATTGCATCATCATGATGTATGGACAGAGCTTGTCTAACGGTTCGGAGACCCCAGCTGGATTCAATGACGATGTGGTAGAAGGCTGCCTGATGCTTGGCAACAACGTTTGGAGCACTTCGGGCGATACCTTGCAGGGCTTGAAGGTAGGCGGAACCGTGAGGGCTGACGGTGTGGCTACTGGTACAAGACAAGATACCATCGTCAGCACCGTAAATGCCTTTGTATCTCTCTACAAGAAAGAGAGACCTTGGGACAAGAATACCAAGTTCATTGCCTGTTCGCTGGGTGTAGGTGGCTGGACTGTGGCTCAGCTCAGCGGTAACAAATATTCAGAGGGACAGCCAAGCGTAAGGCGCTATCCTAACTGCAATGGTAAGCGTTTGGAAGATGGCGTGAAACCTTTCTTCGAGGCAGTGAAGGCTATTGCAGACAGAGAGGGTAAGACGATTTCTTTGTCTGCCGTGTTCTGGAAACAGGGTGAATCAGATTATGGCCAGGGATACATAGGTAAGACCTATGACGAGTGGAAGGCTATTCAGGATGCTAAGGAAACCGTTGATGCTAATAATATGCAAGGTAGCAAGGATGCCTACAAGAGGGGTCTTACGATTTTGAAGGAAGACATCTTTGCCCTTGCCAAGAGTATTTTCGGTGATGATCAGGCGAACAGGCCAGTGTTCATGCCTTATTCCGTTTGCGGTACTTATATTGGTAATGCTTATCAGACTATCAATGATGCGACCTATGAAATGGCAAACGAGCAGGATGATGTGGTGCAGGTTGGTCCGACCTATGTTACACCAGACTACAATGGTGGCCATCTTGCTATGAACGGCTATCGCTGGTATGGTGAGTACTGTGCCAAGGCTCTGTATTATGTTTACTTGAAGCACATGGATTTCAGACCTTTGCAGCCGGAAGGCTTTGAGGTGAAGGGTAACAAGGTTTACATCTACATCAATCCTATCGTGCCTCCTTTGCGAATTGACACCTATACGCAGGATGCCGTATATAAGAACTATGGCTTCTCCGTACGCATGGGAACCGTAGCGCAGCTGGACGGATGGAAGAGCATGACTTCTGGAGGTCTTCAGACTATAACCGATGTAACTATCTCGGAGAACTGCATCATTCTGACTTGCGGCAACATCGAGAAGTTTACGGGAGCCGTGGAGGTTTCCTATGCAGGACAGGGCGAGAGCGGCAAATATGGCCATTATCAGGGCGCAGGTAACATACGAGACAGTGACAACTGGCAGGCTCTGTACAAATACCGCGATGATTCTGCTGACCATGGAAGTAGAAACACATTCAACGCATGGGCATCCGTAAGGGCGGCTAATGATAGTGACAAGGAGAGTTATTCTGCCTGGAACAAAGATACCATCTACAACTATGGCGACATGTGTATCTTTAGCATCAACAACGTTGATTACTTGCTGAAATCAGCTAAGGACGGTAACAAGAACATCACTCCTTACTCTAACAACCGATGGAGCGTGGCTTATTACTGGACAGGGAATGCCAAGGCTACCGATGAGGAATTGAAGACTCTGCATTATTGGGATGAGGCCTATGCTACATCTACAGGTTATGTAAATGGCGACAAGGTGCTGTTTGATGTTATTGAAACAGACGCTCCTATCGTTCTTACCAACACATACGCTGATGCGGCTGGAACCGTGGTTAACAAGAGCAGACCTTTCAATCCGGTGAACTATCACACTACGGATGTAAAGGGTAACACTATAGTTGGCAAGCCATATCCTATGCAGAACTGGCTTCTGAACTTCTATAAGCGAATTGTTTTATAACTTTATTAATTAAAATATTTTATGAGTGAAGCAATAATTATTCAAACGCCTGGAACCATGACTGGTTCCAAAGGCAAGAAACTGGAGAACTATGTGGGTATCGAGTTTACAAGAGGTGCATCGAACAATGGCGGTGAACATGGCTATCATAAGATGATAGGCGATGAGGAACTTCTGAAAAACCTTCCTCTCTTCGACCAGATTAAGCTGGCTCTTGTAAAGGATGCTGCTGTTACGAGTGTTCTTAACCAGACCAACATCAACAAGACTGCTGACGGTGGAAACGTTGACCTTACTGGTGCAGATGGTTCTGACATCATGCAGGTGCTCCCGGATTTGTGGTGCATCAATGGTGGTACGGACCCTACCTATGAGCGATTCATCTACTCTGACTCATACTTTGAGTATGGCAACGACAAGGCCTTTAAGTGGAATGCCTTTGCGCGGTCTCCTAGTCAATTGATTGTTGTCAACAACAAGGCTAGAAGCATCTACAGCAACAATCCTGGCTATATGGGTACGACAAAGGCCAAGGAGATTAGTGACGGCTCGTTTGCTGATAATCGTGGCTATCCTACAGCGGGATATTCAAGACCACGATTTGAAGCTGCTGCCAAGGCTCGTAACGCTGACGTAAATGCCAACAAGCCATACATGAATGGTACTACGCTTGATATGGAGATTATCATGGGATTGCTCTTCGTGGAGTGCAGAACAAAGGATTTAACTTCTGTATTCGGACATGGTATCTCTTCTAATGTGGTTCCTTCTGACTCGAACTGGAATACAACCAGCGGTTTCCGCACATCAGTAAATGACACTTACAAGTATTTCACATTTGGTTCAAATGTGTATATTGGTGGAGAGAAGATTAACATCTGGTCGGCACTGAATGGACAGAGTTCATTGACTAAGGTGTTGGAGCCTCAGAAACTGGTTTCTGATGGTGCTACACTGACACCTGTATATAATTCAGATGGCCAACCATTGAAGGGTATCAGCAACGGTGTAATGACTGGTGTGTTGAAGAAGACATTGACTTTCAAGCTTACATGTGGTTTGGCTGAGGGCGAGGAAGAGACCGAGCATCTGTTTGAGATGAACCTGATGAATGCAATCTGGCGAGGTGACTCTTGGATTAGCGGTAACGTTTGGAAGCACCTTTCTGGCTATGAGGTTGCGAATTTCCGTAACCCTGGTGATACTGCCGACCGTAACATTCTGTTCCGTGCAAAGGATATTGAATCTATCGTTACGGACTCCAACTTTGCGGATAGCGATACGAAGTTTGACTTCGAGAGCATCTACGAGGAGGTTTGCGACTTGGGTTCTCAGAACACCTGGACAAAGAATGCCATTACCCATAATGGTATTTGCCTTGCGGTAACGAAGGATGCTGGTGGAGCGATCAACAATTATCAGTCTGCCGTTATCAACGTAGCTAATGATAATACTACTGGTAAGAGACGTAGAAAGACTGCTGGTTTGTATGGTGGCTCTGCGAACCTTAGCAATGCCGTTCCTCGTTTCTGTCTTGCGGTTTTCGGTCCCTCGAATGCGTCTGCGTATATCGCTTCTCGCTTCCGCTGTGAACTCGTTTTGTAATGCGGACCCGGAAAGCGAAAACCGATTAAAACGGAATCAAATCTTTTTCGGAAATCGTTGGTCTGCTTCGGCTTGAGCTGACCTATCCGCAGCCCTTAGGCTGCTGGTCAGCCAAGCTGCGCTTTTATCAAGTATAACATTTTAAAACAAGAAAATATGTATATTGAAAATTTAGTATCAGACGTGAAGCCAGAGTTGCAGCCTTGGGGCGAAACCAAGGTTCACGTGCCACTGAATATCCGCAAGACAACGGAAGTTGATGCGGATGGCGTGGAGAAGGACAAGTATATCTATGACTGTGTGGAGCGTGTTGAGAAGCCTGTGACGGTGGAAAATATCGTGAAGGTTGCATCCAAGGCCAAGTTTGGTGAGGACATTGCAGAGTATGTTGCTGCCAATGTGTTCAAGTCTGGCGACTCAAAGGTGAAGGAATACACCGAGTTTGCCCAGCAGATTAGCCAACACGCAACAGAGGCAGGTTATAAATAATTAAATAATATCTCTTGCTCATCATATAGGGCAAGACAAAAGGAGAGCCTGCCATGCTGGTTTGTTTGGTGGCAATGCGAACAATAGCAATGCCGTTCCTCGTTACTGTAATGCGGTTAACGGTCCATCGAATGCGAATACGAATATCGCTTCTCGCTTCAATATAGGAAACATCAAGATTAAAACTTTTAATGAGTAAGCGATAAGTTTACAGGGTGGCAGGTTCTTTCTCACTCGAATAGTGAAAGACGACAGACGAGTTGTGCAATACGAGGCACAATGGTTGTTTGTAGGGTTATACTCTATGGATAACCGTAAACGCTTCCTATGCGGATAGCATACGGGCATAATGTGTAATATGAAAAAGGTAGATAATGTATATGAGAAGTTATTAGACAGGGTACTTTTGAAGGCGGCAATATTGAATGCTGCCAAGGATAAGAGCGAATCGTACTACGTGAATATGGTATTGGAGAATCTGGAGGAATACGTAACACGGCTGTATGATATGCTGAAAAATGAAACCTTTGTACCTTCTCCATATCGTGAGGAGTATATTCCTTGCAAGGATAAGATACGCAGGATATTGAAACATGATTTCTTTCCTGACCGGTGTATAGAGCATGCAATAGCTATCGTGATGCTGCCTACATGGGACAAGGTGATTATGGATTGCTCTTATGCCTCATGGAAGGGCAGGGGAATAAATGCCAAGAACAAACGGCACAACTTGACATATCAGGTAAAGCGGATTATTGCAGGCCACAACTTGAAGAATGTGCTGTACTGTCTGAAATTTGACATTCTGAAATGCTATGAGAATGTTAGTAACAATAAGATGAAGATGGTTATCAGACTCTATTGTAAGGATGAGAGAATGAACAGATTGATAGATCAGTTCATAGACAGCTGCAAGGGTCTTCCTATAGGCAGCTATCTTTCTCAGCTTCTGATTAATATTCTCCTGACTCAGCTTGATATATTCATCGTGGTGGTCTGTGGCTGCAAGGAATATGTGAGGTACATGGACGATGGCTCCATATTCAGCGAGGACAAGGCTTTTCTGCAACAGATGAAATATCGCATTCATAACTTCCTGTTCTATGAGCTTGACGGCATGGAACTCAACAACAAGCGTCAGGTATTCCCGATAGGTACGGAAAGATGGCAGCGGTCGCTGGATTTGTGCGGCTACTGCTTTTACCGTGGTTTCACTCTGTTGAGAAAAGGAATAAAGGAGAACATGAAAGAGAAACTATCTAACCCAAGAAGCATGGCATCTTACAAAGGTATGCTGCTTGGCATAAATTCGAATCATCTAATTAAATCGTTTGGTTATGACAACATTCAGTGCCTTGGGCGTTAAGCGCATTGAGAGAAGATTCACAGGCATGAAGATAAACAACTTGGACTGTGATGTAGTGGGTAAGCCCATCAGAATATTGGACTATGAGATTTGCCCAAGTAAAAAACGTAAGGATAGTACTTACTTGAAAATGCAGATTTTGCTTGAAGGAAAGAAACGCTTTCTTTCTACTGGTGGCAAGTTTCTACAGAGAGTATTATGCCAGATAGACCGTGACACGTTGAAGCATGAGCCTATAGATACCATGATACTGAAAGAGAAAGGTTATTATTTCTTTGAGGGTACGATGGTGAATGACGATGAAATGTGTGACGAAGGGGAGGATACAGATAAGATGGAGGAGTAAAATGAATCCGTTGATGCTGTAATAAGATAAACTTTCAGTTTAACGTGAAAGGGCTAATTTTGTGGCAGTCAAATTAATAATGATTAAAATGTAAACGAAATGGAAATGGTATTTAAGATTTGGAAGATTACCGCAATGGCTTGCGGTGGGTTGGTGGGATGGATGATAGGAGAGTTCAAGCCTGCTTTTCCTCTGGCCGTCGTGGCCATCGTGTTCATCCTGTATGACGCATGGACAGCTTACAAGCTGGATAAGCGAGTGCATACGGCCTACCCTGACAAGACTCAGCGAAAGCAGGCTAAGTTCACATCGTTCGCCTTCGGAAAGGTGGTGAAGCAGACGATTCCGAAACGCCTTATGCTCATCATTCTTGCATTCCTGGCAGAGCACTGGGTGTTTATCCATGTTACTATCCCCTTGTCGTATGTTGTTACAGGTGCAATCTGCTTCGAGCAGTTCTGGTCGATCCTGGAGAACGAGAGCAGCTGCAGACCGGAATCTGAGAGTAGGTTTTGGAAGCTGATGCAGCAGATAATGGTTGACAAGACGGAGCGTCACCTTGATGTGAATCTTGATAAGTTCAAGCATTAAAGTAATTTGATACACAATGATTAAAGTTTTAGTTGATAACGGCCATGGTGTGGAAACACCGGGAAAGCGCAGCCCGGATGGGCGGTTGCGTGAGTACAAGTACGCAAGGGAGATTGCCGCTTCTGTAGTTGCCAGGCTGAAAGAACTGGGCTATGATGCAGGCTTGATAGTGGAAGAGGACAGGGATGTTTCCCTACAGGACCGCTGCAAGCGAGTGAACAACTGGTGCGAGCTGAAGGGAAACAAGAACGTTATCCTGGTAAGCGTGCATGTGAATGCTGCCGGCAATGGCGAGTGGATGAACGCAACCGGATGGAGCGCATACACCAGCATGGGTCAGACTTCTGCCGACAAGCTTGCCGATTGCCTGTATGATGCATCCAAGGAAGCATTACCAGGTAAGAAGATGCGCACAGACTATCAGGACGGAGATCCGGACATAGAGGCAGGGTTCTACATACTGAAGCATACCAGATGTGCCGCAGTGCTTACGGAGAATTTCTTCCAGGACAACAGGCAGGACGTTGATTTCCTGCTTTCCAACGAGGGCAGGGAATCTATCGTGCAGCTTCATGTGAATGGTATCGTGAACTATATAAAGCAAATGAAATGAAGAAATATCTAAAGAAATACTGGCCATTGGCAGTTGCAGTGATACTGATAGTATTGAACTGCATGTTGACTTTTGAAGACCGTGGCCACAAGAATAAAGGCGATGGCACGAAAGTGAAGGTTGACTCCACCGTATATGTGGATACCATCCCTTACCTCGTGCCTGTACCAAAGGACTCTGTAGTCTTGCGTTACGATACACGTAAGGTGCCATTGTCAGATGTAAAGACTGCCTATGACTCAGCCACAGGCGATAGCGTGGTGATAGTAGGTAACATCCCGGTGACACAGAATGTGTATCGTGACTCAAGCTACATTGCCTGGGTGAGCGGTTACCGACCCTGCCTTGACAGTATCAAAGTATTCTCGACAACCCGGTATGTAACAAAGATCATCACCGAAGAGAGTGAGCCTCCCTGAGCGACGCTTCAGGTTCGGCCTGCAAGCCGGGTACGGCATGACACCAAAGGGCATGCAGCCATACGTGGGCGTGGGCATAGGCTATCACTTCTAGACGTAACAAGATAAACCTTCTGTTTAACGGAAAAGGCTTAACTTTGCGCTAATCAAATAATAAGGAATTATGAAAGTCGTAGATATAACAGTGAACAAGGGCGACGTGCTCAACGAGGTTGCCAAGACCACGGCATACTCAGGTGCCAAGATGACGGGGGAGGAAGGTGCGTATGAAAGGATCTTCACGACCAAGTCGGACCGGGAGATGCTTGAACGCTTCTGGACGGAATGCCAGGTGTCTGTATGCGAGACCTTGAAGAAGTTCCTACAGCAGGAAGAGACAACCGATGAGGGCTGGAACCTGAAACTGGGACTGTCAGAATCGTTTGACGACACCTTGATCAAGAGCATCAAGAAGGAACTGTTCAGCTTCTTCGTTACCGGCATCGTGGCCAAGTGGTATGTGTTCACCAACAAGAAGGAGGCAGGAGAATATGAAGGCTCGGCATCCCATCTGCTTGTCGGCATACACAAGAAGGTGCTGTTCAAGAAGAAGCCGACACGGCCTACTTATAGTTAGTAATCATTTAAAATACAAGAATTATGGCAGAAAGCAAGAAGAATCTCACGGTAAAGCTTAAGGTGCAGGAACTGATGTTCGACATCATGAACAAGGCATACCTTACCGGACAGGCACGCGAGGCAGGCGGCAAGGGCTATGAGGAAGCCAGCAACATGCAGGCGAGCGAGGACGATGAGAACAGTTACCAGCTTCGCAGATCGTTGGCCAACGCATTCAGCGGCTTGAAGAGCATCTTAGGCGAATATCTGGACGAGAACAAAACGACAACCAACAATCTCATTCAGAATGAGATTGATAGCGATGGTGAGTTGAAGTTGGAGTTTAAGTTGCCAAGCAACTACAACAGTGCTTCGTCTGACGCAATGGGTAACAACATCCATGCTTACCTGGTAGATGTAGCCCTGAGCGAGTGGTTTATCATCACCAACAAGGAAGACGCCAAGGACTATGTAGATCATAGTGCGGCAAGTCTGGAGGTAGTGAAGCGTGCTCTCTACAAGCGCAGCCGTCCTACACGTCCTACATACACAACTCCGGATCCTGGCACTAACCAGGAAGGTGGCAAATAAAAGAACCGTGGGTTATGGAGTTATACGACAACAAGGAATACAAGGCGAAGACAGTGACCCTTGTGTTCAGACGAGAGCAGTTACTCTATGACATCAGCAACTACGCCTTCGTTGAGGGCGACATCATGGGTGAGGATGCGGAACACGCACGGCACCAGGTGAAGGACATAGCAGAGGAAGGTAATGTGGACCGGGTGAACCGGGTGCTGAACCTCGCCCATGATGAATGCGTTGAACAGCTCTACCCTTACACGAATGAAGAGGTGGAGGATGGCGAACGTCTTGATGATACCCTTGTGGCTCCCGAAGAATACACCATCGTATTGAAGCTGCCTGAGGGTTTTGCCAAGAGCACCTTGAAACTGGAGAGGACGCTGATTCATGAGTATATGGTTTGCCGGGTGTTGCAGGACTGGTTAAGTATTACCTTCCCTAACAGTGCGCCAAACTGGGAGAGAAAGATGATTCAACTGAAAAGCAAGATGAAGACCGCATTGCTTTCCAGGAAGCTTACCATACGACGGAAGCTCAAACCGTTTTGATTTGTTAGTTGATTTGTTTGTTTTATATTAGGTGAAATGTTTTTATCGATTTTATATCGTAAGTTTTAGTAGTTAGTTTTGGGGAAGAGGGGTGTCAGTGATGATACCCCTCTTTTTTGTCATTATCTCAGTCGGTTGGTATAGCGAGGTGTGTATTGTGTAGAGAAAGAACTGATGCTTTCTCCATTTTCCAGATGGCCGAACAAGACGAGACGGAAATACCGGTAGGGTGTTCCGAAGCCACGCACGTGATGATCCCATGAGCCGTAAATCGGGTGCCAGTTGAAGAGGTTTTCACTGCCATACAATACGGTTCCGACGTGTCCTCTCTGGAATGTTCCTCGTATGATGAGCGCGTCGATGGTCTTCAATACGTTCGGATCATCAAGCTTGAATGCACGTGTGATGATAAATATGGCACTTTTTGTTGCTTCTGTAGCAGAGAAGTTCACCAGGTTGGCATCTGCATCCATGGCCAGTGATTCCGGGTAGGAGTTGACCGTAGCTGAAATGTTGCTGAGCATCATTCCCCACTGCTGGTTTTTCAGCGAATACACATAGGCATAAGCCTGCTCCGGGTTATACACGATGATGCGCTGGTGTGTATAGTCGAAGAGCATGCGGCAAGACGATAGGTACTCCACGAAAGGAACAATATCGAGGGAATCCGGCAGTTTGACCTGCATCTTCTGGAGTTCGCTGATATAGACCTCCTTCGCATAGTTTATCCTAGACAGACTCGGTATGAATGATAGCGGAACAGAGTTGTTGATGGAATCGCTGATGCATATAGCCTGGGAACCTGACAGCAGCATGATACCACGGTTCGTAGCGAAGAGTACTGCTGAATCCATCTGCGTGATGCTTTCAGAGTTGACGCATACCTCACGTGTGACCGGCTGCTTTGCGGAATAGCTTCCTGTAGAGGAGACCTCCAGCGCCCAGACACCATCGGTAGAGAAGGCGTAGAGAGGGAACTGGCCGAACTGACCCTGTGACAAAGCCTTGACGGCAGCGCATATTCCAAGAATCTTTCCTGTGCCAATGGTGTTGATACCTGTGGTAGGGAAGAAGAAAGGGTTGTTGACCTGCGAGGTGTATATCTTGTTTGGTATCTCGACGGTACGTTCTGCCAGCGATGATACATTAGGCTGGCTTCCTTTTTCTTCCAGATCATCCCATCCTCCAAAGAAGAAGGAACCATTCAGGAAATCGTGTGATTGAAGCGGAACCTCATACACAGTTGGGAAAACATCGTACTTCACTACGTATGCCTTATATGCGTTGATGTTTGGATAGTAGAGGAACAGTGTTGGCATGTAGGCTCTAGCGAAGCTGTACGCATCTCCCTTTACAATAATATCCTTTCCGTCCTGCTTGATTACGAAATACACATAGTATGTCGCCTTGCCATCAAAAACCGTTGGTTCTGCGTCTGAGAAATTGTACACATATCCATCGGTATAACAGAACATGGAACCTGCATTGTAGCCGTTGAAAAGCTGCTTGCTGATGTTGGCTACGTTTACCCTGGAGTTGTAGGAGAAGGCATAGCGAGGTATGAGCGTATCGTGGGAGTCATAATCATCCGTCATTACTTCGCGGTTGAGAAGTGACTGCAAATAGTCTTCCTCCACGTCGATGAGGGTACGGGTAGTTGTCAGCGACTCTACCTTGATACTCTCAAGCAGGAAGAACTGGGATGTTGTGCGAATATCCTCACGCACGCAATCAACGGAGCGACGAGGTATCATCAATCGGCCTGCTGGGTACGTCCATTCCGATGAACTCTTGAAAGGATCTCCAAACGTGAAGGCATAAAGATGATTGAATTTTTGCTTCTGATAGCGTAGTGGATATGTTGTGCCAAGCGGGTCAACATTCTGGTTGATATGCTTGCATACACAATAGGAATCTATATCAGTAGATTCCTTGAACCCTGTACACTTTCCGTTCTGATCGTATGTGTAGATTGGCTTTGAAATGAATATATCCACCGAACGGATGATGTCTTTCCAGTTGGCCAGGCCATCAATGTACTTCTGCGCAATAACCGCATAGTCGAGACGGGATAAAGCAGCCATGATTCTGAGCCTTGCGTCTGTATATTTGTCATGTCCGGTGATGTGCTCATAGAAGACCTGCGGTGCAAGGTCGGACGATGCTATCATAAGCACTGGTGCAGAGTGCATGGTTAACGAACCATCATACAGACGATAGGCGTAACGAACCAGGAAAGGGAAGATAAAGCGCCCCTTGTTGGTTGACTCTTCGGCAATGAACTTATTTACCTTTGCCAGCACCTGCTCTGTTATCTTTGTTTTGTTTTCGTCAGTGAACTCCTTGAATATATCTGATTTGGAGATTGCATCAAACGAAATACTGAACTCGTCCGTTCGCACAACCTCAGCTTGCAGTCCGAAGGAGATAGGGCATTCAGGCAGATGTGTACCGAGATCCAGGTAACCATCCGTCTCGCTCTTCCAAAGATAATGATACACACCTTGTTCTGTGAGAATCATCAGAATGTTGCCGATAGCAGAAAAGGCATATAATTTTGTCGTACCAAAACTGTGTATCGGTTTCAGTTCCGGTTTGCCTTGCTGCTCCTGTTCGGTGTAATACACATCTCCGGTTTCGGTGTCGTGTACAATGTAGTAATGGAATGCTGTTGCCTCATGGATATATACAACTTTCTGTGATGGCTTAGAGAAGGTCATTATCACCTTCGGTTCTAACATAGGTACCAACGCCCCGTTCTCCGGAACGACACCGAGAGCGGTGGAGAGATCTCCATCTATGACCTCGTATTCAAGCGGGATGGCAGAGAAGCCATTGAGTTTTGTTTCCTTAATCATGGTTGAGAATGAGTTTTGTTATGATTGCTATATACTTTGTGCCGCCTTCTGTGATAACTTCGCCAGTGGGAAGGTCGGCCTTTTCTACACAGTTGCATGCTGCGAGGATAGCCTTGCACAGACGACGGCTATATGCACGAAAGTGCTTCCCCTTCTTGTTGGAGGGGAAGCACTGTGCCTCGTATCGCACGCCTGGACTGGCAGACGAGCGTACGTATAGGTAGTATTCATGGCCGTCGGTCTTCACGTCAATGGCATCGCCAGGGTGCAGGTCTAAGGCTTTCACTAAGTGTGCCGATAGGTTTATCTGACCAGACTGGGAGAAAGAAATGTCGGCTCGACGGTTTGATTTCAAGATACTTTGCATGGGCTACTTGTTGTTGATGGCGTGCGTGATTCGCTTATTGAGCACCTCAACGTAGATTTCCATTGCGTTGCGCTGCTCCTGCATCCAGTAGTACTGCTTGCTGCCCACCTTCTCCTGGAAGTCTTCCTGCATCAATGCTGATGTGAGGGATGAAAGGCGCTGCTGAACCTCATCACGCTCGATGATAAGACGGTCAAGGAAGTTGTCGGCAGGCTTGTATGCCTTGATGAAAACCTCCTTTGGCGACCATGACTGATAACCGTCTTCGTAACGTACGAGGTAGCCCTCGCCTGAATACTCCTGCTTTGCAGGCTTGATAGACTTGCCAAGGATAATCTCGGCCTCTGCTCTTGTCATAGGCTTAGCTGTGACAAGCTTTGTTCCTAAGTACTTTTTCATAATAATAATGTTAAGAATTTATTATTGGTATAAATATAATTTCAGAAGGAGATCCGGACTGTCATACAGCTCATTTTTGTCGATGCACCAGAGACGGTCTTTCCATTCTCGGAGCGGTGCATTATACACCCACTTAAAGCGCTCCTCGTTTGATGAAAAATCAATTCCTTGACGATACACTCTTTTCTTTAGCCACTTACGTAGCATTCGCTTAATCTTTCCTTCAATATAGTATTTAATCTTTTTCATACTTCAATATTTAATTTTTGCATAATATCAACGCAACGATCAAAGAGTTCTTCGAACCTTCTGTTTTCTTCCTGGAAAGTCTTTACCCATTCTGTGAGAGCATCATCATAATCCTTTCTTAGCTTAATTAATTCCTCACGCTGGCTACGGATAACACCGGCTTGCCATCTAGCTTTTGATGATAGATGCTTTTGCCAAGTGGACAACAAAACAGTTACACACACGATGAATGTAACTATAACTACCATTAATTGTGTACTCATATTTTCCTTACTTTAAATTAACCTTTTAATCTTTGCTCGTATATCAGATGGACTTTTCCGTCTGAAGAAGATATGATATTAAACTCAAGCATATCGTCTTCACTCAAGTCTCCCATATCGTTTATGACAAATGTAGGGGACGCGTGACAATAGTCAAAGCCATTTTCAAAGGTGCTATCCTCTATACCTCTGCCTTGCACTTCCAGGAAGTAACTGGTCAAAGACTCTATAATATGCTCGTAAAACCATTCTTCGCCTACTCTTTTGATAGTTTCGTCCACATCTTCGAGAACATAAAACTGAGTAGCTTTTTCACGGATGATGGCAGTAACCCTGTCTATCTCATCATCCATTTTCTTCTCATAAGCCTTGCAGGCTCTACGCCAGGCTTTTCTGGTTTCCTTGTCCGTACTTAAATAGTAATGCTTCTGTACATACCTCATCTTGACGGCTAAGTCGAAAAATTCCTTTGATTTCATACTCCTGCAAATTTAATGATTTCCGATGATAGGATGATTATATCTTCTTCTTGGTCTTTGCCTGGTGGGTGGGACAGGCGATGGAATCGCCTGGAACGGGGGCGAAGGGAGCGGTGGAGGTGCGCTCAGGCAGCGCAGGCTGCCATTGATGGTGTAGAATAATGCTTTCTTGCTCATGATTGTTATGCTTTTTATGTTTGCTCAAACAACTCCAGTTGTCTGATGTTATACTTTTCTCTGCTTGACCAGACGGCCAGTCGCATGCACTTGCCGAGCCTGTCTGTAGGCTTACCTATAAAGTCGAGGACTGAGGTAAGGGCGAAGTAGGCTGCTCGCTTGTCGGTATCGTAGTAGTGACCACGTTTCCAAAAGTAGTTTTCACCATCGGATGCCCTTGCGGACCAGCCGAAGCCCCTGTCGTACTTAGAAACGCCTACGCTGAAATAGCGGCTGCTGTCTTCGGGGTGGCTCCATTTAATGGATACACACTCACGCTTCTCGTAATCTTTCATAGGCTCATGCGGAAAGATTTCTCATTGCCGAAGTTAATGACTGTCATCATTTCACGGAATCGGTCGGCAAAGCGCTCATCGTAATAGTCTTTAATCTCGCTTGGAGTGAGATTGCTGGTTGCGATGGTAGTAAGCTGATGTTCGTAGCGAAAGTTTATCATGTCCATTACTGCTGTAACGTAGTCGCCATAGTTCATGGACTCTCTCGGCTCTGTGCCCAGGTCGTCGATGCAAAGAATTTCCTTATCTCGCAACCACTTGTATATGTAAACATCTTCGTGGTTTTCCTTGCCAGGGTTAAGGTATGCCTTTGTAAGTCTGACAAGCTCTTTGGCTGATATTATCTCAAAGCCTGGGCGTGGAAACTTCAATCCTGGTTCTGCAGCCGGGGCATCATCGAGGAACTGATAGAGTGACTTCACGGCATTGACCATGGTACTCTTTCCGTTTCCACGGTTGCCGCAAAGGAACAGGCCGAATGACGAGCGGTCTTTTGTGGCAAGCCAGCTTGAAATCTCCTCTACGTGATGCTTGTATTCCTGGGTGTATTCAAACTTTCTGCCTCTGCATCTTACTTCTGCCTGGCATGATGCAATCAGCATCTGAAAAATCTGCTCCCTGGTGTAGGGTGAGAAACTAAAACGTTCCACCGTAGTCTTTCTCTTTCTCTCCATCAGCAGAGAGAAGATGTCCTTTTCGTTTATCGTTAGCGGGTTTAATACTTTCATTGTTCTTCTTATTTATGATTATTCTTAACCATGAGTTGAAGTGCTGCTTCACGTCGTTCACGCTTTCGTGCTGTGTCTTGCCGTTGGCTATGCACTCACTCCGGAACTTCTTCAGCTCGTTTCTGAGACTTTCCTTGTTCATTCCGTGGAGGAACTGAATCTGTTCTAGCCAGATGTCGTCCTTATCCAACTCATTTATATATTCATCGAGAGTGGAGGATGGGCTGCTTGCCGCAGGCTGCTTGACGGGTGCGGCCGGCTCTTCCTTCTTGGTTGACTTGCGTGTCTTCCTTGTAGGCTTCTCCGTTGGGACAGGCGATGTAATCGCCTGGAACGGGGACTGAGGTGTAGGCACGTTTTCACGCTTGGTTGTCGTAGGCTCTTGCGGAATATCATCTGCATCATCGTCGTCGATGAGCGAGTATTCGCTTACTGTAGATGTGCGCCTGGTAAGCTGGCAGATACGTTGATAACGCTCCTGTATGCCACGAGACGTAAGGATGCCGTCCTTGTCGTACAAAGACTTGCTGAACAACCCGAGTTGCAGGCAGACGTTAATCACCTCACGTACATAAGCCTCTTCAAAGCCCGTTTGCTCCGAACAGATGAAAGGCAGGTCTGAATCCCACTTCATGTAATACCCATTCTTGTAGATATAACAGAGCAGGAGAGTATATACTGTTATGGCTTTTCCACCTTGCCGCTTGATTAGCTTGCGTATCTTGAGATCCTGGAAGATGTCAACATCCATTGGGAAATAGTCAAGTCGCATCTTAGCTTTGCGTCCCATATCGTTCATGTTATTTAAGAGTGTTATAATATATTTTGAAGGTAACAGCGTACCTCGCGCATAAAATCATCAAGAGTACGGCATACGACGTACTTGTATTCGCCAAGGGAAGTGATGGTTTCCTGCCACCACTTCTGCCTGTCGCTTTGCCTGGAGTTCCTTGCCGTGGTCTTCATTTCTATGAGGAGCGCACCGTACTGGTGGTTGCTCTTCAGGAGAATGAGGTCGGAAACTCCAGCTACGACTCCCTCGGCCTTTAGTCTTGTTGCCTCCGTCTTGGAGCGATGTCCACCGTTGGGAACGGCAAACAATCGCCCACGGAGGGATGGGTACTGTAGCGAGAACCACTGAACGCAGTCAACCTGCAAGTTGTGTTCGGGTTCGGAACGTGGCTTGCGTTGAGGTTGCCTTGCCTGTGCTTCTGCAAACAGTTCGTCGAAGGTCTTTATGTCCATCCTAGATGCCTGACTCGTGCTTAACGTAGTCCTCAAAACCCTTGCTTGCCTTAATCTTCACGCCCGGACGTCTTGGCATGGTGATGGTTGTGCCATTCTTGAAATCGTGAGCCTTCTTCGCCTTCTTCAATACCGGGTGAATGGTGAAGTAGTCACGGAACTGGACAGTGTTGCCGACAGCTACCTGATTTCTGATAGCCTGCAACATGCCATCTACGACGGCTGCAATCTCTTTCTTTGTCAATGAACCTTTCTGCCCATTTTCCTGCATGATGAATATATCATCAACAATGTCTGCTTTTGTAATCATTTTGCTAATTTCTTTTTAAGTTTATGACTGATGTTACTTAATGCCCATGCCCGGCTCTTGTAGCGTTGCTGGGGTTGGGCTTTATATAATACCGAAGCATCGTCAAGGTACTTGATGATGCGTGTGAGGTCGGTCTTGCATATCTCCATCCTGTTGTCCTCCGTCTAGGAATGATTGAACGAGCTGGTCAAAGTACATGGCATCCTGTGGAATCTCGTCGTCGCTGTTCATGATTTCGGCAGCGATGGACTTCTTCTTGTGGATGAGCGAGTAGATGGTGTGGTCGATGGTGCCACGCCCCAGGAGATAATAGCACGTTACGTTGTCCTTCTGTCCGATGCGGTGGGCACGGTCTTCACACTGGCAGCAGTCGGCATACGTCCACGCCAGCTCGATGAACGCCACGTTGCTTGATTCCGTGAGTGTGAGTCCCACGCCAGCCGCCTTGATGGAACAGATGATGAGGTTGCAGCTTTCGTTGTTCTGAAAGCTGTCAACGGCAGCCTGCTTGCTGATGGCACTGTCACGTCCGGTGACCGTAACGGAATGCGGAAACACCTTGGTGAGCTGGTCAACCACATCGTGTAGCGAGCAGAAGACGATGAGCTTCTTGCCGCTTTCGAGGAAGGTGTTGATGAAGTCGATGGCTTGCGCAATCTTGCCGTGTGTGGCTAGAGAGCGAAGCGTCATGAACTTGACAAGCGCCTCCATGCGCATCTTGCGACGTATCTCACCATCACTGCACTCCTTGTATTGGCGCAGGTATTCTGCCAGGTCGTTTGCGGCAAGGTCGTATTCGTTTCTGTTGCTGATGTCAACGTAGAGATCGACACGTGTCTTGTCGGGAAGGTCGGGCAGAACCTTTGCCTTCTCCCTGCGTATCATGCAGGTGGAGTAGAGCTGCTCGCTGAGTACTGAGAGTGGAACGGCTGGTTTGGCTTTCTTGTCTTTCGGATCAGTGCAATAGTTGGCACGGAATCTTGTTGCTCCACCGAACTCCGGCAGCCTGCCCATGATGGACAGCTGTGCTACCAGGTCGTCTGGGCGGTTGACTACAGGCGTACCTGATAGCAGTATTACCCATTCCTTTCCGTAGGTAAGCCCCTTGGTGAAGATTGACTGCTGGGCTGATGGGTCCTTGACTCTGTGCGACTCGTCGATGATAACCGACTTGAACAGCCTGATGTTCTCGGAGAAGACAACATCCTTCAGCCGGAACTCCTTGCTTCCACTGACGATGTCCCACACGAAGTACTTGCGCAGCGACTCGTAGTTGACGATGGCTACATGATACATGCCCATGCGCAGAAGGTATGGCCATGTGGTACGTGTGGCGTTGTCGAGTACAACAGCCTTCTTGTCGGTGAACTTCTCGAACTCACGCTGCCAGTTTATCTTCAGCGAAGACGGACAAATTACCAGGCAAGGGTAGGCAGGTGCGGTATCGACGATGCCGATGCTCTGCAGGGTCTTGCCCAGACCCGGCTCATCACCTATGATAAGCCGGTGGTGCTGCAATCCATACACAATGCCGTCAACCTGGTAAGGGTATGGCTGCACCTTCAGGTGATGGTTCAGAACTTGGTTTGTCATTTTCTCTTTGGCTTTAAATACCAACCGTTCAATTCGTACACTCTCTTTCGGGCAGCCTCTCTGCTGTAGAACACCTCACCTGTATGGCTTGCGGTCGTCTCCGTATCCTGGTGATAGATGTAGAAGCTGCTTCTTCTAGGTGCGTAGAAATATATTCCTACCTGATGAAAATCTCTTGGCATAATCTAAACTGCTATTGGGTTAAGGCACCAGTACTGGAAGGCGAGTTCCTCGTACTTCTCACGACCACGTCTGTAGATTTCATCATCCCTGCTGATGAATTTCTTGAAGATGCGGTTGTTCTTCTTGCTGATGCCGTAAATGAAATCACGAGGTGAATGTGCGATGTCCATGTACCAGGCACGCGAACGGTCCCAGTCGAAGAAATCTACTGCCTCGTCAAACTGTTTCTGTGTCTCGGCAAAGGTTGTCTTCAAGTCGCCACCGAAGCCAGCGAAGTCGAGCCACCAGTCCCATTTGCAGCGTGTATCCAGGGCAAACGGGAATTCGCAGTACTCGAAAGGCTGAGCCTTGTTGACCATGAAGCGCTGTGTATCTGATAACTCCAGCACCTTTGCCAGGAAAGGGTCACGCCTTGCCTCATGGCGCAGGGCATTGTGCATGTCCTGGGCGTGGAGGAACTCCTCTTCCGTATATTGCTCGTCATTCACCTTGTAGTGATAGTAGTCCACACGGTCGGGTTCCGTTATCATTGCATCGACGAGGTTGCCGAAGTGAAAAGCCATTTCCTTGTTGCCGAACTGCACCCGGGGATGAAGCAGGTTCTTCAGTTCGGTAAGGTCGGAGTTGCTTACTTCCTTTCGGTTGTAATATTCGTCGGGGTTCATATTGTGTATCATAATCAGAGCGTATTATAAATCCTTCATTGCTTCTTTTGATGACAGGTTTCTCGCCACAAGCATGAACGAGTTACCAGTCTTTCTGCTCTTGCATGGCTCGCCAGCCTTGGCTACACATGCACAGAAGAGGCCGAGGGTTAATGCGGCCGGTGACTGCTGGGCAAGCAATGCGAGTCCCTCGAATGGCCAGAAGAGTTTCTTGTGGTCAAATACGACAACGAGGTTGGCATTTGCTTCTATGGCTGCTCTGCCAATATCGGCAGTGGCCAGTGATAATTGATTCTTATTCGTCTTGTCCATCTTACTTAACCTTTACTTCGTCCACATACTCAACAAACTCACTCTTGATGGTAACGCCATCCTTGTTGGCAAGTTTCTCGCAGAAGGTAATCTGACTCTTGAATTTCTTCATCAGCTCTTCTGCTGTGAGGTTCTTGCCCTCATGGCTCCACCACATTGAGATAACAGGAAGAATGCCTTCGGGATCCAGCAGGTGAATCTTCTTTGTAACCTTGGCCTTGGTGGATGGTCCGGCAGCTGCAATCGCCTGACCCTCGAAGAGTCCGGCCATTTCCTTCTGCTTCTGCTCCAGCTTCTTGGCTTCTTCTGCTTCTGCCAGCTTCTTCTGCTTCTCTGCCTCCAGTCGTTCCTTTTCCTCTTTCTCACGCTCTTCCTTCTCCTTTTTCAGGCGTTCTGCTTCCTCGGCATTGGCAGTGGCAATCTTCTCCAACTCCTTCTTCTTGGAAGGCAGACGGTCGAGGATGTAGTCACGGTTGGTCTCAATCTCGTATCTGTACTGCTCGGCAAAGGTGTTGGCAAGGGCGTTCTTTGCTTCGGTCTCCTTCTGGGCAGCTTCGGCAGGTGTGACACCCGGGTAGTAGGAGAGACTCTGGGTGAACTTCATGCCAGGCACGAAAGCCTCCGGCAAAACTGTTGGCACATTCTTGATCTGCTCCATGGAAGCATCGTAGTTCTCGAGAGTGATGGCTTCGTTGAGCTTCTGCATCATGTTGATGGAACCGGTGAGGAAGTCCTGGAACATCTTTTCAAAGTCGTTCTTCATGCTCTCGAAGATGCGGTCGAGTGCATCCTTGTGCTGCTTCTCGAGCATTGCCTTGCGTTGGGCTTCCTGCTGTGCCTTCAGCTTCTCGGCTGCATACTGGTTGCGATATACCTGCAACTGGTAAGGGACGGTGCCCTGCCTGGATGGGTCAATCTCGTTCTCGATCTGGGTGAACTGTGTACGCACCTGGTCGAAGAGCTTTGTGAACGGACTGCGACGCTCGTTCATCTTCTTCAAGGTGTTGCGTGTCTTGGCGATGAACGATGCTATCTGCTCGTCCAGTTCGTCGTTCTTCAATCCTCCCTGCTGCTGCACTGTCTGTAATAACTGCTGTCCACGGGCGATGCAGTTGTCGTGTGACAGCTTGTTGTCATTGTATGACTGTGGTGCTCCGGAGATAATCTGCTGGAGGTTCTCTTGCTTGATAATTGCTACTTCTGTTGTCATGATTGTATATGTGTTAAAATTGATAATGCTTTTTCGTAACTGTTGTCTTGTGGGGCGCAAGGCTTTGTTTCGCTGTGCTCCACGTATCTTCCAAGCTTGGGGCAATACCGTCCGTTGAGACAGTTGCGGACGGTACTGCATCCGTGGCATGGATGATTAGAAGGTGTCGTCGGCTGCTTCATTTGCCGTTCCTCCCTGACTCTGCTGTGTATTGACAGCCGGGTCTATTCTCACGCCATTCGATGTATCAGCAGGTGGGGCAAAGGAATCGTTCGGTGCCTGTGACTGCTGGTTGTCGCCTGGTGCGTTGTCGATGCCTCCGTATGGATCGAAGTCAGATGAAGGCATATCGTTCACCGTTGTTTCGAGCTGTGTACCCTTGCCGATGTTGAGCTTTGGGTAGGTTCCGAAGGCATGCTTGATGCACTTTGAACAGAGGAAGGCAGGGTCGATGCCGCCATCACCAGAGGTGTAGAGTTCGTTTGCTTTCTCAACCCACTGTCTTGTGTTACTATCCCAGTATTTGTTGTTCTTGGCTGAATAGCCTGCAAGGCGTGTCCAGTCCTGTTCGAGCATCACCGAGTAGTCGATGGTGCCATCTGTGCGTGTGATTTTGAGGAAGCAGGCGATGATGTGGCTACTTGTGCGAGGTATGTGCATGGAATAGTTGACATACTTGCGGCCGTCACGCTCGCCATACTCGAAATCGTCGCCCTCATACACAACAACCGGGTTGTCGGCATGGTAGATCTGACCAGCTCTGGCACGGAGGTAAAGCTCACCGTAGCCGGAGATAGTAAGGTTGCATCGTTTCTCATACACACTCTTT
>ENA-ORPF01000972-ORPF01000972.1-human-gut-metagenome-genome-assembly--contig:-NODE-972-length-25637-cov-7.967164_pt1 | contig 25637 bp, 19 predicted proteins | sample MGYA00242140_ERZ509070 | MGnify/ENA primary metagenome ERZ509070 (study PRJEB26280, sample SAMEA2338713) | human gut metagenome | biome: human gut; feature: human-associated habitat; material: faeces... | reverse complement strand
ATGCTGCAGGATGCCGGCGCCATCCCCTACATCCGGGAGCGGCTGAACCTTGGCATGGTGGTGCTGCCGGAAATGCAGCAGGCAATCAAGGCGATTTATGACTGCGCCGCCCGCGGCCAGCCCGCCAACGCCACGACCCTTTCCCCCTTGTTGGAGGAAAAAGCCTACAGCCAGGTGATGCTGGCCCAGGCCCAAAACGCCGATACCCGCCTGACCCGCCGGGATATTGATATGCTGCTGGATCGTTTGCAGACCGCAAACCCCGAAAGCGCCCAGGTGGCAGGCACCACAGACGATGAATTCCGGCAGAAATTTGCCGCCCTTGCTCGCAAAAAAGTGGGCGAACGCCCGCCGGAAGAATAATTTCCACCCGGCCAAAACCATGTTGTTTTATCCCGTTCCAGTAAGATGGGCAGAATAAAAACCAAAGGAGAAACTACTTATGGCAGAAAAGAAAGATTCGATTCGCAACCTGATTGAACAGGGCCGCCGTGCAGGCAAATTGACCAGCACCGAAATCAGCGACGCTATGGAAGAAAGCAGCCGTGTTATTGACGCGGAGCAGATGGAAAAGCTGTATGAAGAGCTGGAAAGCAACGGCATTGAAGTGGTGGATGATGACGCCACTGATATGTCCGCTGTGGCCGATATGGGCGAGGAGGGAATGGATGACTTTGAGGATACCGTTACCTCGGACGGCATTACCATCGATGACCCCGTTAAGGTTTACCTGAAAGAGATCGGCCGCGTGCCCCTGCTGACCCCCGATGAGGAAGTGCAGCTGGCCCTGGATATCCAGAAAGGCGGCAAGGACGGCGAACGCGCCAAGCAGCGCCTGAGCGAAGCCAACCTGCGTCTGGTAGTTTCCATTGCAAAGCGCTATGTGGGCCGCGGCATGCAGTTCCTGGACCTGATCCAGGAAGGTAACCTGGGTCTGATCAAAGCGGTTGAAAAGTTTGACCATACCAAGGGCTTCAAGTTCTCCACCTATGCAACGTGGTGGATCCGCCAGGCCATCACCCGCGCCATTGCGGATCAGGCCCGCACCATCCGTATCCCTGTGCATATGGTGGAAACCATCAACAAGGTCAAAAAGGTTTCCAGCCAACTGCTGCACGAAAACGGCCATGAGCCCAGCGCCGAAGAAATTGCCGAGCGCCTGGATATGCCGGTGGACAAAGTGCGCGAGATTATGCGCGTGGCACAGGAACCCGTCAGCCTCGAAACCCCCATCGGTGAGGAGGAAGATAGCCACTTGGGCGACTTTATCCCCGATGAGGAAGCCCCCGTTCCCGCCGAAGCCGCCAGCCAGACCCTGTTGAAAGAGCAGCTGGCCGATGTGCTGAAAACCCTGACCCCGCGTGAAGAAAAGGTCCTGCGCCTGCGCTTTGGCCTGGAAGATGGCCGCCCCCGCACACTGGAAGAGGTGGGCAAGGAGTTCAACGTTACCCGTGAACGTATCCGCCAGATCGAAGCAAAAGCCCTGCGCAAGCTGCGCCATCCCAGCCGCAGCAAAAAGCTGCGCGACTTCCTGGATTGATGCCGTGATTCTAGAAATAGCAAATTAAAATCATCTGCACCCGTACTGCTGTTTGCCCGGCGGTGCGGGTGTATTTTTGTGTGCAGCAGGCATAAATGACAAAGCCACAGCATACGATTACCCTGATGATATAGGGGAGGGGATAACGATGTGTGGAATTGCCGGACAGATCAGCGCGGACCCAAATAAGATTGCAGCCAACTACCCAGCTTACTGCCGAATGCAGAAAAGCCTTGCACGCCGCGGGCCGGACCAGCGGGGAATGTACCTGCACGGCCATGCGGCGCTGATCCATGCGCGGCTGGCTGTGGTGGATCTGGAAAACGGCTGCCAGCCCATGGTGCTGGAGCAGGGCGGGGAGAAATACATTCTGGTGTACAACGGCGAGCTGTACAACACGCCGGAGCTGCACGCCCAGCTTGCGGCTCTGGACCATCGCTTTGTAAGCCATTCCGATACTGAGGTTTTGTTACATGCTTTTGCCCAGTGGGGGCCGGACTGTCTGGAAAAGCTGAACGGTATTTTTGCATTTGCTGTGTGGCAGCAGCGGGCGCAAAAGCTCTTTCTGGCGCGGGACCGCATCGGGGTCAAGCCGCTGTTCTATGCCCTGCGCGGGGACAGCCTGATCTTTGCTTCCGAGCTGAAAACGCTGCTCTGCCACCCGGAGATCCCGCCGCAGGTGGATGCCCATGGGCTGGCCGATGTGCTGCTGCTCGGCCCCGGCCGCACGCCGGGGTGCGGGGTGTTCCGCAATGTGCAGGAATTGAAGCCCGGCTGCTGCGCAGAATACACTGTGCCACAGGTTGGTGCGCCGCGCCTCACCGTGCGCCGCTACTGGCAGCTGACCGACCACGAACACCCCGATGATTTTACCCACACCGCAGCCAAAGTGCGAGACCTGGTGATGGATGCCGTCACGCGGCAGCTGGTATCGGATGTGCCGGTGGCAACCTTCCTTTCCGGCGGGCTGGATTCCAGCCTGATTTCGGCAATCGCGGATTCCCACTTTACGGCGCGGGGCAAAACGCTGCAGACTTTCTCGGTCGGTTATCAGGATAACAAAAAGTACTTCCACGCCACCCATTTCCAGCCCAGCCCGGATGCGCCGTATATCCGCACCATGAACCAGTTCTTGAACGCGCAGCATACCTGGGTAACGCTGGACAGCGAAGCACTGGCCGCCGCCCTGCTGGAAGCGGTGGACGCCCGCGACCTGCCCGGTATGGCGGATGTGGACTCCTCGCTGCTGCTGTTCTGCCGTGAGATCCGTAAAACAGCCACCGTGGCACTTTCCGGCGAGTGCGCGGACGAGATATTTGGCGGTTACCCCTGGTACAGGGATAAGACCGTGCGGGAGCGGTATGGCTTCCCTTGGGCGCAGAGCACGGCATACAGGGTCAGCTTTTTTAAGCCGGAGGTGTTCGGCGGCATTGACCCGGCGGCGTATATTGATGAAGGCTACCGCGCCACGCTGGAGCAAACTTCCATCCGCCCCGGTCTGGATCCCCTGGAACAACGGATGCGCCAGATGTTTGCCCTGAACTTTAACTGGTTTATGCAGACCCTTTTGGACCGCAAGGACCGAATGAGTATGTACAGCGGGCTGGAAGTGCGCGTGCCGTTCTGCGATTACCGCATTGCGGAATACCTGTACAGCGTGCCGTGGGAATATAAGGATTACGAGGGCCACGAAAAAGGCCTGCTGCGCCAGGCGATGCAGGGCGTGCTGCCCACGGAAGTGTTGTGGCGAAAAAAGAGCCCCTACCCTAAAACATGGAACCCGGCGTATTTGAACGCTGTCAGCGCCATGCTGCGCAGTGCGATGCAGGACCCGGATGCCCCGCTGCTGCGTATTGCCAAGAGGGCAGCGCTGGAACAACTGTTGACCGCTGCCGAGACTGCGACCCCCTGGTATGGCCAGCTGATGACCACCCCGCAGACCATTGCCTGGTTTGTGCAGCTGAATTACTGGCTGCAAAAATACCGGGTGGAGCTGGTGTAAATACCCGTGTGGCGGGCCCGGCATCAAACGCATAACACCAAAAACAGACGAGTGCCCACCCTGCACGCGGATAACGGCGGGAAGGGCACTTTTTGTTTGCAAAGCGTAAAAACCGGGAAGATGCAGAAAAAACGCAGGCTGCAACCCATACAAAAAACACACAAGGTAATTGGGCATTGTGCCAATTAGCGGCATTTCAAGGATTTGTCAAGTGGCAGAAGAAATGCAAAAATAGCACTTTGCCAAAAGAAATGTGACACGCAGCCGGGCGTTCAATTGCCTGATAAAAAAACACGCAAAATGCCAAAAGAGCCCTTGACAATCAGCTTTTTGGCTGGTATACTGGCATAGTATCACAAAATGGAATAGAGCGCCCTAAAGGAATTTTGATTTTTCCACGTTTTTTCAAACTTTGTTAAAAACGACGAATGTTCCAAGAAAATCATTGCTTCGGCGGAGCGCTTTTGCCAAAAACAAATCTGAACGGAATAGGAGTGGTCGCATTTTATGGTAAAGGTCAAGCCCGTACAAAACGGTCGAACCTCCAGAATGAGCTTTTCCCGCATCAACGAAGTGATTGGCATGCCCAACCTCATCGAGATCCAGAAAAACTCTTATAACTGGTTCCTGGACGAGGGCCTGCGCGAAGTGTTCCACGACATTGACGCGATCGAGGATTACACCGGGAATCTCTCGCTGGAATTTGTCGATTACCGTCTGGACAAGCACCCCAAATATACCATTAAAGAATGTAAAGAGCGTGACGCAACGTATGCTGCGCCGCTTTATGTCACTGCGCGCCTGTTGAACAAAAGCACCGGCGAAGTGAAGGAACAGGAAATTTTCATGGGCGATTTCCCGCTCATGACGGATTCCGGCACTTTCATCTCCAACGGTGCAGAACGTGTTATCGTCAGCCAGCTGGTTCGTTCGCCCGGCGTGTTCTATGCTTCCAGCAAGGACCGTACCGGCAAGGACCTTTTCACCGCAACCATGAACCCCAACCGCGGCGCATGGCTGGAATACGAAACCGATTCTTCCGATGTATATTATGTGCGCATTGATAAAAACCGCAAGCTGCCGGTTACTACCTTCCTGCGCGCACTGGGTCTTGGCACCGATGAGCAGATCCGCCAGTACTTCGGCGATTCTGAACCCAAAATCAACGCCACCCTGGAAAAGGATATCACCCATTCCACAGAGGAAGCCCTGCTGGAGTGCTACCGCAAGCTGCGCCCCGGCGAGCCGCCGACGGTGGAAAGCTCCCGCAGCCACATCAACCTGCTGTTCTTTGATCCGCGCCGTTACGACCTGGCTCGTTTTGGCCGCTTCAAGATGAACAACAAGCTGTGCCTGTTCCGCCGTATTGCGGGCTATAAGACTGCCGAGGACATCATTGCCCCGCTGACCGGCGAACTGCTGGCCGCCAAGGGCGAGCGCATCAACCACGAAAAGGCTGTTGAAATTGATAACGCCGGTGTTTCCCGCGTTACTGTTATCGTGGAGCGCAAGGGCCAGGATCCGGTCAATGTGATCGTGTTCTCCAACGGCTGTGTCGATGCCCAGAGCTTCTTCAGCTTTGACGTGAAGGAATGCGGCATCAACGAGCGCGCTTCCTTCGCCGAAATCCGTAAGATTCTGGATGCTACCTCCGATCCGGAAGAGCAGAAAGAACTGCTGACCAAGAATCATGATAAGCTCATCAGCCGCACCGTTACCGTTGACGATATCTTTGCTTCCGTCAACTACCTGCTGGGCCTTGACCATGGCATCGGCGTGACCGATGAAATCGACCACTTGGGCAACCGCCGCGTGCGCAGCGTTGGCGAATTGCTGCAGAACCAGTTCCGCATCGGCTTTGCCCGTATGGAGCGCGTTGTGCGCGAGCGCATGACCCTGCAGAACCAGGAATCCGGCGAGATCACCCCGCAGAGCCTGGTCAACATCCGCCCGGTCGTGGCTGCCATCCGTGAGTTCATCGGTTCCAGCCCGCTGTCTCAGTTCATGGACCAGAACAACCCGCTGTCTGAGCTGACCCATAAGCGCCGTCTGTCCGCTCTGGGCCCCGGCGGTCTGAGCCGTGACCGGGCGTCCTTCGACGTGCGTGATATTCACTACACCCATTACGGCCGTATGTGCCCCATCGAGACCCCTGAAGGTCCCAACATCGGCCTGATCAACTACCTGGCGACCTTTGCCCGGATCAACGAGTACGGCTTCGTGGAAGCGCCCTACCGCAAGGTGGACAAGACCACCGGCTTCGTCACCAAGGACGTGGAGTATATGACCGCCGACGTGGAGGACGACTTCTACATCGGCCAGGCGAGCGAGCCTCTGGACGAAAACGGCTGCCTGAAGAACGCCCGTATCACCTGCCGTCACCGCAACGAGATCATCGAAGTGGACCGGGGCGTCATCGATTATATCGACGTGTCCCCCAGAATGATGATCTCCATCGCCACCTCCTTTATTCCCTTCCTGCAGAACGACGACGCCAACCGTGCCCTGATGGGCGCAAACATGCAGCGTCAGGCAGTGCCTCTGTTGACCACCGAGCCGCCCATCGTTGCCACCGGCATCGAGCATAAGGCCGCCGTGGACTCCGAGGTCTGCATCAAGGCGGAGAAGCCCGGCACTGTTACCGCGGTTTCCGCCACCGACATCACCGTCAAGTACGACGACGGCGACGTACAGACCTACCATCTGACCAAGTTTGCCCGCAGCAACGCCGGCACCTGCATCAACCAGCGCCCCATCGTGGTGGTTGGCGAGCGGGTGGACACCCAGCAGATCATTGCCGACGGCCCCAGCTGCTCCGGCGGCGAGGTGGCTCTGGGCAAGAACGTGCTCATCGGCTTCGTCACGTGGGAAGGCTACAATTACGAGGACGCCATTCTGCTGAACGAACGTCTGGTGCGGGAGGACGTCTTCACCTCCATTCACATCGAGGAGCATGAGACCGAAGCCCGTGACACCAAGCTTGGCCCCGAGGAGATCACCCGGGACATCCCCAACGTGGGCGAGGATACCCTGAAGGATCTGGACGAAAACGGCATCATCCGCGTGGGCGCGGAGGTTCACGCCGGTGATTATCTGGTTGGTAAGGTCACCCCCAAGGGCGAGACCGAGCTGACCCCCGAGGAGCGGCTGCTGAGAGCCATCTTCGGCGAGAAGGCAAGAGAAGTCCGGGATACCTCCTTGAAGGTTCCCCACGGCGAAAGCGGTATCGTGGTGGACGTCAAGGTCTTCACCAAGGAAAATTCCGACGAGCTTGCCCCCGGCGTCACCAAGTCCGTCCGGGTGTATATCGCCCAGAAGAGAAAGATCTCCGTGGGCGATAAGATGGCCGGCCGTCACGGCAACAAGGGCGTCGTTTCCCGCGTCCTGCCGGAAGAAGATATGCCCTTCCTGCCCGACGGCACCCCGCTGGACATCGTGCTGAATCCTCTGGGCGTGCCTTCCCGTATGAACATCGGACAGGTTCTGGAAGTTCACCTCGGCTACGCCGCCAAAGCGCTGGGCTGGAAGGTCGCCACCCCCGTGTTCGACGGCGCCAACGAGAAGGACATCCGGGACACCCTGAAGCTGGCGGGTCTGCGGGAGGACGGCAAGACCGTTCTGTACGACGGCCGTACCGGCGAACCCTTCGACAATCTGGTCACCGTCGGCTATCCCTACTACCTCAAGCTCCATCATCTGGTTGACGATAAGATCCACGCCCGTTCCACCGGCCCCTACGCACTGGTCACCCAGCAGCCTCTGGGCGGCAAGGCGCAGTTCGGCGGCCAGCGTTTCGGCGAAATGGAAGTCTGGGCGCTGGAAGCTTACGGCGCCGCCTATACCCTGCAGGAGATCCTGACCGTCAAGTCCGACGACGTCACCGGTCGTGTCAAGACCTACGAGGCCATCGTCAAGGGCGCGAACATTCCCAAGCCCGGCGTGCCGGAATCCTTTAAGGTTCTGGTCAAGGAACTGCAGGCGCTGTGTCTGGACATCCGCGTGCTGGACGAGAACGGCAACGAGATCGAGCTGAAGGACGACGATGACGACGATGATGTGGTCTACAGCTCCGACACCGACAATGAGGTGGTGGTCGGCTCCACCGACGAGGTGCTGGACGCGGGCTTCGTGATCGACGAGGACAGCCCGGAGAGTATTTTGGATGTGTTCGGTGATGCGGAGGAGTCCGACACCGATAGCTACGAAGATTAAGGAGGCTGAAACATGGCAGATGCCACCTTTGATGCCATTAAAATCGGCATTGCTTCGCCGGAGATGATCCGGCAGTGGTCCTATGGCGAAGTGAAGAAGCCTGAGACCATCAACTACCGTACCCTGAAGCCCGAGCGGGACGGCCTGTACTGCGAGCGGATCTTCGGACCGACCAAGGACTGGGAGTGCCACTGCGGTAAATATAAGAAAATCAAGTACAAGGGCAAGATCTGCGACCGCTGCGGCGTGGAAGTCACCAAGGCCAAGGTGCGCCGGGAGCGCATGGGCCACATCGAGCTGGCCGCTCCATGCAGCCACATCTGGTATTTCAAGGGCATTCCCTCCCGGATGGGCCTGATTCTGGACATCTCCCCCAAGGTGCTGGAGAAAGTCCTGTACTTCGCCGCCTATATCGTCACCGACCCCGGCGATGCACCTCTGGCGCTGAATCAGGTGCTCACCGAGAAGGAATACCGGGACATGCGGGAAAAGTACGAGGACGACTTCAAGGCCGGTATGGGCGCGGAAGCCGTCAAGGCGCTGCTGGAGCAGATCGATTTGGATCAGCTGAGCCATCAGCTTCGTGAGGAGCTGAAAACCGCTTCCTCCCAGAAGAAACTGCGGATCGTCAAGCGGCTGGAGGTTGTGGAAGCCTTCCGGGAATCCGGCAACAAACCCAGCTGGATGATCATGGACGTGCTGCCCGTCATTCCCCCCGACATCCGTCCCATGATCCAGCTGGACGGCGGCCGGTTCGCCACCTCTGATCTGAACGATCTGTACCGCCGTGTTATCAACCGGAACAACCGTCTGAAGCGGCTGGTGCAGCTCCACGCCCCCGACATCATCATCCGCAACGAGAAGCGGATGCTGCAGGAGGCCGTGGACGCCCTGATCGACAACGGTCGCCGCGGCCGCGCCGTCACCGGCGCCAACAACCGAGCGCTGAAGTCCCTGTCCGACATGCTCAAGGGCAAGCAGGGCCGCTTCCGTCAGAACTTGCTCGGCAAGCGTGTCGACTATTCCGGTCGTTCCGTTATCGTTGTCGGCCCTGAGTTGAAGCTGTATCAGTGTGGCGTGCCTAAGGAGATGGCCATCGAGCTGTTCCGCCCCTTCGTTATGAAGAAGCTGGTTTCCGACGGCCTGGCCAACAACATCAAGTCCGCCAAGAAGATGATCGACAAGGGCAAGACCGAGGTCTGGGACGCCTTGGACGAGATCATCAAGGATCGCCCGGTCATGCTGAACCGTGCGCCTACCCTGCACCGTCTGGGCATTCAGGCTTTTGAGCCGATTCTGGTGGAAGGCCGCGCATTGAAGCTGCATCCTCTGTGCTGCACCGCCTTCAACGCCGACTTCGACGGCGACCAGATGGCCATTCACGTACCCCTGTCTCCCGAGGCACAGGCTGAGGCCAGAATGCTGATGCTCTCCGCCAACAACCTGCTGCGTCCTCAGGACGGCAAGCCCGTCACCGTGCCGACGCAGGATATGATCCTTGGCGCCTACTATCTGACCTACACCCGTCTGGGCAAGGCCGAGAAGGGCGCGGAGACCGTGTTCGTCACCGACCCCGGCGATACCGACTTCCCCGTCAATGAGATCGTGGACGCGGACGAGTTCGTCGCCGCCAACAAGGCCGCCAAGGCCGCGGGCAAGGCCATTGCCAAGTTCCGCCCCATCCACAACTATTCCTCCGTCAACGAGGCCATTGCCGCCTACGCTGCCGGCACCGTGGGGCTGCACGCTCCCATCCGGGTGCGCTACGGCAAGAAGATCGACGGCGAGATGCGCTACCGCATCATCGACGCCACCGTCGGCCGTCTGATCTACAACGAGCCGATCCCGCAGGATCTGGGCTTTGTTGACCGCACCGTCCCCGGCCATGAGTTCGATCTGGAGGTCAGCTTCCTTGTCGGCAAGAAGCAGCTGGGCAAGATCATCGACAAGTGCATCCGCCGCCACGGCTTCACCATCGCCACCGAGATGCTGGACCGCATCAAGGCTCTGGGCTACAAGTATTCCACCAAGGGCGCTATCTCCGTGTCCATCGCGGACATGGTGGTTCCCAGCGTCAAGTACGAGATGGTGCATTCCGCGGAGAAGAAGGTCGTGGAGATCGAGCACTTCTACCGCCAGGGCTATATCACCAACGACGAGCGCTACCGTCTGGTGGTTCAGCAGTGGGAGAAGACCACCGCGGACGTCACCAACGCCCTGCAGGGCAGCATGGACGAGTTCAACCCCATCTACATGATGGCCGACTCCGGCGCCCGTGGTTCCATGGCACAGATCCGTCAGCTGGCCGGTATGCGCGGCCTGATGGCCGATACCGCAGGCCGTACCATCGAAATTCCCGTTAAGGCGAATTTCCGTGAAGGCCTGTCCGTTCTGGAATACTTCATCTCCTCCAGAGGTGCCCGTAAGGGCATGACCGATACTGCTCTGCGTACCGCTGACTCCGGTTACCTGACCCGTCGAATGGTGGACGTTTCTCAGGACGTCATCATCCGGGAGCACAACTGCGGCACCACCAACGGCATCTGGGTCGGCGCGGTGTACGACAAGAACGGCGACGTGATCGATACCTTCGGCAACCGCATCCGCGGCCGTTATCCCGTCCACGATGTGGTCGATCCCCAGACCGGCGAGCTGCTGCACTCCAAGGACGTCATGATGATGCCCGAGGACGCGGAGAAGTTCGAGCAGCACGGCATCAACAAGATCTATATCCGCACCATTCTGGGCTGCCGCGCCCGTGTGGGCGTGTGCGCCAAGTGCTACGGCATGAACCTTGCCACCTCCAAGGAGGTCGATCTGGGTGAGGCCGTCGGCATCATTGCCGCCCAGTCCATCGGCGAACCCGGTACCCAGCTGACCATGCGTACCTTCCACTCCGGCGGCGTCGCGGGTGACGATATCACTCAGGGTCTGCCTCGAGTCGAAGAACTGTTTGAGGCCCGCCGTCCCAAGAAGATGGCGCAGATCTCCGAAATTACCGGCGTAGTGAGCGTGGACGAGACCCACCGCACCGCCCTGCGTAACATCACCGTGACCGCCGACGACGGTGAGGTGAAGGTGTATCAGGTGCCTTACTCCGTGGGACTGAAGGTCGCCCACGGCAAGGTCGTGGAAAAGGGTCAGCCCATCACCGACGGCGCGCTGTATCCGCAGGATGTTCTGCGTATCTCCGGCGTGGAGGCTGTGCAGGATTATCTGGTGCAGTCCGTCCAGGCGGTGTACCGTCAGCAGGGCGTTGAGATCAACGACAAGCACATCGAGGTCATCATCCGTCAGATGATGCGCAAGGTGCGTGTGGAAGATCCCGGCGATACCGCGCTGCTCACCGGCAGTGCCATCGACAACTTCGAGTTCGAGGATGCCAACGCCGAAATTCAGCGCCGCATTGACGCCGGCGAGACCGAGCTGCGTCCCGCCACTGCCAGCGCCATGCTGCTGGGCATCACCAAAGCGGCTCTCGCCACCGACTCCTTCCTGTCCGCCGCTTCCTTCCAGGAGACGACCAAGGTGCTTACCGATGCCGCCATCAAGGGCAAGGTAGACCATCTGGTAGGTCTGAAGGAGAACGTGCTGATCGGCAAGCTGATCCCCGCCGGTTCGGGCCTGATGGCCTACCGGGACTATCAGCCCGGCGCGACCCCCGAAGCCAGAATCCCCGAGGAAATGATCGAGAACGCACTGAACTGATAATAAACAATCCGGCCGCTGCCCGAAAGGGCGGCGGCCGGATTTGCAATATTGAAAATGATAAAAATGACCCTCGCATCAGTCGGATGCGAGGGCGGCTTCGTCTATGATACCATGTTCGGCCTCAAATTCCGCAATGCGTTTCTTTATCAGTTGCTCGATTTCCTTATTTTTGGTTCGACCCTCGTATTCGGCAATATATCCAATCTTGTCCAGCAGAATCTGAGAAATGCGCAGCGTATACCGGGGGAAATCATCTTTCATATTGGCTCACCTCTGACGCAGTATTGACAATATTATAGCGATATATTAGAATGATATGGACAAATGACTTAATTATTGCGTCGCAGGAGGGAAAATATGGAAGATTTAGCAGAAAAGAAATTGGCGAAGCTACGGGAAATTGCCAAGCTGGATTCAAGCTACAGTAGTATCCTGCAAAGGTACCTTGTTTTAGAGAAGCAATTTTCTGACATGACGACAACATTATCGCGTGAGCAGGAAGACCTCGTATGGGAATTCGTATGCACGTCAGACGAGTTGGACAGGCGGATGCTGGAGATTGCGTGTGAATATATATGGGTGTTTTGAAGAATACCTCTCAGAAAGAACATAACGAAAAAAATCTGGAAAATTTGTTGACAATCCTGAAAAAATGCGTATAATATCATCTTGTATGGATACAAAAAAGGAAAGTAGAATACCCGAGTGCGGCAATGTGCCAGACCTTACCGGCGTTAAGACGGTGGTCGGCGCGAAGCAGCTGAAAAAAGCTGTGGAGGCGGGCCGCGCCAGGTATGTTTTTCTGGCTGAAAATGCCGATCCTGCCGTCATAGAGCCCATCGTGCTGCTGTGCCGGTCGAAGGAAGTCCAGACTGCCTGGGTTCCCAGTATGGCCGTGCTTGGCCGTGCCTGCGGCATCGAGGTGGGCGCGGCGGCTGCCGCCGTCGTGGATTGAATCCGGTTCTATCGGACGACCGTCCGTAGAATATAAGACCCGCCAAAATGGCGAGAACAAAAGAAAGGAGAAAATAGATGCCTACTTTTAATCAGCTCGTAAGAAATGGCCGTCAGCAGGCTACCTACAAGTCCACCGCTCCTGCTCTGCAGAGAGGTCTGAACACTCTGGAGAACAAGGCGACGAATCTGCCTTCCCCCCAGAAGCGCGGCGTGTGCACTGCTGTTCGTACCACCACCCCCAAGAAGCCGAACTCCGCTCTGCGTAAGATCGCCCGTGTGCGTCTGACCAACGGTATGGAAGTTTCCGCTTACATTCCCGGTGTCGGCCATAACCTGCAGGAGCACTCCGTGGTGCTGATCCGCGGCGGCCGTGTCAAGGACCTGCCCGGCGTTCGTTACCACATCATCCGCGGCACTCTGGATACCCAGGGCGTGCAGAACCGGATGCAGTCCCGCTCCAAGTACGGCGCGAAGCGCCCCAAGGCCGGTAAGAAGAAGTAATTTTCTATCCGCCGATCCAATTTGACTTTTCCAAGCCCGTTCGCAAGGCTTCGCCTTGCCAAGATGGTTTTATATAGATGAAACCTCTGGCCAGGCACAACGAAAGTCACACTTTCGAGTACCGATGAAATCATTATATTATGAAGGAGGGAAGCAAAGTGCCCAGAAGAGGTAATGTTCCCAAGAGAGAGGTCCTTCCGGATCCCAATTACAATTCCGTTCTGGTTACCAAGCTCATCAACAGCATCATGCTGGACGGCAAGAAGGGTGTTGCCCAGAAGGTCGTGTATGGTGCATTTGAAATTGTCGAGAACAAGACCGGCAAGAATGGCCTGGAAGTGTTCCAGCAGGCAATGGAAAACATTATGCCCGCCGTGGAGCTGAAGGCTCGCCGTGTCGGCGGCGCCACCTATCAGGTGCCTATCGAAGTTCGCCCTGACCGCCGTCAGACCTTGGGGCTGCGCTGGATCACCAACTACAGCCGCGCCCGCAGCGAGAACACCATGAAGGAGCGTCTGGCTGCCGAGATCATGGATGCTGCCAACAATACCGGCGCCTCCGTTAAGAAGCGTGAGGACGTCCACAAGATGGCTGAAGCCAACAAGGCCTTCGCCCATTTCCGCTGGTAATAAAGGAGAAAACCAATGCCTAGACAGTATTCTCTGGAGAATACAAGAAACTTCGGCATCATGGCACACATTGATGCCGGCAAAACCACCACCACCGAGCGTATCCTGTTCTACACCGGTAAGAACTACAAGATCGGTGAGACCCACGACGGCTCCGCCACCATGGACTGGATGGCACAGGAGCAGGAGCGCGGCATCACCATCACTTCCGCTGCAACTACCTGCTTCTGGAAGGGCTGCCGGCTGAACATCATCGACACCCCGGGTCACGTGGACTTCACCGTTGAGGTGGAGCGTTCCCTGCGTGTTCTGGACGGCGCCGTGACCGTTCTGTGCGCCAAGGGCGGTGTGGAACCCCAGACCGAGACCGTTTGGCGTCAGGCTGACGAGTACAAGGTTCCCCGCATGATCTACGTCAACAAGATGGATATCATGGGCGCCGACTTCTTCCGCGTTCTGGACATGATTCACGAGCGCCTGAAGTGCAACGCCGTGCCCATCCAGCTGCCCATCGGCAGCGAGACCTTCTTCAAGGGCAACGTAGATCTGCTCACCATGAAGGCCAACGTCTTCTACGATGAGCTGGGCAAGGACGTCCGCGTCGAGGATATCCCTGAAGACATGGTGGATATCTGCGAGGAGTACCACGAGAAGCTGATGGATGCGGTCACCGCGCTGGACGACGACCTGGCCATGATGTACCTGGAAGGCGAGGAAATCCCCGTCGAGAAGATCAAGGCCGTCATCCGCAAAGCCACCATCGACAACGAGATGGTGCCTATCGTCTGCGGTACGTCCTACAAGAACAAGGGCGTTCAGGAGCTGCTGGACGCAGTCGTGGACTATATGCCCAGCCCCCTGGACAAGAAGGGCATCCGGGGCGTCAACCCCGAGACCGAGGAAGAGGATTTCCGTCCCGCTTCCGACGATGCACCCTTCTCCGCTCTGGCCTTCAAGATCGCTACCGACCCCTACGTGGGCAAGCTGTGCTACTTCCGCGTGTACTCCGGTACGCTGGAGAAGGGCACCACCGTGCTGAACTGCACCAAGGGCGTTAACGAGCGTATGGGTCGTATCCTGCAGATGCACGCCAACCACCGTGAGGACATTGAGAAGGTCTACGCCGGCGACATCGCCGCCGTGGTCGGCGTCAAGAACACCACCACCGGCGACACGCTCTGCGACGAGGATCACCCCATCATTCTGGAGTCCATGGTCTTCCCCGAGCCCGTTATCGAGGTCGCCATCGAGCCCAAGACCAAGGCCGGTCAGGAAAAGATGGGCATCGCCCTGAGTAAGCTGGCTGAAGAAGACCCCACCTTCCGCACCTACACCAACAAGGAGACCGGGCAGACCATCATCGCCGGCATGGGCGAGCTGCACCTGGAGATCATTGTTGACCGTCTGCTGCGGGAGTTCAAGGTCGAGGCCAACGTGGGCGCTCCTCAGGTTTCCTACAAGGAGACCATCCGCAAGGCTGTGGATCAGGAGACCAAGTACGCCCGTCAGTCCGGCGGTAAAGGCCAGTACGGTCACGTCAAGATCCATGTGGAGCCCAACGAGCCCGGCAAGGGTTACGAGTTCATCAACGCCGTTGTTGGCGGCGCCATCCCCAAGGAGTATATCCCCGCCGTCGACGCCGGTATTCAGGGCGCGATGGAGGCCGGTGTTCTGGCCGGCTACCCTGTTGTGGACGTGAAGGTCACCCTGTACGATGGCTCTTACCACGAGGTCGACTCCTCCGAAATGGCCTTTAAGATCGCCGGTTCCATGGCGTTCAAGGAAGCCTGCAAGAAGGCGGACCCCGTCATTCTGGAGCCCATCATGAAGGTTTCCGTCAATGTGCCCGACGAATATATGGGTACCGTTATCGGCGACATCACCGCCCGCCGCGGCAACATTCTGGGTCAGATCACCCGTACCGGTTCTGTCCAGATCGACGCCAACGTGCCTCTGGCGGAGATGTTCGGCTACGCCACCGACCTGCGCAGCAAGACCCAGGGACGCGGCAACTACTCCATGGAGCCCAGCCACAACGCCGAGCTGCCCAAGTCCAAGACCGAGGAGATCGTTAAATCCCGGGGCAAGGACTGATTTCCGAAGGAAATTGACGTAAATTTTCAAAAATTTTTCTTGTGTTTCCCCGCAAAGTGTTGTATGATGTATACGATGTGCGGAAGCACCCAGACTAAAGTTGTTTATTAAATTCAATCAACAATTATAACAGGAGGAATATTTCAAATGGCAAAGCAGAAGTTTGAAAGAAATAAGCCCCATGTTAACATCGGCACTATCGGCCATGTTGACCACGGCAAGACCACTCTGACCGCCGCTATCACCAAGTATCTGGCTATGAAGGGTCAGGCTCAGTTCGAGGACTACGCTTCCATCGACAAGGCTCCCGAAGAGAAGGCTCGTGGTATCACGATCAACACCGCTCACGTTGAGTACGAGACCGACAAGCGTCACTACGCTCACGTTGACTGCCCGGGTCACGCTGACTATATCAAGAACATGATCACCGGTGCTGCTCAGATGGACGGCGCTATTCTGGTTATCGCTGCTACCGACGGCCCCATGGCTCAGACCCGTGAGCACCTGCTGCTGGCCCGTCAGGTCGGCGTTCGCTATATCGTTGTGTTCCTGAACAAGTGCGATCAGGTTGACGACGAGGAGCTGCTGGAGCTGGTCGAGATGGAAGTCCGCGAGACCCTGAACGAGTATGGCTTCCCCGGCGACGACACCCCCATCATCAAGGGTTCCGCTCTGAACGCTCTGGTTTCCGAGTCCAAGGATCCCGACGCTCCCGAGTATGCCTGCATCAAGGAGCTGATGGACGCTGTTGACGAGTATATCCCCACTCCCGAGCGTAACGACAACCTGCCCTTCCTGATGCCCGTTGAGGACGTCTTCACCATCTCCGGCCGTGGCACCGTTGCTACCGGTCGTGTGGAGCGTGGCGTTGTCAAGAAGAACGAGCCCGTCGAGATCGTCGGCCTGCGCGAGGACAAGCTGGCTACCGTCGTTACCGACATCGAGATGTTCCACAAGCTGCTGGACTACGCTGAAGCTGGCGACAACATCGGCGCTCTGCTGCGTGGTATCGACAAGAAGAACATCGAAAGAGGCCAGGTTCTGTGCAAGCCCGGCTCCATCCATCCTCACACCAAGTTCAAGGGTCAGGTTTACGTCCTGTCCAAGGAAGAGGGCGGCCGTCATACTCCCTTCTTCAACAACTATCGTCCTCAGTTCTACTTCCGTACCACCGACGTTACCGGCATCATCTCCCTGCCCGAAGGCGTTGAGATGTGCATGCCCGGCGACAACGTTGTTATGAGCGTTGAGCTGATCACCCCCATCGCTATCGAGAAGGGCCTGCGTTTCGCTATCCGTGAAGGCGGCCGTACCGTTGGTTCCGGCGTCGTTACCGAGATCGACGAGTAATTTCCCGTTAGACAATGAACTTGAAAAGGCGTGACCTTCGGGTCGCGCCTTTTTTCTCTGCATCTCAGAAAAACTTTGTCCATAGGCCGCGGTTTTCCTACTATAGCGGTGTAAGGCCTTACACATCACAAGGAGGTGTCCTGATGGAAGATACCCAGATCATCGCGCTTTACCTGTCCCGGCAGGAAGCGGCCATCGGCGAGACGGCGAAGAAATACGGCGGCTACATAAATCGGATCGCCTACAATATCCTGCGCTGCCGGGAGGATACGGAGGAAATCGCGGCGGATACGTATCTGGCTGCGTGGAATGCCATTCCACCGGAAATTCCCAGAGTGCTGAAGCATTTCCTGTCCCGGATCGCCCGGAATCTGGCCTTTGACCGGCTGGATTATATCACCGCCAAGCGAAGAGATGTGCATATGATCACCCTGCTGTCGGAGCTGGACGCCTGTCTGCCGGATCCACACTCCGACGTGGAAGCCGCCGTGGATGCAAAGCTGGCCGCGGGAAGCGTGAACCGGTTTCTGTCCCAGCTGGATAAGAAGGACTGCGCCGTGTTCCTGAGCCGCTATTACTACAGCATGGCGATTAGCGAAATCGCGGACAAGCTCGGCCTGACGGAACGGAACGTGAAGTACCGCTTGAGCTGTCTGCGGCAAAAGCTGCGTAAGCAGCTGGAAAGGGAGGGAATCAACGTATGAACGGAAAGAACCTTTTCAGAGCGTTGGAATACGTCGATGACAGGTATCTGGACATGGTGGACGCCGCCTTACAGGAGGCAACCGATATGAAACAAAAGCACTTTTCCGGGAGGAAGACCATTCTCTACATTCTGGCCGCGGCCATCTGTGTCAGCCTGCTCACCGTGACTGCCGCGGCAGCGGGGTGGATACCCAATATTTTCGCCGCCGCACAGCCCAAGGCGACACCGCGGGATGAGCCGGTTCTGGAAGCGGCGCAGAGTGCGACCCAGTCCCAGACGCCGGAAACCGTCGAATTTGCCGAAGCGGACTACACCAAGTTCACGCTGTTTCAGAGCTACTATGACGGAAAATCCATTGCGCTGGGCTACGACCTGTCCGGGGTCATGCCCGCGGAAACAGTGGTAGGGTTTACGCCGGAGGATACGCTGAAGCAGGAGATCCTGCAAAGACCCGACAATCAGTTCTGGTGCGAGAGGTACGGTCTGACGGATGACACTGTCGACCAATATCTGGAAGCGGGCGTCTGGACGCAGGAGGAGTATGACCAGCGTCTGGCGGGAAGAAGCGAGTGCGCAAAGAAATACGACCTGCGCAGGGATTCCCAGATCTACATGGACGACCAACTGCGCGCGCTTCTCACCGACGGGGAATACGAAAAATTCTGGGAAATCCTTGGGGAAACGGGCTCGTGCTGCGTGGCCATCCCGATGAAACCCTACGTCGGCGACCACATCCTTCTGAATGGCGCGGATGAACCCGCGGATCGGGGGGACTACACCACGGAGGAAGGGGAATGTCTGGTGCTGAACAACCTGCCCGCCGCCGCTCAGAATCAGCCGTCCATCACGGTGGGATTGAAATTCAAATCCGGCTGGAGCTATTACTATATGGAGCTGTCGGGGAACAGTTACCGCCTTTACGTCCCGAATCCGGACTACGTTACGACCATCACGCTGGAAAACGAAAGCAAACCATAATCTTGCGTGGCTGCCCCGTTTTCGCCGCCGGAATACGCACGGTTTCGACCTCCCGGGCATAGATTGTGCCGGGAGGTTTTGCGTTATGAGAATCTTTATCATCACGTTCCGCTCGGTGACGTTCGCCCAGCGGGGCGAGCGGCTGCTGAACCGGAACAACCACCGCTGCGTCCTCCAGCGAACGCCCAAGTGGATGGAGCAGCAGGGCTGCGGCTACAGTCTGCGGATCAAAACGGAAGACATCATCCCAGTGGTGGAGCTTCTGCGGGAGAACGGCGTCCCCTTGCGCAAAATTTATGCCCAGCGCCCGGACGGAAATCTGGAGGAGCTGACGGTATGATCTATCTGGACAACGGCGCCACCTCCTTCCGCAAGCCGCCGGGGGTGTACCGGGCAGTGGAGCGGGCAATGTACACCTGCGCGAATCCGGGGCGGGGCGGGTATCCCGCAGCAATGGAAGCGTCGGAGACGGTGTATGCCTGCCGGGAAGCCGCCGCGGAGCTGTTTCACTGCCGGCCGGAGCAGGTCGCGCTGACCACCAGCTGCACCCATGGACTGAACATTGCCATCCGCTCCATCGTGAAGCCGGGGGGACGGGTGGTTGTGTCCGGGTTCGAGCACAACGCCGTGACCCGCCCCCTTCATGCGCTGGGGGCGGATATCCGGGTGGCGGGGCGGCGGCTGTTTGACTGGGAGGACACCCTTTCCCGCTTCGGACGGGAATTGAAGCAGGGGGCGGACGCGGCGGTATTTACCCACGTTTCCAACGTGTTCGGCTATATTCTGCCCGTGGAGCAGCTGGCGGAGATGTGCCGGAAATGGCGGGTGCCGTTCATCATCGATGCCGCCCAGTCCGCCGGGGCGCTGCCCGTGGATCTTCAGGCGCTGGGGGCGGATTTTATCGCCATGCCGGGGCATAAGGGGCTGCTGGGGCCTCAGGGGACGGGGCTGCTGCTCTGCGGCGGCGATGCCCAGCCTCTGCTGTTCGGGGGGACGGGCAGCGACTCCGTCAATCAGGCCATGCCGGATTACCTGCCTGACCGCCTGGAAGCGGGGACGCTGAACGTACCCGGTTACGCGGGACTGAAGGAGGGACTGCGGTTTGTCCGCCGTACAGGTGTGCAGAACATTTTCCGCCGGGAGCACCGGCAGCTGGAACGGTGTGCCGAGGGCTTGCAGAAATTGGGGATGGAGGTATTCGCCGGGGCGCATCAGGCATCGACGGTGTCCTTCCGGCCGGGGATGGACTGTGAGGAAGCGGCGACGTTTCTGGCGAAGCAGGGCATTGCGGTCCGTGCGGGTCTGCACTGCGCCCCCTTTGCCCACGAAAGCGCGGGGACGCTGGAATCGGGGACGGTGCGGGTCAGCTTTGGCCACGACGCATCCGACGCCCAAACCGACGCGTTTCTCCGAGTGGTATCCAAACTTCCCAGAGTTTAGCCGCAATTTTTTTACAGATTGGCTATTGCCATCAGCGCCGGTATTCGCTATAATAGACAAGATAGTAGCTAATTTACGATAGCGGAGTATGCGCTATACAAAAGTTGACATAAAAGGGGTAAGAACGTTTATGGAGAGCATTCAGAATTTGCTGCATCAGATACAGCGGATGCAGTGGTCAGACTATCTGGATATCGCCGTAGTCGCGTTTCTGATATATAAAATTCTTCCGCTGATCAAGACACCCAGCACCACCCGGATCGCCAAGGCCGTGGTCGCGGTGCTGATCATCGCGTGGCTGACGGATTTCCTGCATCTGTACACGGTGGGCTTCATCATGAACCAGTTCCTGGCCATCGGACTGCTGGCGCTGGTGATTCTGTTCCAGCCGGAGCTGCGGCGGATGCTGGATCATTTGGGCAGCGTGAAGCTGACGAGTATCTTCGGCGTCAACAAGCCCGTACAGCAGGAGATGGACGCGGTCATCACCCAGACCGTGCGTGCCTGCGAGGCCATGGGGCGGGAAAAGGTGGGCGCGCTGATCGTCTTCGCCCGGGAGCAGCGGCTGGAGGAATACTTCAAAACCGGCACCCAGATCGACGGTCAGGTTTCCGAGCAGCTGATCCGGAACATTTTCTTTAAGAATTCCCCCCTCCACGACGGCGCAATGATCATCCGGGACGGCCGGGTCGCCGCAGCGGGGTGTGTGCTGCCCCTGTCCGACAGCAACCGTCTCAGCTCGGACTTGGGCACCCGGCATCGCGCCGGCGTGGGCATGAGCGAGGCTTCCGACGCGGTGGTGGTGATCGTCTCCGAGGAGACCGGCACCATTTCCGTGGCGGTGGGCGGAATGCTCAAGCGGCACCTTGCGCCCCAGACGCTGGACAAGCTGCTGCACAATGAACTGTGCCCTGCCAACGACGGGGACGAGAAGCAGGACTTGAGTCTGCGGCTGAAGCAGAAGCTGCAGCCCCGCAGAAAGGAGACGGACGACAATGAAAAATAGATTTGGCTCCATTCTGCTGTCCATCGTCATCGCCTTTGGCCTCTGGCTGTACGTCATCACTTACGTCAGCCCCAATTCCGAGGAGACTTACTACAACATCCCGGTGGTGCTGGAGGGCGAGAGCGTCCTGAACGAGCGGGGGCTGATGTGTACCTCCACGTCCTCCTCCACGGTGTCGCTGCAGCTGGCGGGTGCGAGAAGCGATCTGATCAAGGTCAACCAGAACAATATTACGGTCAAGGCCAACCTGTCCGCGATCACCGAGCCGGGGCAGAAGATCAATCTGCGCTACACCATTTCCTACCCCGGAAACGTGGCGCAGAATGCCTTCGAGACGCTGTCCCAGAGCGACTTTTATGTAGATGTGGAATACCGCCGGGTGAAGGATGTGCCGGTGGTGGTGCAATATGACGGCACCCGGTCGGAGGATTATCTGTACGACACGGAAAACGTCCAGCTGGACTATTCCACGGTGAACATCATCGGCCCCGCCTCCGTCGCCGACAAAATCCGGCAGGCGGTGATCGAGGTGGATCTGACAGATCAGGTGGAATCCATCAGCGAAAGCTACCGCTATACCCTCTGCGACGCGGAGGGCAACCCCGTGGACGCGGCGGAGATCACCACGGATGTGGAAGAGATCCATCTGGACATGAAGATCCAGAGGATCAAGGAGCTGCAGCTGGTGGCGCAGGTCACCTACGGCGGCGGTGCTACGGAAGAAAACACCACCATAACGGTCAACCCCGCTTCCATCCGGGTCACGGGCAGCGACGCCGCGCTGGCAGAGCTGGGCGACAGCTATACCCTGGCCGAGATCGACCTGCGGTCGGTGGAAAAGTCCCAGAATATGCTCTACACCATCAACCTGCCCGACGGCATCACCAACCAGACCGGCGTGAACGAGGCCACGGTGAGCATTCAGTTCTCCGGCCTGAGTACCAGAGAATATACCGTAGACAATTTTGAGGCCATCAACGTGCCGGAGGGCATGGAGGTGGAGATCATCAACGCCAGCCTGACGGTGCGGGTGCGCGGCGCTGCCGGACAGATCAGCCAGCTGACGGGAGACGACATCAAGGTCGTGGTGGACTTCTCCAACGCCGTGGCGGGAACGGCCACCTACAAGGCGTCCATCACCTTCGGCGAGGAATTCACGGCAGTCGGCGCGGTGATGGGGCCGTATTCCGTATCGGCAACGGTAAAGGGGTGACGGCATGGAACAGCTCGTCCGGGTGAAGGAAACCTATGACGACGGCACGGCGCTGGTGTTCCGTATCCGGGAAAGCGCCTGTTCCGGCGACTGCCACAAATGTTCCGGCTGCGGCGCGGCGAAGGAAACGGTGACGTTTACGGCAAAGAACCCCATCGGCGCGCGCCGGGGGGAGCTGGTAAAGGTGGAATCCGAGACTGCCCCGGTGCTGAAAGCGGCGGCGGTACTGTATGTTGTGCCGCTGGTGCTGTTCTTCTCAGGGTACTATCTGGGCTTCCGGTTGGGCGGCTTCGGCGCGCTGGTCGGGGGGCTTGGGTTTGTGCTTGGCATCGCATTGGTGCTGGTGTACGACCGCAAAGTGGTGAGAAAGGCCAATATTGACTATACGATCACAGCTTTCGCAAGGAAAATATGAGAAAAGCCATGAAAAAAGGGGATAATGAGTTTGGTTAAAAGTATGACCGGCTACGGCCGCGCCGTGGAGACCGTGAACGGAAGAGAATTTACGGTGGAGCTGCGCTCCGTCAACAACCGCTATCTGGACTGCACCGTGAAGCTGCCCCGCAGTCTGTCCTTTGGAGAGGACGCGGTGAAGCAGGCTGTGAAGAACGCCATCTCCCGGGGCAAGGTGGACGTGTTCCTGTCCGTCCGCTCCGAGGGTGCCGCCGACGTAAAGGTCACCCTGAATGAATCCATGGTGGCGGGGTATCTGGCCGCTATGAAGCAGATGGCGGAAAATTTCGACGTGAAAGAGGACATCAGCGTGTCGCTTCTGTCCCGGATGCCGGATGTGTTTACCGTGGAGAAGCCGGAGGTGGACGAGCAGCAGCTGCTGGACGATATGCTGTCCGTTGTGAATAAGGCGCTGGCAGGCTTCGACGCCATGCGCACCACGGAGGGCAAGGCGCTGGAGAACGATCTGCGCAGCAGGGGACAGACGATCCTGTCGCTGGTCAGTCAGGTGGAAGCGGGCGGCGCCCAGACTGTGTTGGACTACCGCACCCGTCTGGAAAATAAGATCAAAGAGGTTTTGGCCAACACTGCTATTGACGAAAGCCGCATCCTGACGGAAGCCGCTATTTTCGCCGACAAGGTGGCAGTGGACGAGGAGACCGTCCGCTTAAGAAGCCACATTGAGGGAATGAAGAAGGAACTTTTAGCCGGCGGAAGTGTCGGAAGAAAGCTCGACTTTCTTTTGCAGGAGATGAACCGCGAAACAAACACGATAGGCTCCAAGGTCTGCGACGCGGAAATAGCGAGAATAGTCGTCGAAATGAAATCAGAGCTCGAAAAAATAAGAGAGCAAATTCAGAACATCGAGTAATCCCGAAAGGATATTTTATGAAATTTATAAATTGAGGAGTGAGTGGAATGAAACTTTATAATACGTTAAAAAGAAAAAAAGAAGAATTTTCTCCGATGCAGGAGGGAGTAGTGCGTATTTATGCGTGTGGGCCTACAGTGTACAATTACATACATATTGGAAATGCACGTCCAATTTGTGTTTTTGATGTTATGAGAAGGTTTATGGAGTACATTGGACTTAAGGTTGAATTTGTTCAAAATTTTACTGATATAGATGACAAGATAATAAACCGTGCGAATCAAGAGGGCTCGGATTATTTAGCGATTTCTAAAAAGTACATTAAGGAGTATAAAATAGATGCAAAAGGCCTAAATGTGCGTGAGGCTACTGTTCATCCGCTTGCTACAGAGAATATAGATGAAATTATTGACATTATAAAATCTCTTATTGAAAAAGGATATGCATACGCTGTAAAAAATGGTGATGTTTACGAAGTAACACTGCCAAACAAGAAGACAACAGACGGCATCAAAGTCGATGATGTCATCCGTTTACCGGAGAGTACTGAATATGCAACCGGTTTAATGTTAAAAGTTGCACAAATCAGCCAGTCCGGCGATTCAGTAAAATTAGTCTGCACAGTTCCTGAACTGGCAGAGATTTATTCAAAATTAGACCTTGCAGAGCTTGGTTTGCCGGCAGTTGACAGTTTTGTGGCAGCAGAAGGCGTAACCTGCGAATATAACAGCAATGGTTCAATTACAGCAGATGATTCCGGCTTGTATCCGCTTTCTATCAATGCAGGCGGAAGTACACAGATACCGGGAACACTGGAATTTACAATTGCAGAAAAGGAAATTACAGATAATCTGAAGGTTTCCGGTTCTGTTGAAGTTGAAATCCCGGACATAACCTGTATCGCAAAGGCAAATGTCGGCTGGAGAGGTGTTGATGTTGATGAATTTACATTATCAATATCGGAAAAGATTAAGATTGCGAGTCAGTTAGAACTGACACTTGCAGAATCGGGTTATGAATTAACCAACAGCAACGGTGCAACCCATTTTGAATCAGGAAGAATCGAAATCGGACGTCTGCCAATCCGTATCGGTGCGACAGGACTTTCATTTGATATTGTATTCTTCTGCAATGTATCAGCAAAGGGTACAGCAAGCATTACATACACCATTAACAGCACACAGGGATATCAGTATAAGAACGGAGCTTCCCGCGGAATCTTTGATTTTTATGATTCATTAGATTTCATGGAAATTAAGGCAAGCGGAACAGCCGGTCTTGGTTTGTCAGGTGTTCTTTGTGCATTCAATATGATTGATTTAGCAGGATATGCAGGAGAAGCCGGTATCGGTTTTAACGGTTCATTTACGCCGCACATTCTTGCAACAGATACTTTATACTGTGGAGATCTGACCTTATATGCGTATGCAAAATCGGGAATTGATCAGGAAACAGTCGTTGGTAAATTTTTAAAAGATGTATGCCATTATACATTGGAAATTGAACATTTAGGAAATAATGCAAAGAACCGACGCAAGAAAAAATTCCATGTGGAAAACGGCCGTGTTGTACCGGAATGTACATTTGGAACAGGAGAACTGAAAGGCCTTATCGCATCAGCTGATGAAAATGAACCGATAGCCGGTGCCAGAATCCGTATATACAGCGGTGAAACACTTGGTGAGAATTTAGTCAGAACAATTTATACGGATGAAACAGGTAATTATTCAGTTGATAATTTAACAGCAGGAACATACAGTATTGAAATTGCTGCAACAGGTTATAAGAAGTATGATATGCAGGTAGAAATCACTGAAAATGCAACGGTATACAATGAAACCCTGTTAATGATCGGCAGAAACGGTGAAGACGGTGTCGGAACAGTTACCGGTGAATTAAAAGATGCGCTTACCGGTTTACCGATTCAGGATATGACATACAATATCCGCAAAGACTGGAACAATACAACCGGAG
>ENA-ORPF01000970-ORPF01000970.1-human-gut-metagenome-genome-assembly--contig:-NODE-970-length-25690-cov-5.873649_pt1 | contig 25690 bp, 25 predicted proteins | sample MGYA00242140_ERZ509070 | MGnify/ENA primary metagenome ERZ509070 (study PRJEB26280, sample SAMEA2338713) | human gut metagenome | biome: human gut; feature: human-associated habitat; material: faeces... | reverse complement strand
ATAACTAATCCCGGAATCTAGTTTTCACTAGACCCCAAGATTAGTTAAAGAACCAAAAAGACGTGACATAAATTTAACATTCTTAACAGAGTATTCTGCAATATTTAGGATTAAAATTGTTTTCATAAAATATCCGATAAGTTACTGTGGATTGACGTTATCAGCTACATAAAGACATTATATATAAATCTACAGTAAATACATTAATATGATGTGAATTTATATTTTTTGTCGCTTTTTATGTGACCAGTTGTGTTATAAATTTGCTATAATTACTATAACGAAAGGTTGATATTAAAATTTAGAGAAAAGTTTGTGGAGGTAATTATGAATAATTTATATTTAACAGCTATTATGGGCGTGGCTGTGGGCGATGCTCTTGGTTTACCAGTACAATTTCATAGCAGGGAAAGATGTCAACAAAGAAATATTATGCAGATGTTGGATTGGGCACTGCCAAAAGGAACTTTTTCTGATGATACAGCTACTACCTTGTGCACATTGGCAAGTCTTAAGGAAAACAATTGGCAGCTTAATGATGAGGATATTATGAAGCGTTTTGTGGCGTGGTTGGGTTATGGTTATATGACCTGTGATGGCGAGCCTATTGATGTGGGAATGGCTACCAGAAAGGCTATCCAACATTACTATAACGGCGTGCCTTTAGCGGAATGCGGCTGCAAAGGCTTTAGAGAATGTGGCAACGGATCTTTAATGCGAATTATTCCAGTAGTATTTTATTTACATAAGAATAAGCAGGCTGATATATATGATGTCGTTCGCCGTGTGTCAAGCCTTACACATGCACATAAGGTGTGCATTTTAGCATGCTATATCTATGTTAGCTTGTGTCTGCAAATTATAGAATTAAGAAGTAATAATAATGTCGATATGAGTGATGCTCAAAGGCTAGAATTTATGAGTACACAGCTACGAGTCATTTATGAAAGTGCCAAGTCGCTTTTTTCCGCAGAAGCTATGAACTTGTATAAGCGTCTTTTTGATTTTAAAAGCTTTAGCAATTTGCCAATGGAATCTATCAAAAGCAGTGGCTTTGTAGTAGATTCATTAGAGGCTGCGCTGTGGTGCTTTGCTACCACCTACAATTTTAGAGACTGCCTTGTAAAGGCAGTTTCCTTAGGCGATGATACTGACAGTGTGGCAGCTATTGCTGGAGGTATGGCAGCTCTGTATTATGGCTACGAATCTATTCCTGAGAAGTGGATTGATGATCTGCGTGGTAAGGATATGATTTACCAGCTGTGTATGTAAACAAGAGACTTGCTTTTGAGGTGACCCCTCATTTGGCAAGTCTCTTTTACTATTATGCTATACTAATTCCCCAATCTGGTTCTATTTGTTTATACAATTCTGGTAGCATTGGTGGCTGCATTCAGGAAAAATACCTGCAAGACAGTGGATAATTTCTCCCAGCCTATCCTGGGGAATACCAGCGTAGTTAATGACTAAGGTGTGCTCGTCATCTGCTCTGTGCTCGTAGCGATAATCTGAAAGCATAGAAATATTCATATTGGCAGCACGAGCTCTTTGGCGTATCTCTTTTTCGCTGAGGGTTGTTTTTACAGTCAGCAGGAAATGGGTGCCTGCATTGCGTTCGGTAATAACTGCATTTTCGCCTAGGCAGGAGTTTTTTATAGCATTGAGTATCAATGCTCTCTGTTCCTTGTAATAATTGCGCATACGGTTAATATGACGCTCTAAATAGCCTTCAGAGATGAAGCGGGCCAAGGTATATTGCTCAAAGCTGGACACAGTGCAGGAGTAAAAGCTCATGGTGCTTTCGTAGCGTTCCAGCAGCTTTGGAGGAAGTATCATGTAGCTTATGCGCAGTGATGGCACCAGGCTTTTACTAAAGGTATTCATATAGATAACCTTGTTTTGGGTATCTTGGGCAAAAAGAGGCGGAATAAAGCGTCCGTTGTATCGAAATTCGCTGTCATAGTCGTCTTCAATAATATAGCGCTTGCTGGTTCTATTAACCCAATTAAATAGCTCCAGACGACGGCTAATGGGCATAACAATGCCAGTGGGAAAATGGTTGGCAGGTGAAAGATGAACCACGTCTGCGTCGCTTTCTTCCAGCTTGTCAATCATCAGGCCACCTTCGTCAATAGGTATATATTTCCAGGGATTGCCAAAGCTGGCCGAAATAGCAGCGAATTTTTTGTAGCCTGGATCTTCAATGGCAAATGTGCAGGCTCTGCCAAAGGTTTGCATAAGTCTGCTATAAAGGTATTCTGTTCCAGCACCAATGATGATTTGCGATGGCTGAACTGTCATGGCTCTGTTGGCAGCCAGATAGTCGGCGATGGCCTTGCGCAGCTCATAGACACCGTTATAGGGAACTGTTTTAAGCAGTGCCTCGTTGTGAATGGACAGGGTTTCGCGCATAAGCTTGTTCCAGGTTGAAAGAGGAAAGCTTTGCAGACTTATACGATTGGCCTTAAAATCTGCATAGTATTCTTTTTCCTGAGGCTCGGCCAACTCTTCTAGGTTGGCTTTTCGCTTCTGGTAGTTGCCTATATTAAGGACAAAATAGCCCTTTTTTTCCTGAGCTGCCAAATAGCCCTCGGTTACAAGCTGAGCGTAGGCGTTGGCAACAGTGATAGTGCCAACATTCAGATGCTGTGCCAGAGTTCTTTTGGATGGCAGACGTTCTCCGGGCTGCAGTCTGCCGTTGATGATGTCTTCACGGATACATTGATATAAATAATCATAAAGAGGCATACTTCCTCTCTGACTTAGATCATATGTTAACATAGCTCCTCCTTGGTTCTAAAAAATATTCGTAAAATGATTCTTTTAATAGAGCCAATATCATTATATAATAAGCACATAGCAAAGGCAAGGCAAAAGCCTTAGCCTAAGGCATAAATAAGAATAGTCATCCAAAGGAGGATATATATATGGAAAAAGTAAAATTACAGGAAAGATATGGTCTTTATATTAACGGTCAATGGCGTGAGGCATCCAATGGTGATACTTACACTGCAACCAGTCCTGCAGATGGCAGCGTTCTGGCTGTATGTGCTCAGGCTACCCGTGAGGACGTAGATGATGCTGTAACGGCTGCTTGGGAAGCTTTCAAAACCTGGAAGAAAACTACTCCTGCACAGCGTGCAGCTATCTTAAATAAAATTGCTGATATTATTGATGCTAATAAAGAGCACTTGGCAATGGTAGAGAGTATGGATAATGGCAAGCCTATTCGCGAGACTATGAATGTTGATATCCCCCTGAGTGCACAGCATTTCCGCTATTTTGCAGGCTGCATTTTGGCTGAGGAGGGAACTGCCTCAGTTCTCAATGAGCAGTTTCTGTCCCTCGTACTCCGCGAACCCTTGGGCGTAGTTGGCCAGATTATTCCTTGGAACTTCCCATTCCTGATGGCAGCGTGGAAGCTGGCTCCCGTACTGGCAGCAGGCGATTGCACTGTGCTGAAACCTTCCAAGGAAGCAAGTCTTTCTATTCTGGAATTTGTTCGTCTCATTGAAGGCGTTCTTCCTGCAGGCGTACTGAACGTAATCACTGGTGCTGGCTCCAAGTCCGGGCAAGATATCTTAGAGCATCCTGGCTTTAGCAAGCTGGCCTTTACTGGTTCCACCGAGGTTGGCCGCGATGTAGGTCTGGCTGCTGCTAACCGCATCATTCCCTCTACCTTGGAGCTGGGCGGTAAGAGTGCCAACATTTACTTTGACGACTGCGATTTTGATCAGGCTATTGATGGTGCACAGCTGGGCATTCTCTTTAACCAAGGTCAGGTTTGCTGTGCTGGCAGCCGTATCTTTGTTCAAGATACTATTTACGATAAATTCGTTCCTGCTCTTGTTAAGGCCTTTGAGAATGTCAAGGTTGGTCTACCCTGGAACGAAGACACTCAAATGGGTGCTCAAATCAACGAAGCTCAGGTTAAAAAGATTCTCAGCTATGTTGATATTGCCAAGGAAGAGGGGGCTACCATTGCCTGCGGCGGCGTGCGTGCTGACGAGGGTGAACTGGCTAAGGGCTGCTTCCTGAAGCCTACTCTTATTACTGATGTAACTAACGATATGCGTGTAGCTCAGGAAGAAATCTTTGGCCCTGTAGCTGTGGTAATTAAGTTCCACGACGAGGACGAGGTTGTAGCTATGGCTAATGACAGCGAATATGGCTTGGGCGGTGCAGTTTGGACTAAGGATATTAATAGAGCCATTCGCGTAGCTCGTAATATTGAAACTGGTCGTATGTGGGTAAATACCTATAACCAGATTCCTGAGCACGCTCCCTTTGGTGGCTACAAAACCTCTGGTATTGGCCGCGAAACCCACAAGATGATTCTGGATCACTATACTCAGGTTAAGAATATCATGATCAATCTGAGCTACGCTCCTTCTGGATTCTATCCTAACAAATAAGCTTATTCTTAAACTCCATTTTTAATAAATCCTGTATAATGCGTTGATTTTACCGGCAGCTGCGGCTGTCGGTTATTTTTTGGTAAAAGAAAAATCCGAAGACAAATTGCCTTCGGACAAGTTAATTTTATAGTCAAATTTTGTGTTTAGGTCAGATGTCCTTTCTAGACATATAGCCAATTCAGATTACATTTTTAAAATACTTTATAAGGGGATAAGGTGAATTGGTCCTGTGGTATGGGCCCGCTGTCAGCGTAGCTGGCTGAGAGGCTGTAAAAACCACATCTCACTGAATTTAAGCAATTCCTTGGAAGGTTAGCTTTAGAAAAATACTAGTTGAGTATGAAAGACTGAGCTAACGCCAGCGTTCAGGGCTAATAGGCAACCAATGGAGAGGGCTATTAGCAGAGCTGCTTCTTTGGCATGCAAAGGCTGCTTTTTATTTAAAGCACGTATTAAGGCTTTGGCACACAAAACGACCAGCATACCAAAAAGAAAGAGAGCAAAGAATATATTAAGCATGGGGATGACTCCTAAAATAAAGATTGGGGAGCTTTTTTATTCACTAAAGAAAAGCGGTTTAATGTCAAGCTTTTTCTGGAAAGTACGCTCCATAGTGCAGGGATGCACACCGTTACGGTGCATATGTCCCATTTCAAAATCATACATATCTGCAATATGCACAAAGTCCTGAGGATGGTTTCTGTTGATAACTTCAGTCATAATTGCAGCACAGGCACGAGCATCTTCTAAAGCATGATGGTGTTCAAATTTAAAGCCAATATGTCTGGCTACATAGTCCAGACTATAATGCTCCAAGCCAAGGAAGGCTTTCTTAGACAAAACCCAAGTACAGATATAGTTAAAGGTTGGCAGAGGCAAATAGTAGGCGTGCAGAACATTACGCAGTACATTCATATCAAATTTTGCAAAATGAGCTACTACCTGCTTACCCTGAAGACGCTTAAAAATTTCAGGCCAGATTTGCTCGAAATTAGGAGCATCCTTGACCATTTCAGGTGTAATGCCATGGATATCAATATTTTCTTTATTGAAGTACATAATTTTGGGCTTAATCAAGCTATAGTATTCGTCTATAATTTTACCGTCCTTGACAGTGACAAGACCAATGGAGCAGGCACTGGCACGGTTGGCGTTGGCTGTTTCAAAATCTATGGCAACAAATTCCATGTCGTTTTCCTCCTATAGAATCTTTAATGTATACCTATTGTATCATAGTATAAGAGTTTTGATAATATAACTTTGAAAAAGTAATAAAATGAATTGGTTAGTAGCAATTACTGACGGACGAAAAAGTAAGATAATAATAGTATATAAACTTGTGGTAGATAAAAGTATAAGGAGCTCGGACTGTAATCGTGTATTGCAAACAATAAGCTTTCGCTACTCATTGACTAAATAACATAGTACTAAACTGGGGACTGTTTTTAGAAAGATAGTTATACAGATGCTAATATGATATAATTAAGAAAATAAGCTAGATAGCTGGATGCAGATAGGGAGGGCACTATGGATACAAGAGTTGCTGTAATTTCAATAATTGTTAGTAAAGCAGAGGCAGTTGAAGAACTAAATAAGCTTTTACATTCTTATAGTGAATATATTATTGGGCGTATGGGAATACCCTATCGCGAAAAGCAGGTCAATATTATCTGCGTAGCTGTAGATGCACCGCAAAATGCTATTAGTGCTTTATCCGGACGCTTGGGCAGACTCAAGGGCGTAACAAGTAAGGTAGCCTATTCCAATACGTAATAACGATGCAATCTTATTTAATGCTCAATATGCCTTACTAGTAAGCAGCGTCACTATTAATGATTATTATTTTCAGTGCAAGATATCAATAAAATCAGAGATGTTTTTTACGATAGAATAGGACGAGCAGTATTGAATATATAACTTATTGCAAAAAAAGAACTCCGACCATTGGCTGTGGCCAGTAGTCGGAGTTTTGTGGTTTAATTATTCGTTCATCAGATGCAGGTAGTTAAACAGCTTGAAGAGCAGGCTCATGATGATTGCAACAACAGTTGCCAGAACCATGCCTTGTACGCTGAAGGCACCAAAGCTCAGCTTAGCACCGGACAGACCGATAATCATGATTACAGAGGTCATAACCAGGTTGGAGGACTTGCTGTAATCTACATGGCCGTCGACCAGAACGCGGATACCGGAGGTTGCGATTACGCCGAAGAGCAGGATGCAGATACCGCCCATTACAGGAACGGGAATGCTGTGAATCAGCTCGGACAGCTTGCCGCAGAAGGACAGGATAATTGCCATTACTGCTGCACCGCCAATAACCCAGGTGCTGTATACCTTGGTGATAGCCATAACGCCAATGTTTTCGCCATAGGTGGTGTTAGGAGTTGCACCAGCAAATCCGGAAACTACGTTGGAAAGACCATCTGCAAAGAGGGAGCGGGACAGACCAGGATTTTTAATAAGGTCACGCTCAACGATGTTGCCTGTAACAACCAAGTGACCAATATGCTCAGCCAAAACTACCAAAGCTGCAGGAGCGATGATAATAATAGCGTTCCAATCGAAGGTAGGAGCGTAGAAGTGGGGAACCTGGAACCAAGGTGCATCGATAATGGGTTGGAAGTTTACCATACCCTTGAAGGCTGCAAAGATATAGCCGCAGATAACACCAAAGAGAATGGGGATAATGCTCATAAAGCCGCGGAAGGCAACGGAGCCGATAATACCAACAGCCAGTGTGAACATGGAAATAGCAACATTATCCATATTGATGTTGTCACCGGTCAGACCAGCCATACCAGCTGCAGTAGGAGCCAGCTCCAAACCGATTACAGCGATGATAGCACCCATAGCTGCAGGCGGGAAGATAACATCAATCCAGCGTGTTCCTACAAAATGGATGATAATGGAAAACAGCATAAACATCAAACCGAAAACAATGAAGCCGGATTGTGCGTGGCTGTAGCTGGAGGTGGATAAAATCAAAAGTACAGGAGAGATGAAGGCAAAGCTGGAGCCCAGATAAGAGGGAATCTTGCCTTTAGTCAGGAAGATGTACAGCAGAGTACCGATACCGTTCATGAACAGGCAGGTGGTAGGACTTACCTGGAACAGAAAGGGAACTAATACAGTAGCACCAAACATTGCAAATAAATGCTGAATACTCAAGGGAATGTTGAGCAGCAGCGGCGGACGTTCTTCAACGTGAATTACTCTACGTTCCATTTAAATACCTCGTTTCTTTAATTGTATGATTAAATTACATCTATAACATTGTACGTGCAAAGACGGTGAAATGCAAGTGAATTTGTAAATATTTTGACAAATTTAAGAATTTTGTTCAAGAAAACAGCCTCCCAATAGTGAGAGGCTGAGTTTAACAATATTCTATTATACTCCGGTACCGTCAAAGGTGGGAATAAAGTCCTTGCAAGCAGCTTCGCCCTCTTGGATAAAGCCGTCCTCAATGGAGCTGTTCATGAGATAATCCTCTAGCTGGGCGTACTCCTCATCAGTAACCGTGCGGTTAATTTCTGGATATTCTGCAGCACGTCCGCAGGGCACGTATTGACGCATCAGGCTGAACATAACCTGACCAGGCTTAAAGGTTTTGGCAACCCAATCAATTACGCCTTTGGTATTTTCAAGCATGCCTGGCATAATCAAATGGCGGATAACAACGCCGCTGGTCATAAGGCCATCGTCATTAATTTTGTAATCGCCAACCTGTTTATACATTTCTTTGATTGCTTCTGTAGTAATACGGAAATAGGAGGGTGCGTTGCTGTATTTAATAGCAGCCTTGTCATCTGAATATTTTAAGTCAGGCAGATAAATCTGTACCTTGCCCTTGAGGCGGCGCAGTGTGTCCTGGGTTTCAAAGCCGCTGGTGTTGTAGACAACGGGAACAGGCAGAGGAGTGTCCAGACTTTGTATAATAGCTTCAGTAAAATGAGTAGGAGTAACAAGATTAATATTGTGGGCGCCTTGGGCAATAAGCTCCTGGTATATTTTTTTCAGACGTTCTATGGTAATTTCTTTGCCAAAGCCGTCACGGTGGCTGATATCATAGTTCTGGCAGAAAACGCAGTGGAGATTGCAGCCGGAAAAGAAAACTGTACCGCTGCCCTTGGTGCCGCTAATAATTGGTTCCTCCCACATATGCAGGCCAGCGCGGGCTACAATGGGCTGCATACCACAGCCACAGCTGCCAAAGTAATGCTCAGGGTTAGTGTCATGCATATTTTCTGGACGGTCAACGCCGCAGCGGTGGGGGCAAACATAGCAATAGGTCATGATAATCACTCCTTTAGATTTTATAGGTAAAGCTGCTTTAGCCAGTGAGAGCAAGGTAGTCTAATAGCAGCCTTTATTAATATTATTTGCTGATTCTTATTGTAACACACTGTAAAATTATTGACAAAAATATATCTAGCTTCTATAATTTTAGTAGTAGGTCATATAACTGACGGAAGTGGATTACCACAGGGGAGTATGACCGGTAACGCCGACCGTCTGGGCATGATTATGTACCGGAGTGTCGGTATTTTTATTTTTAGGAGGTATGATTGTGAAAGAATTAGCATTGAAGTATGGCTGCAACCCCAATCAGGCAAAGGCTCGTATTTATATGAAAAACGGCGCTGAGCTTCCCATCGAAGTTCTTAATGGTCGCCCTGGCTATATTAATTTCCTGGACGCTTTCAACAGCTGGCAATTAGTTAAGGAGCTGAAGGAAGCAACTGGTCTTCCTGCTGCTGCATCCTTCAAGCATGTAAGCCCTGCTGGTGCTGCTGTTGGCCTGCCTATGAGCGCTACCCTGAAAAAAATATACTATGTAGATGACCTGGAGCTGTCTCCTCTGGCTAACGCTTACGCACGTGCTCGCGGTGCTGACCGTATGAGTTCATATGGCGATTTTGTTGCTCTGTCCGATGTTTGCGACAAAGAAACTGCAACCATGCTGGCTCGTGAGGTTTCTGACGGTGTTATTGCTCCTGGCTACACTGACGAAGCATTGGAAATTTTGAAAACCAAACGCAAAGGCACCTACAATGTAATTAAGATTGATCCTGATTATGTTCCTGAAGTGTCTGAGTCCAAAGATGTTTTCGGAATTACCTTTGAACAGGACCGTAACAACGCTAAAATCACCGAAGAGCTCTTTGCTAACCGTCCTACTGTTAACAAAGAAATCCCTGAGTCTGCAGTTCGTGATTTGCTGATTTCTCTCATCGTTCTTAAATATACTCAATCCAACTCTGTATGCTACGTTAAAGACGGTCAGGCAATTGGTATCGGTGCTGGCCAGCAATCCCGCGTACACTGCACCCGTCTGGCTGGCGGCAAGGCTGATATTTGGTGGCTGCGCCAAAACCCGAAAGTTCTGGCTCTGCCCTTTAAAGACAGCATTCGTCGTCCTGACCGCGACAACACCATCGACGTATACATCTCCGATGACTACGAAGACGTACTGGCTGACGGCGTTTGGGAAAACTTCTTCACCGAAAGGCCTGAACCGCTGACTCGTGAAGAGAAGAAGGCTTGGATTGCTGAGCTGAAGGATGTTGCTCTTGGCAGTGACGCATTCTTCCCCTTCGGCGACAACATTGAACGTGCTCATCGCAGCGGCGTACAATACATTGCTCAAGCTGGCGGCTCCATCCGTGATGACAATGTTATCGAAACCTGCGACAAATACGGCATTGCTATGGCCTTCACCGGCCTGCGCCTGTTCCATCACTAAAAGCAACGCCAATGGCTAAGTAAGAGGCTGTAACAAGGCTGATAATATAAGCTAATTAAGGCTAGATTTTGAGTTAGTTTTCTCAAATTCTAGCCTTATTTGTATTGCGTAAAATCTACACGCTGTAGCTTTCTTCTGGATATATTGAAAATACTGTTGCCTTACTATGGAAGAGTGATAATTATTTCAACCACTTTGTATTATTTGCGCCAGCCTTTGCCATCAATTCCCAACTGTTTGGCCAGCTCATCACATTTTTTCTGATCAGGAGTAGCATCCTCAGAATTGCTTGAATATCTAGGCTTAAAGTTACGGTCAGCAAGTGATTCCTTCCAAACACCATTCTCGTCCTTGTAATAGATGTAATCAACTATATAAATCTGTGTGCTCGAAGTTCTTGGGGGATAATCCCTATGGTAATATCTATTATATAGGGCTGATCTGGTTACACATATAACATTATGGAGCTTGGAGTTAAATATATCACAATGCTCCGTAAAATCAATATCCTCGAAAAATAGAGCGTCGTCGTCCAATTCATTGGATTTAACAGCATGACGCTTTTTCTCGTGTGCTGCCAGTAAATGACGTCCGTAGTATTCTACCGTTGACGCTGAATTTCCTCAGGAGCTAAAGGCTCAGTTACTCTGAAGAAGCATGTATGTGCTGAGCAGGCGGAAGAAAAAAGGCATAGTGCTGCTGCAAAAGCTATGAATATTCTATTCAACATTAGAACACCTCGTAATTATCTTGATAGGCTAAGTTGATTATAGCATTGATTAGGCTTTTGTCAAAATAAATGGCAGAATTTATTTTATGAGGATGATATAATTTTTTTGAAGAAGGCATATGCTAAAAGCTTTATTGGTTATATTAAAAGGAGTGAAACTAATGCAAGAAGATAAGAAATACGTTAAAGCATTGGAAATTGCTAAAGCTAATATGCAGGATGTTAAAGAACGTGGAGAAGAAGCAATTGGCTCTGACGCAGTTAAATTTTGGGATTAGTTATTGAGAAAAATAAAACAGGAAGAATAAGTAATATGTCTTTTCTCAAATTGACTAATAGCCTGCTGTAGTGTACACTAAACTTATAGTAAGACGAAAAATATACATATTAAGGAGGCTTATTTATGAGTAAATGGATGCGAGTCCTGTTAATGTCTTTGCTGGTTATTGCTATGGCTGTAGTAAGCGGCTGCGGCGGTGATAAGTTTGCCGGTAAATGGGGACATGTGGAGGAAAATGCTGATATTGGTTTTAATGGCAAGTACTTTAGGTCTATTGATATTGAAAAGAATGGTGAATCCTATGTACTGACATGTAACAGAAGCAGCTTTGTTATGCATAAGGATCATTTAGAAGGATCTAACATTTTCAACCCTCGTTATGATGCTATTTTCCAATGGGACAGCAGCAAACCCATAAAGTTGTCTGCAAAGCCTGACGGAGACAATCGTTTAGTTATTACTGAAGCTGGTATGCCTGCTACAACTGTTACCTATATTGGAAAGGACGGAACCTTGTTGTTCGATAACACCGTTTATAGTAAGGTAAAGAGCGGTGATTTGCAGAAATTCAAGGATGCAGAGGCAAAGCGTTTGCAGGATTTGTACGATAGGGATAAAATCAGCCCATACAAGAAAAAACATATGAAGAGCCTGACTATTATTAATAATAAGGAATAATAGTCATAGCAATGAGCGTCTAAAGGCACTGTCTGCAATATTTGTGGATAGTGCCTTTACTTTGCTTAAAAACGTTTTGGCTAGAGTTATACTAAAAAGGTTTATCGAAAAGCTTACAAACGCATAATCCTTTAGACGTAATATTGTATGTACTGTTAAAATGAAAAGCTGGATTACGGCTTGGCAACAGTTATCGTTAACACGAAAATAAAATAGGTTGACTATAGCTTCTTTAGAGAGTATAATATAAATTAGTTAACTTGGATGTAAATATGGTTAACAATTGCTTTGAGGATGTGAAGGAAAATTATGGAACAGATTATTGCTCTTGCTAACAAGGTGTTGGCTGGTCAGGATATAACTAGAGAAGAAGCTGAATTTTTGATTAACGTAAGCGATGAAGATACAATGCTGCTGCTGTCTATGGCAGACAAGATTCGCCAAAAATTTGCAGGCAACAAGGTTGATTGCTGTGCTATCATTAACGCCCGCAGCGGCAAATGCAGCGAAAACTGCAAGTTCTGCGCTCAATCTGCCCATTATCATACCGGTGTTAAGGAATATGCACTTCTTGATGAGGAAGAGTTGTTCAACGCAGCTAAAAAGGCTAAGGAAGCTGGAGCAGTTCGTTTTTCCATCGTTACAAGCGGTCGTGGTCAAAGCAAGGCTGATGATTTTGCTAATATCTGCAAAACCTTAAGACGCATCAAGTCTGAGCTGCACATTGAGGTCTGCGCTTCTCTTGGTATTTTGACATTGGAGCAGGCTAAGGCGCTGAAGGAGTCTGGCGTTACCCGTTATCATTCTAATTTAGAGACAGCTGGCAGTCACTTCCCTGATATTTGCACAACTCATACCTATGAAGATAAATTTGTCACTATTAAAAACGCACAGGCTGCTGGCCTGAGAGTTTGCAGCGGCGGTATATTTGGCCTGAACGAAACTCCTGAGCAGCGTGTGGAGATGGCCTTTACACTGAAAGAGCTGGGCATTGACTCCGTTCCGCTGAACCTTTTGACTCCCATTCCTGGAACTCCCTTTGAAAATAATAAACGTTTGGAGCCTATGGAAATCCTGCGTGCTTATGCAGTTTATCGCTTTATTCTGCCTCATGCGCAGATTAGAACTGCAGGCGGCCGAGAGGTTAACCTGCGCGATTTGCAGGCGCTGGCCCTTAATGGCGGTGCCAGCGGTATTATGATTGGTGGTTATCTGACTACTGCAGGACGCGGTACTGACAAGGATATGCAGCTCTTAAAGGATTTGAAGCGCGAGCGCTCCACTCCTGTATTGGACTAAGAAAAATTTGAGTAGATAAATCTTACAACTGAACATCTATGAAAAAAGCTGTGGCGTGTGTCGCAGCTTTTTTCATTGGTGGAGAAGTGAGCTATGTAGATGGCATCAGCAGCTACAACAATGGCAGCGGTGACAACAGCCATATCTAGTTTGACGTAGAACGCAGCACTGGCAGCGACTTCTACAATGATTGGCAGTGGAACGCAGGCGTTAGATATAGTTTCTAATTTATAATATGTAGAAATTAAATGGTTTATGTTTTAGGCTCTAAATATGCTGAAAATTCGGCGTAGTCAGAGCTTTTTTATTTATGCAGACTAGCTTTTGTGATATAATGAAAAGTGCTAATATTGACAATAAGGGGTGAGGCCTATGCAATCACACTTTTTAATTATTACAGGAATGTCAGGCGCCGGAAAAACCCAGGTTATCCGTACTTTGGAGGATATGAAATTTTTCTGCATTGATAATCTTCCTGCTGCACTTGTTTCTAAATTTGCGGAGCTTTGTCGTCAGACTTCTGAGGAAAAGGTGGCTTTGGTAACGGACATTAGAGGCGGCAGCTTCTTTAAAAATTTAAGCTGCGTTTTAGATGAAATGGAAGCCTCTGGTCAAAAATATGAGCTGCTCTTTTTAGATGCCAGTGATGAAACCTTGGTGCGTCGCTATAAGGAAACTCGCAGACGTCATCCTTTGGGGGAGCGCAACACTTTGCTGCAGAATATTCAGCGTGAGCGCGAAATTATGGCACCTTTAAAACGTAGAGCTACCAATACTATTGATACCAGCAATTTAACTACGGCGCAGCTTAAGGCTGTTGTTTCTGAAATGTATGGCGACGGTTCTCAAAAGGAACGCATGGGAGTGATTGTGCGCTCCTTTGGCTTTAAATATGGTTTGCCATTAGATAGTGATATGGTTTTGGACGTGCGTTTTCTTCCCAATCCATTTTATGATGAAAGTCTGCGCAGTCTGACTGGCAATGACCGTCCTATTGCTGACTTTATGTGTCGTTTCCCACAAACCTTTGAGTATTTAAAATTGGAAAAGCAGCTGCTGGACTTTTTGCTGCCTCAGTATATTAATGAGGGCAAAAGTCAGCTTGTTATAAGCGTTGGCTGCACAGGCGGACAGCATCGCAGTGTTTATATTGCCAATAAATTGTACGAGTATTTGTTGGAACAGGGCTATAATGTGGATATTACACATCGCGATATGCCGAAGAATAGATAAGGGAGGCGCATATGGGCTGGATTAGTTGGCTGTGTCCAGGGATTAATTTAAAACGCTGGTTAGTTTTATTTTCCTTTGGCGTTTTATTGTGTGCCTTGGGTTTGGCATTTTTCTTTAATTATCAAATTATGGGCAAGGCAGAAGAGCTTTTGTTCCAAATGACATATATGACAACGGGCAGCTATTCTAATGGGCTTATTATGGCGTTAGGTGTAGTTCTGTTGTTGGTTGGCTTTGGCATCATGGTTTATGGTACTAGACGTTTGATTTTTTCCGTAGTTGAGGCCTTGATTCCAGATAAATCAGGCTCTTTGATGGAAACTATTTTTGTGCAGCGCAAGCTTACTCACGGCCCTGCTATTACCGTTATTGGCGGCGGCACAGGTCTTTCTACTTTGCTGCGCGGTATGAAATATATTACCAATAACTGTACTGCTGTCGTTACCTCTGCTGATGACGGTGGTTCATCAGGACGTCTGCGTAAGGAGCTTGGCATTATCCCTCCGGGAGATTTGCGTAACTGTCTTACAGCTCTGGCAGACAGAGAGCCCTTGATGGAACGCATTATGCAGTATCGCTTTCAGGGTGATTCTCCTTTGGCAGGCCACTGCTTTGGCAACCTTTTCATTGCTGCTATGGCTCAGGCTGAGGGTGGTATGGAAGAAGGTCTTGCAGCAACCAGCCAGATTCTTAAGGTGCGTGGTCGTGTTGTTCCTTCAACCTTGGAAAACATTCAGCTTCGTGCGGAAATGTCAGATGGAAGCGTTGTAGTAGGCGAATCTCGTATTCCACTGGAGAAAAAGCGAATTAGACGGATGTCTATGCTGCCTGCTGATGCACCTGCATCCAAGGCTGCGGTTGAGGCTATTTTAGCTGCAGATGTACTAGTTTTTGGTCCAGGCAGCCTTTATACAAGTATTATTCCTAACTTATTAGTAGATGGAGTGCGTGAGGCCATTGAGCAATCATCTGCTGTAAAAATTTATATCTGTAATGTTATGACACAGCCTGGTGAAACTGACGGCTACGGTGCTTATGAGCACGTGAAGGCCTTAATTGACCATATGGGTTTTCAGTTCTTGGATTACGTTGTAGTAAATAATCAAAAGATTTCCTTGGAGCGTTTGCAGCATTACAATGCAGAGGGTTCCGTGCCTGTAGGTGCAGACGTGGAAAAAATCCGCAATCTCGGTATCACTGTCGTACAGGCGTCTCTTGTCAGCAAGCGAGACCTGGTACGCCATGATCCGCAGAAGCTGGCACAGGTATTGATTTCCATGATTTACAGACTGCGTCTTTTTGGACGAGGTATGCAGTTCTTCGATTATATTTTTATGCGTGAGGGCATGCGTGAAATACGCAAACGCCGCTAATGCGCAGGTGTAATCAATTTTTCAAGATGTCACAAGGCTTGAGCATAATCTGCCCAAGCCTTTGCTATGCAATATAAGCGGAAGGAGCTAGAGAGTTGTCTTTTTCAAATGATGTAAAAAATGAGTTGGCTAGAATAGAATCCAATGACGCTAATGAAGATAAGGCAGAGCTTTTGGGACTGCTGCGTATGAGCGGCGCTATTATTATCCGCGGTATGAACGTAGGTATTCATTTTTCTACAGAAAATGCAGCCTTGGCTCGTAGAGTTTTGCAGCTTTTAAAAACAAATTATGAGGTGCAGACAGAGGTTGTCATTACCCGCTCCCGCCGTTTAAAGAAAAATAACCGTTACCAGGTTAGAGTTATTCCTGCACCGCAGGTTAGCAAGGCTTTGACAGAGCTGCAGCTTTTCAGTGGTGAAAGTGATTGGAAAAATCCTTTGCTGGGCAGTCATAATTGCAAGCGTACCTTTTTGCGTGGTGCATTTTTAGGCGGCGGCAGCATCAGCCGTCCCGCCAGTGATTATCATTTGGAAATGGTAACAGGCAATGAAGATTTTGCTCAGACTATTATTAAGGTTATGCATGGTTTTTCTCTTAAGGCTAAACTGACAGATAGAAAAAATGATTATATCATCTATCTTAAAGACGGCGAAGGAATTATCAGCTTTTTGAGTGTTATTGGCGCACATAATGCTATGATGGAGCTGGAAAATGTGCGTATCGTAAAGGAAATGCGCAATAATATTAACCGTGCTGTCAACTGCGAAACAGCCAATCTTAACAAGGTTGTAAAGGCTGCTATGCGTCAGGTTGCCTGCATCAAGTACATTGATGAGCATATGGGTATTAGTGAACTGCCTAAGGCCCTGCAGGATACAGCAAGACTGCGTTTGGAATATCCAGATGTTTCACTTAATGATTTGGTGGAATATTCAGGCGGCATTGGTAAATCAGGCATTAATCATCGCCTGAAAAAGCTGCAGGAGGTTGCAGTAGGCTTAGGAATGGAATTGGAGCAATAATTTATGATAAAAAAGATAATATCTGTGCTGGCTGGTATAGCTTTGGTTTTGCTATTGGCAGGTGCGTACGCTTGGCATCAGCATGGTCAGCGTTGGCAGGAGGAATATGCTGCCTTTCGCAAGACAGCTGCTCCGGTTTTAATGTATCATGCAGTTGGAACTGGTAATGACATTGATTGGCCTAAGAGCCTGATTATGTCAGAGGCTTTGTTTGAATCACATATTGGGTATCTTAAGGATAATGGCTATACCATTGTTAGTGTTGAACAGCTGGCACATCGTTTGGAGAAGGGTGAAAGCGTAGATAAGTATGTAGCTCTGAGCTTTGACGATGGGTACAAAAATAATCACGACGTAGTTTTGCCATTGCTCAAGAAATACGACGCCAAAGCGTCCTTCTTTGTCATCAATAAAGAGATTGGACAGCCTTTGTTCATGGACGATGATGACATTAAGGATATGCTGGCAGCAGGTATGGAAATTGGTTCCCATACTTACAGCCACAACCCTTTGGCAAAAATTGATACTAAATATCTTGTGTGGGAATTTGACACATCACGCTACTGGCTGAAGAAAAAGTTTGATGGCTATATTGTTCGCACTTTGGCTTATCCCAATGGCAGCTACAATGAAACAGTTATTGCAGCTGCTCAAAAGTATGGCTTTTATAGAGGACTGACTGGACATGTTGGTGTTAATACTTCTACTACCTACAAGAAAGCTCCTATGGAAATGTATCGTGTAACTGTTGCTGATGACGGGAATGGACTTGATGGTTTTAAGAAGCGTCTGGAGCAGGCATATTTCTTCGGATTTTTGCAAACAAAGGGCATCGATATAAATATTGTGAGAGATATTTTTGTTCAAGGCTACTAATTTTGTCGTTCTTCCACAGTATTATGAGAGAATGCTGAAGCTATAAAAGGTGCTAAAGTATAAAATAAGATTGGTTAAATTAATACCCTGGAGTGAGTTTCAGGGTATTTTAGTATTTATAAAGAATAACCTTTGTCTTAAGTGCAAAGATTTATTGTATTCATGGAAGAATAAAAGTGCATTGCCTGAGGAGTATTTATGTGATTTTAGCAACAATAGCAGGCTTATGTTATTTGTACAAAAATCAATGAAAAATAATTTATAGAAATAAATTTATAGAAATAAATTTATGAATCACGTCTAGCTATTGTTTTGTTGATTTAATCGGGATTATTAAGCTTCCTGTTAATTGCATACTGTATACAATTTGCTACTTGATTGCCTAATATATTTTACTATGTTAGAATAGAAAAGTCTGATTTGGTTGGGGAACCATATCTTTTATTTATATTTTATTATTTTAAGGAGGACTATTGATGTCTGAAGAAAAGAAGAATTTAATTCCGAAAAGAAAGCCTACGTTTGTGGAATCTGTAATTCCTATTATTGCTATGCTGGTTATTTTGACCATTGGTAAGGGCGTGATGGGATATGCTACTGAGCCGCTGCTGCTTATGGTTGCTGCTGTAGCTGGTATTATTGCTTATCGTGTTGGTGTAACCTGGGATGAAATGATGGATGAAATCTGTCTGAAAATTGCTAAGGGTATGCCTGCAATTTTGATTTTGACCTGCGTTGGCGCTTTGGTTGGTACTTGGATGGCTGCAGGTACTATTCCTATGATGATTTATTATGGTGTACAAATGGTTAATCCTAGCCTGCTGCTGGTAACTGCATTTTTGATTACTGCAGTAGTATCTGTTGTAACCGGTACTTCTTGGGGTTCTGTTGCTACTATGGGCGTAGCTTTGATGGGTATTGCATCTGCTCTTGGTGTATCCCTGCCTGCTACTGCAGGCGCTGTTATCGCAGGCTCCTATTTTGGTGACAAAATTTCTCCTTTGTCTGATACCACCAATTTAGCTCCTGCTGCTGCTGGCAGTACTTTATATGAACATATTTATCATATGTTCTATACCACTATTCCTGCAACGATCGTTTCCCTGATTGTTTATGCCTTTGCAGGTATGAATGCTGATACTACTGTTGATGCTTCTTCTAAAACTGTAACTACTTTGCTGAACCAATTAGATGCAATGTATCATTGGAATATTTTATTGCTTCTGCCTGTGGCTATGGTTTTAATTGGTTCTGTTATGAAAAAACCTACTCTTCCTGTAATGCTGGCTTCTACTGTGGTAGCTGGTTTTGAGGCTGTTCTGATGCAAGGTGTTACCATAAAAAATATCTTGGCAAGCACTGTTACAGGCTTCAATGTGGCAATGATTGTACATCCTGGCTTTGATCCTGCAACCTGCGCTATGGAAGTAACCAAGCTGCTGAACCGTGGCGGTATGGTTGGTATCATGGGTACTACTTTGCTGGTATTCTGCGCATTCTGCTTTGCAGGTATTATGAGCCGTGCAGGCTGTCTGGATGTAGTTCTGGAAAAAATCCTGACTGTAGCTAAGTCTACTGGTGATTTGATTGCTGCAACTGTTGCTTCCTGCATTACTATGGCTCTGACCACTGGCAACTCTTATTTGTCCATCCTTATTCCTGGCGAAATGTTCCGAGATGCTTACAAAGCTCGTGGTCTAGCTGCCAAGAATTTGTCTCGTACATTAGAAGACTCTGGTACTGTATTTGTGCCCTTGGTTCCCTGGTCTGCAGCAGGTGCGTATATGACTGCTACTTTGGGCGTAGAGACTTTGGATTATCTGCCTTGGGCAGTACTGTGCTACACTGGTTTTATTTTTGCAATTATTTGGGGCTATACTGGTTTTGGTATTGCTAAAATAGAAAAGAGTGAAGACTAATGTCTGTTTGTCTATTAATAAAGAATGCTGATGTCTATGCACCTGAGCATTTAGGCATCAGAGATATTTTAGTCATCAATGATAAGATTGTAAAAATTGCTGAGTCTGTAGATGTTCCGTGCGGTCTTGATTACGATGTAGTAGATGCAGAGGGGCAGGTACTTTTTCCTGGTTATGTGGATCAGCACGTTCATATTATTGGCGGCGGTGGAGAAAGCGGTCCCTATAGCCGTACTCCTGAAGTAATGTTAAGCGACCTGACAAAGGCAGGCGTTACGACTGTAATCGGTGTTTTGGGAACTGACGGTACCAGTCGCCATAATGAAGCTTTACTGGCTAAAGCAAGGGGCTTGGAATATGAAGGTATTACTGCCTATGTTCTGACTGGTTCTTATGAATTTCCGGTGCATACCATGACAGGTGATGTAAGAAGAGATATCATTCTTATCGACAAGGTTATTGGCGTAGGTGAGCTGGCTCTTTCTGATCATCGCAGCTCTGAACCTACCTTGGATGAATTGAAGCGGGTTCTGACACAGGCAAGGCTTGGTGGTATGCTGAGCGGTAAAGCAGGTGTTGTACAATTCCATATGGGTGTTGGCACTGCAGGTATTGAACCTTTGCTGCAGATTTTGCAGGCAAGCGAAATTCCTGCAAAACATTTTATTCCTACCCATGTTAATCGTGCAGTTCATTTGTTTGAACAGGCAAAAAGCTTAGCTGCTCAAGGTGGTTACATGGATATTACTTCTGGTATCCGCACATGTGATGGATTTGAAAACTGTATTGAGCCTGCTGAAGCAATTAAACGCTGCTGGCAGGAGGGCGTACCTATGTCTCAGGTTACTATGAGTTCCGATGGCAATGGCTGTATGAGCGTGATGCTGGCTGATGGTTCTGCCCGTCAATTGGCGGTTCCTATGCGCTCATTGCACGAGGAAGTGCACAACAGTATTCTTTTAGGTGTTCCTTTAGAGGTTGCTGCAGCAGTAGTAACTGCAAATCCTGCTAAAGCTAATGGCTTGTGGCCGCAAAAAGGTCATATTGCTGAAGGCTGTGACGCTGATTTTGTTATGCTTGATAAAGAATATCTGATTGATACAGTAATTGCTAAAGGTCGTATTGTGGTAGCAGCTGGTGAAGCTGTTGTCCGTGGTACTTTTGAAAAATGAGGTATTATAAATGATTAAAGTATTAAAAAATGCTGAAGTTTATGCGCCTAAATTTTTAGGCAAGCAGGACGTTTTAGTAATTGGCGGCAAGGTAGCACGCATTGCTGCTGAGATTAATGAATATGACAATGTTCCTGAAGTAGAAGTGTTTGACTTGACTGGCAAAAAGCTGGTTCCCGGTTATATTGATTTACACGTGCATATTACTGGCGGTGGTGGTGAGCAAGGACCTGCTTCCCGTGTTCCTGAATCCCAATTGAGCTTTTTTACCCGCAACGGTATTACCACCGTTGTTGGCCTGTTGGGTACTGATGGTATTACCCGCAGCTTGGAAAATCTGATTGCCAAAGCTCGTGCTTTAACTGAAGAGGGTATTACTGCATACGCTTTGACTGGTGCTTATGGTTATCCTACTAATACTATGACTGGCAGCATTGAAAAGGATATTATGATGGTTCCTCCTTTTATTGGCGTAAAGATTGCTGTAAGCGACCATCGCAGCTCTAACCCGACTGGTGAAGACTTGATTGCAGTAGCAACTGCTGCACGTCGTGGAGGTATGCTGTCCTGCAATCCTGGTCTGGTGACTATGCATATGGGCAGTGGCCAAGGAAAACTGGATCCTCTGTTCTATGCTTTGGAGCATGCAGATGTACCTGCGAAAAACTTTCTGCCTACTCATATGCTGCGTACTCCTGAGCTCATTGAAGAGGGCGTGAAATTAGTGCGTATGGGCGGTTATATGGACTGCACCGCAGGCTGCACCGATGCTGACATGGAAGCTGATGCAGAAAAGATTTTTGATATTCTTAATCGTGATGGTGTAACTGCAGACCACGTAACCCTGTCCAGTGATGCTTTTGGATCTCAACCTCGTTTTGATGCTGCTGGTGAATGCATTGGACTGACCTATGCATCTCCTGAATTCCTGCACAAAACCATTAAGAGTCTGGTACGTCGCGGATTGGCGCTGGAAGAAGCACTGAAGCTTTTGACATCCACTCCTGCAGAGCTGCTTGCTAAAACCGGCGTAAAAGGCTGTGTTGCAGTTGGCGCTGACGCAGACCTTTTGGTTCTTGATGAAGAATTGGATATTACCACTCTGTTTGCTAAGGGTGAAACCGCTGTATTGAACGGCGAACTGATTATGAAAGGCCGTTTTGAATAATCTGTTTCTCTCTAAAATGAATTAATATAAAAAATACCGACCTCCAATTGTTAGCGTTTGAAATCTAACGTTTGGAGGTCGGTTTGTTGTTTTTAGATAGGAGGTATTATAGTGCAGGTTTTAAAAACTCAGTCAGCATTGTTTCATTCATCCCGCCAACCATTTTATTGATAATATTTCCGTCGGAGTCAATAAGAACAGAGGTGGGGATTGCTTCAAGCTGATAGCTTGTGCCAACCTTTGCAGACTCAACATGAGCAAAGGGAAGCTGAATTTTTTTAGACTGTACAAATTCCTTGGGCTCAGCAATGCTTTCGTCAATAGAAACTGCTACAAATTGAATTTTATCTTTGTATTCAGGATATTTGGCAGCGAAGAGGGGAAGCTCCTTTACGCAGGGTGGACACCAGGTTGCCCAGAAGTTTAGGAACACCGGCTTCCCCCTTAAATCACTGAGCTTAACCTCTTTGCCTGTTGCTAAGTCAGTATAGGTAAAATCAGGTGCAGTTTGTTTGATGGTGGCAGAAGCACTTGGTGAGGCGTTAGCAGTAGTATTTTTGTTGGAGTTGTCAGCACAGCCGCTTATTATAAATAAGGATGCAGTTAAAAGCAGAGCAGTGATAATTTTTTTCATAGGAACCTCCTGTTATTGTGTTTATTTTCTGAAAGTATAAATTTCTCGGCACCATATTCACTGAAGCTGAAGCATATATAGCCATAACAACGCCTTGACTTTACGATAAGCATTCAATAAAATACTTATTTTTTGCCGATAGAAATTGCTTTAGTAGGACAAACCCTAATACATTCACCGCAGTTGATGCATTCACGGTCACCAGCCTTGGTGCAGTCCATTAAACAATGTCGCATACATTTATCACAGCCTATGCATTTATCCATATCAACCTTGATGCCAAATACTGAAAGCTTATTAAAAAGTCCGTAAATTGCACCTAAAGGGCAGATAAAACGGCAGAAGGGGCGATATATAAAGACTGATGCAGTAACCGTAATAATTAGCAGCAGAAGCTTCCAGGAGAAGAGAGCTCCGAGGCTGTTGCGGACAAAGTTGTTGGCAGCTGCTAAAGGGAGTGCTGCTTCTAAGGTTCCGGCGGGGCAAATGAATTTACAGAAGGCTGGTGTACCGACACCGTCATTGAAATAATAAAACAGAGGAAGAACTAAAATAAATACTATAATAATTAGATATTTTAGCTTAGCTAGGGCTTGCGTAACGCTGTTGCGCTTTAGCTTTGGTGTTGGAAGCTTATATAAAAGCTCCTGCACTAATCCAAAAGGGCAGGCCCAGCCGCAGATTAGTCTTCCTAAGAGCAGACCAAATAGCATAATCGTTCCCAAAACGTAAAAGGGGATTTTGAGGAAAACACCGCTAAAGGCGCTTTGCAGAGCACCTATAGGACAGGCACCGAGAGCACCGGGGCAGGAGTAACAGTTTAATCCTGGAACACAGACACTTTTTAGAGGGCCGCGATAGATTTTTCCTTGCAGAAAACCTGGAAGGTTGGCATTATAAATTATGGCTGTGCAAAATTGAATTAGCTTGCGTTTCATGATAAAGTTATCCTATACCTATACATTCAAGACAAATAGTAGCTGCCTTGGTGAATACTGTTTTATGCTCCTTGCCGAATAATCCGTAAATTAAAAAGGTTGCAGAAAGCAAGAAGATAATAATGCGTTTGGACCTCATTGTATGCCTCCCTGAAATAATTCTTTGTATCATTATAGCAAAATATTAGCAATAAAACTTTGAATAAATCGTTAAATATATGCAGTTTGGTCAGCTTGCAAAAACTGCTTGCAAATAAGCGGAAAACAAGGTAAAATAATATAGGCAATCTATTATAATAACTGGAGGGATTTACGATGAGAAAACATACTACCACTGTTAATAAAGCTATGCTGAAGAAAACTCTGCGTACCGGCGGCTGCGGCGAGTGCCCGGCTTCCTGCCAATCCGCTTGCAAAACCTCTTGCACCGTTGGCAACCAAGTTTGCGAACACAGCAAATAATTTTTAGTTCATAATGCAGCTCCCTGTTCGTTACAGGGGGCTGTTTTACTGTTTAGAAAGGTGGAAACTATGCTGATACATAAAATGCGTTTGGACGACTATATGGTAGTGCTGGATGTAAATAGCGGCGCTGTTCATCTGGTTGACGATGTTATTTATGACTTGCTTGATTATTATAATGGCAGCAATGATGAAGAAGCATTGGCTGCTTTAAAGGATAAATATAGTGAAGAGGATTTACGTGATGCTTTAGCAGAAATGCATGAGCTGCAGGATGAAGAGCTGCTTTTCAGCCCTGATTTTGCTGTTCCTGCTACCTTTGCTGAAAAACCCATCGTTAAATCTTTGTGCCTTTTGGTAACACATGACTGCAACCTGCGCTGCGGTTACTGCTTTGCGGACACTGGCTCCTTTGGCGGATGCCGTCAGCTGATGAGTAAGGAAACTGCAGAAAAAGCAGTAGAGTTTGCTATTGAAGGCAGCAAAAAGCGTCACAACCTGGAGCTGGATTTGTTCGGCGGTGAGCCTTTAATGAACTGGCCCGTTGTTACTCATATTGTTGAGTATGTACGCCGTCGTGAAAAGGAAACCGGTAAAAATATTAAGCTGACCCTTACTACTAATGGTACTCTGCTTAATGATGAAAACATTAAATTCCTGAACGACAACCGCGTAATGCTGGTGCTCAGCCTTGATGGCAGCAAGGAAACTCATGATGCAATGCGTCCGTTCCCCAATAAGAGCGGCAGCTATGATATTGCAGTACGCAATTTCAAAAAGGTAATTGACAGCCGCGATGGCAAAAACTACTACCTGCGTGGCACCTATACTCATTTCAGTACTCATTTCTGCAAAGACGTACTGGACATGGCTAAGGTGGGCAAGGAAATTTCCATGGAACCTGTTGTTGGTATTGATGATCCCTGGGTTCTGACAGAGGAAGACCTGCCTGTTATTTATGATGAATATGATAAGCTGGCTCGTGCATACCTGGAAAAACGTCGTGCAGGTGAAGGCTTTGACTTCTTCCACTTCAACGTAGCTCTTGATAATGGTCCCTGTGTAGCAAAACGCTTAGCAGGCTGTGGTGCTGGCCATGAATATTTTGCTGTTACTGCAGACGGCGATATTTATCCCTGCCATCAGTTTGTAGGTCGTGAGCAATACAAGCTGGGTACTTTGGAAACTGGAGTAGTAAAACCGGAACTGGTACAAAAATTCCGTCATACTCATGTTATGACTAAACCGGAATGCAGCAAGTGCTGGGCTCGCTTCTTCTGCAGCGGCGGCTGCCATGCTAATGCTGATTTAATTAACGGCGATATTACTAAACCTTATGAATATGGCTGCAAGCTGCAAAAGAAACGTTTGGAAAATGCAATTATTGTACAAGCTGTTCTCAGTGCAGAAGCACAAAAGGGTGAAGATATGCGTCCCCATATCAACAATTTCACCTACGAAAAATAATAGTTTTTCTGATTATGAGGCACTCAAATAATAATTTGAGTGCCTTTTCTAATATTTTTTTGAAAAAATTTAAGAAAAATTAAAGAAAATTTTAAGTTGATTTAACCTTGTATTTATCATATTCTGTTTAGCAACTACTCCGTGTGTTTAGTGAAGAAAAAGTAAAAATATGAGAAAATAGGTGTTGACACATTGGAAATGGAGTGGTATCATGAACAAGTCGTCAGGACATGGCGACAACAATGAACCTTGAAAACTGAACAATAACC
>ENA-ORPF01000967-ORPF01000967.1-human-gut-metagenome-genome-assembly--contig:-NODE-967-length-25725-cov-7.920686_pt1 | contig 25725 bp, 28 predicted proteins | sample MGYA00242140_ERZ509070 | MGnify/ENA primary metagenome ERZ509070 (study PRJEB26280, sample SAMEA2338713) | human gut metagenome | biome: human gut; feature: human-associated habitat; material: faeces... | reverse complement strand
CTGTAGGGAAATCATTTTTAGTTGAAGAAGTGCCAGAAAAAGCTATTTATGCAGGGTACTTGATAAGAACGAGATATAGTTCATTACTAAATCCTCGTTACATGAAATCATTCATGGAGAGTCAATTGTATTGGGAACAACTCAAAAATGGTACTATTGCCACAGCTCAACCAAATTGTAATGGTAAAACACTCGCCAAAATGTTGTTGCCCATACCTCCAACTAAGGAACAAGATAGGATAGTTGAAAAACTAACGCAATTGTCTTCGTTCTTGGATAATTATGGTCTATGCCAAGATAGATTGAATCTGTTGAACAAGGAGATAAAGGAACAATTTAAAAAGTCCATTTTACAGGAAGCAATTCAAGGAAAACTTGTTCCGCAACTTACTGAGGAGGGTACTGCTCAAGATTTGTTGGAGCAGATTAAGATAGAGAAGCTGAATTTAGTAAAAGTGGGCAAACTAAAGAAGTCCGCTTTGGCTACTTCTGTTATCTTCCGTGGTGACGATAACAAGTATTGGGAGAAGTCGGAAGATGGGGCTGTATGTATTGATGAAGAAATACCATTTGAGATACCGTCAAATTGGGCATGGGTACGACTTGACGATATTTGCTCTTTTATACATAGAGGCAAATCGCCCCAATATAGCCCAATAAAGAAATATCCTGTTGTAGCTCAAAAATGCAATCAATGGGCTGGATTTTCCATAGAGAAAGCAAAGTTTATTGAGCCGAAGAGTATTACATCTTATAATGATGAGTATTTCTTACAAGATAGAGATTTGATGTGGAACTCTACTGGACTGGGAACATTGGGTAGAATGGCTATATACTACACGATACTTAACCCTTATGAATTGGCTGTTGCTGACAGCCATGTTACTGTAATTCGTCCATATAAAACGCACATTGTTTCAGAATACCTGTACTATTATTTTGCAAGTAATACAGTTCAGTCTGTTATTGAAGACAAATCAGACGGCAGTACAAAGCAAAAGGAATTAGCAACAAAGACTGTAAAAAGCTATCTTGTTCCACTACCACCATTTGTAGAACAACTGCGTATAGTACAAAAGATTAAGTCCGTAACAAGTATTATGAGTTGATAGACAACAGTCCTGTTTGTATAGACGAGTTTTTGCCGTTCCAAATACCCGAAACATGGACTTGGTGCAAGGTCAAAGACTTGTTGGAAATACAGACAGGTGCATCGTTCAAAAAAGAGCAAGCAAACGCAAATAAAAAAGGCATTAGAATATTGCGTGGTGGAAACATTCTACCCAATAAGTATATATTCAAAGATGATGATGTCTTTGTGTCAGAGGAGTTTGTCAATGCGAATACCATTCTAAAGAAGAATTGCATCATTACTCCTGCTGTAACCAGTTTGGAGAATATTGGTAAAATGGCAGTAATAGAAAAAGATTACAATAATGTTAGTGCTGGCGGTTTTGTATTTATCATTAGCCCATACATTCAAGACTTTAATCATTCCTTGTTACTTGCGTATTTTCTCCAAAGTCCATTCTTAATTGAGGCTATGCGAGGAATAACAAAGAAGTCTGGTGCTACTTTTTATAATCTTGGTAAAGAACGGCTGAAAGAGTTGTATCTACCATTGCCTCCAATGACAGAACAAAGTAGAATAGTAAGCAAAATAAATGAGATTTTATCAAGTATTATGAGCAGATATGGGGCGAAGTAACTGAGATTGAACTTCCTTTGGACTTTCCAAGTTCTTGGTCTCTTGCTCGATTAAATGCAGTTTGCCAACTTACAGACGGCTTAAAAACAACAGGCAAACAATGCTTGTTAGATGCAAAATACTTACGTGGTAAAAGTTCTGAAACTATAGTAGAACAAGGTAAACTTGTATATAAAGGTGACAATATAATGCTTGTGGACGGTGAAAACTCAGGTGAAGTTTTCATCGTACCACAAGATGGCTATATGGGTAGTACATTCAAGCAGTTATGGATAAGTTCCTCAATGTACGAACCTTATGTTTTAGCTTTTATACAGTTCTATAAAGAGACATTGCGCAACTCCAAGAAAGGTGCAGCAATTCCACACCTCAACAAGGAACTTTTCTATGGTCTTATAATTGGCATTCCGCCATTGCAAGAACAGAGAAGAATAGTTCAGAAACTTGAACAATCATCGCAGTTGCTTCGATAACCTATTCATTTGTTCTATTATACGTTGTTGCTCTTGCAAAGGTGGCAAAGGTATCAATAAATTCGACAAACTCTTACTATTCAAGGTTTTACCTTTAATTGCATCTTTAGATTCTCCGAGATTGGCAATTAGAGGCAAAACTTTGAACAGGTAATTCCTCATAGCATATTCTTTATCAATGATAGGACTTATAGTTATAATAGCTTCATTGTGATAAGCGTCAATATCCAATATTGAAGTTTTGCCGATGCTTAGTTTGAAACTCATAAGAAGACTTCCTTTTTCACTGATAGGAGCGGAGAAAACTTCCTTGACTGCCAAATCCGAAACCTTTTCTTTTGTTGTAGATATTGAGCCTCCATCAACCATATCAGATATTGAAACCCAATTGTATTTGCCATTTATCCAATATGTCTGTTCTCCTCTTGCTGGCGTTTTCCCAATAGTCATAGATACAATATTGGAAAATCTGCACCAACACCAATTGTATGGCAAATCGAAAGGTATTTCATCGGTTATATCATTGCAATTTTCACCTATCTGCTCATAATACTTGTTATCGTCACCACGAAAGATAACAGAATCGTTGAGGGCAGACTTCTTAAGCTTGCCCTCTTTGACGAGTTTCTGCTTCTCTGTCTTTATTTGTTCAAGCAGTTTTTGGGCTGTACCTTCTTCGGCAATTTGTTGGACGAGTTTGCCTTGAATTGCTTCCTGCAATACGGTTTTCTTTAATTTATCATAGATGTTTAGATTGAGACAATTCAATTTATCTGCTTCTGACTCATATTTAGCAATTAGAGACAAAAGCAAATTGTATCTTTCAACCAATCTGCTTTGTTCTGATAAAGGAGGAACAGGCACAAGTACTGCTTTTAGATATTCAAACGGGGGAATATTCTTAATAGCAGAACCAGCTCCTTTCATTTGTGCCTCATTTAAAAGCATATAAGCAAAGTACATTTGCCAGTATTCTGCCATGCTCAAATCAAAAAGCGTAACCCTCATCAACGCTTGATTGATAATACCGACAGGAGCATCTAATGGCAGAAGATAGGTCTCACCGATTGTTCCTGCGCAGCTTACTATAATGTCATTTGGTTTGACAATAAAGCTTTGCATTGCTTCAAACTTTTCTTTGCTGATATAATAATCGCCAAGACGAAAGTCTTTTTGTATTGCATTCTTCTGCTCATAAACTTTGACACTTTGATTGCTTTTGGCTACAAACATAGATTTTGTTAAGCTACTTCCAAAAGGTCCTTTTCTATACAGAGCCAAGTCATTGAGCCTACACCATTCCCATCCCTTTGGTATCTCAAACGGCACTTCCTCATCAATGCACTTGACCTCCCCTGTGGCAAACATCTTCTCATAATAGGAATTGTCCTCACCACGGTAGATAATGGATGCGTTCTTGTCACGCTTGATTTTCTTCTCCTTAATCAAGCGTTCTTTCTCTTGGCGAATCTTATCAAGCAAAACGCTTGCAGGTTCGTCATTAGGATCCTGCGGTACAAGTTTTCCCTGTATCGCCCATTGTAATATGCTATTCTTTAATTGTTTTCCGTTCATTGTAATTTTCTATCGTTAGAAATCATTGTCCTTATTCTTCTGCTTCAAGAAGAACTGATAAAGTTTCTTGCCTATTTTATCTTTGGCAAATGTCCGCTCATGCTCAATAGGTATGGTAGATAACCTTATCTTAGCCACACCTTTTTTCAACAACTCAAATTGTTGTGGACTTATCTTGAATTGAGCTGTAGAACTGATTTCTGTCACTGGAAGGACTATATTGCCAGAGACAATACCTGCCGTTTCAGAGCCGCTACCAATCTGAGAACCATAAAGTTTAATAACTTCACCATCGAATGTTTTCAACAACATGGTTGATTCTTTCAGAAAATTCAGTCGGTCTGACTTTACGGTTGCAATAATGTAATATGCCGTATCTTGCTTTGCAACGCTATATTTCATGTTGCATCCCTCGGCAGCCAAAGGTCGATATGTATATCCAACCGTTTGTGCATTTATATTGATACTGCACATAGTCAGTACAATAGACAAAATGATTTGTATTCCAATATTACTTTTCATAATTATGCTATAAAATCGAAATGTCCTTATTTTATTGTTGTTACTCTGCTTCGTCTAACAACTTGTCAAGTTGCGCTTGCAGTTCTTCACGCTTTGGCAAATAGAGTTGGTAACGAGCCACAAACAATTGATTGGTTATACCCTCCAAGGCATACTCCATCAGAAGTTCGTCTTTTCTTGCTCCCAAAACTATACCAATAGGGGGATTATCGTCAGGTTGACACACTTCTGTTTTGAAATAGTTCAGGTAGAGATTCATCTGCCCAATATCACCATGCTTTATCTCTGCTCGCTTCAAGTCAATCAACACATAGCATTTCAAAATACAATGGTAGAATACCAAATCCACCTTGAACTGTCGGCTTCCTATCTGCATGGAGTATTGTCTGCCCACAAATGCAAAACCACGTCCCATTTCCAAAAGGAACTGCTCCATGTGGTCTTTCAGAGCCTTTTCCAAGTCACTCTCCTTATAGCGTTTCTGTTTGGGAAGCCCTGCAAATTCAAGCACGAAAGGGTCACGGATGATGTCTTGCGGAGTTTGTACTTGATGCCCCTCGTTTGCCAAAGCAAGAACTCCAGCCTTGTCTGTGCTTAGTGCAAGTCGCTGAAACAGACAGCTCTTCATCTGTCTTTTCAGTTCCCTAACTTTCCAACATTCCTTGATGGATTCCTTATAATAGAACTGCATTTCAAGTGCATTATCACACTTCAACAGTTCATAATAATGGCTCCATGTCAATTTGTGGGACAGTGTCCCACATTTTGGGAATGCCAAGTATAACTTACGCATATAGGTAAGGTTTGTTCGGTTAAAACCTTTTCCATTTCTTGCTGTCAAATCCTTTGCAAGGTTTACAAGTAACCTTTTGCCATATTCTGCTCTTTGTTTGCCACCCTGTTCAAATTCAACAATATACTTTCCTGTTTGCCAGTTGGCATCAAGCAATTCCGTATTGACCGCAGCAATGGCTTTTGACTTCGCCTCACCCCATAGCGTGGTTATGTTGTCTATCAACTTCTGATAGGCAGCATCATTTATGTTTGTCAAATCTTTATTCTCCATGCCAATCTTTTAGATTTGTGGAACACCGTTCCACATTTTACAATTCGTCCACATTTACATTTATTCCCAAGATACGCTGTATCTCTGCCAATGTCTTATCAATTTCATGATCAAGAGCCTTGCGTTTCTTGAAATAGTCGGCAAGCAGTTCGGCAGGAGGCAAGATTTCTTCCTCCTCTTTCGGGAACTTGCACAGGTCGAAGTTGCAATCGGTGGCAATAAGGTCTTCAACCGAATAGCAACGAGATTTCTCGTCACCATCAGCAATAATAATCTCCTTACGGTCGTTCCACCACTCACGGATTGGGTCGCAATGTTCCGACTTCATGGACTTTGTCTTGGAGAAATGCTTGTACCCCTCTGGCATATCCAAACGATAGAACCACGTTTCCTTTGTAGAATAACCTTCTGGAGCACCCTCCGCACAGGTATTGTCGAAGAACAAAATGTTCGTGGCAATCGAAGTGTAAGGTGCAAAGATACTGCCAGGCAAACGGATAATGGTATGCAAGTTGAAATCTCTGAGCAGCTTGGTCTTGATGGCTATCTTTGTATTGTCCGCTCCAAACAGGAAACCGTCTGGAACAATGACCGCTGCACGACCATTCTTCTTCAGTCGGTACATGATGAGAACCATGAACAAGTCAGCAGTCTCGCTACTGCGCATATCAGAAGGGAAGTGTGACTTGACATCCGACTTCTCGTTTCCACCGTATGGTGGGTTCATCAACACAACATCAAACTTGTCTCCGTCTGTATAGTTGAGTACATCTTTTGTAAGCGAGTTGTCGTGATATACCAATGGCATGTCAATTCCATGCAGCAACAGATTTGTCACACATAGCATATACGGGAATTGTTTCTTTTCTATGCCAAATACAGACTGATTGTACTCTTTGCGGTCTTCAGCAGTCTTTACCTTCTTATCCAATTCACCCAACCAACTTGTGATGAAACCTCCTGTACCACAAGCGAAGTCTGCCATTTTCTCACCAATCTGCGGATTGACTATCTCTGCCATAAATTCGGTTAAGGCTCTTGGGGTGTAGAACTCACCAGAGGAACCAGCCGACTGCATTTCTTTGAGAATAGTCTCGTATATCTCACCGAAAGCATGACTTTCCTCATAGTCACCAAGGTTCAAACCGTCAATCACATTCAGCACTTGACGAAGTTGAACTCCATCTTTCATATATTGATTGGCATCCTCAAATGTGGTCTTTACAATCGCCTGACGGATAGGGGTAGTTGGTGTTACCTCTATGTTTTTGAGTTCCACAAACAAGGTGTTGTTGACAAACGAAAGCAGCTCATCACCAGTCAAGGCATTACCGCTTCCATCGTCATGCGCCCAGTTGCGCCAACGGCATTCTTCTGGAATAATAGACTTGTAATCATCATCGTCCAACTCCCAATCATTCTCTTTCTCGTCATAGACTTTCAAGAACAGCATCCACGCCATTTGTTCTATGCGTTGCGCATCACCGTTGATACCGGCATCATTGCGCATTATATTGCGTACTCGTTTTACGAAATTTGATAAACTCATATTTTGTTTCTATTTTATGCTATATTATATATGTATTGTTCCAGTTCCTTTACGGCATCAAGATAGCCTTGCTTGCCACCAAAGAACTTCACGATGTTTGCCTTTGAACCCAATTTGCGGAATGGGTCATTTTCAAGTACTGTCAGGCTTTCCAATTCTGACACACCTTCCTTGGTGTACTTATCCAACAAGGCTTCAAGCACAAGTCGTGCCTGTTCACCATACTTGCTGAATATGTCTCGTTTCTTCACTTGTTCGGCACGTTCATGTCGTGTAAGCGTTTTCTTGCCGTAGGCTATATGGCAGATGAAATCGAAATCATCAACATCGTCCATGTCTTGGTCGTGCTTCAATGCTGCAAGATCAATACCACTGTCTTTAAGCATTTCAGCAATATCTGACTTTTTCTTGGTTTCTTGCCACTTGGAAGTGAACGTATCTATCGTAGCGTATGTATCTATGATACTTTTCTTTGTATAGTCGGTAATGCTTTCCGTGCGAAGTAACTTACCGTTTGTGTCATAGACAGAAACGACTTTGTTAATGACCATAACTTGACAACCATCCTTGGCAACAATCGGCTTCGGTCGTGGTTCAGGATCTGGTTCTTTCACGCCTTTAGGCTCGTCGTCTTCAGGAAGTACATACGGCTTAGGCTCTTTCTGCTTGGGCGGATAGTTCGGGTCTATTTCAATCGGTCCGTCCCAATCTGGGTCAGCAAACAATCGTGTCACGTTGCGGAAGTCCATTACTGTGAAGTATGTCTTTCCTTCTTTCTCACGAAGACGAGTGCCACGACCAATTATCTGTTTGAACTCTGTCATAGAGCCGATTTGTTGGTCAAGCACAATCAGTTTTGTCATTTTGCAATCAACACCAGTTGAAAGCAACTTACTTGTTGTCGCTATGACAGGGTATTTCTCTGCAACAGAAATGAAATAATCCAACTTGCCTTTTCCGTATTCGTCACTACCAGTTATACGAACCACATAGTCGGGATTTTTCTTGCACATGTCAGCATTGGCATTAGCCAAAGCCATGCGCATACGTTCCGCATGAGTTTCGTCAGCACAGAACACTATGGTCTTAGCCATGCGATCTGTACTTTTCAGATAGTTGGTTATCTCTTGCGCAACTTCCCTTATACGGTCTTCTATGACAATGTTATAATCATAGTCGCTGTTGTTATAAATGCGGTCTTCTATCTCGTTGCCGTATATATCCTTTTGTCCCTTTGTCGGTCTCCATTCGTCACCGATGTTCGTTGTGATGTTGATAACCTTGAAAGGAGCAAGGAAACCGTCCTCAATTCCGTTTTTAAGACTGTAAGTATAGACTGGTTCACCAAAGTAGCCAATACTTGACTGATATTTTGTTTCTTTAGGTGTGGCAGTCATACCTATATGAGTAGCCGAAGAAAAGTATTCCAAGATGTTTCGCCAATTGCTATCATCCTTTGCGCTACCTCTATGACACTCATCAACGATAACAAGGTCAAAATAGCCTGGATTAGGAAACAACTCCTTATAGTTCTTGGCATCATTCTGTCCAATTAACTGTTGATAGAGTGCAAAGAACACTTGATAAGACCCTAATTCTTCCAAGTGGTTCTTGTCTTTTGAGTAGTCTATCTTGTGCGTTACCTTTTCTAATGGTTTGAAGTCCTGCTGTATGGATTGGTCAACCAATATGTTTCTGTCTGCAAGATACAACACTTTCTTCTTCAAACCACTTTTAAGTAAACGCCATACAATCTGAAATGCAGTATATGTCTTGCCTGTGCCAGTTGCCATGACAAGGAGCACACGGCTTTGTCCTTTGGCAATGGCACCAACTGTGCGATTTACTGCATTGCGCTGATAATATCGTGGCGGAAATATATTCTGACCAGTGCAAAAAGGCTGCTCTATGATAGCCAACTCTTGCTCGTTAAGTCCGTTTCCATCGTTAGCCTCATTTTTATATCTTTCGACAAGTTCTTCTTTTGTTGGAAATTCGTCCATAGCAAAAGTGCGTTCCTTGCCTGTCAAGAAGTCATGTTCGGCAAAACCTTCACCATTTGAACTGTATGCAAACTTCACATCAAGCATTTGGGCATAGGTCATGGCTTGTTGCAATCCATGAGAAACAGAATGATTGGCATCCTTTGCTTCTACAATAGCAATGGGTGTTGCCTTGTTTGCATAAAGTACATAGTCGGCAAACTTCGGTTTCTCTCTATGCACAAGATTACCATGAAGGCTAATTTTACCGTCAGTAAATTTAACCTTCTGTTCCATGAATATACTATCCTTTGACCATCCCTTGCTTGTGATGGCTTCGTTGATATAGCGGAACTTGATGTCCTCTTCTGTAAGTTCTTTGCTTATGCCCATGTTCAAATAACGTTTTATTATCGGAAGTTATTTTGTCCAGTTCTAAAAATCCAGCATTTGGCGTTTTTACTCTCGCTCGTCCTCGTCTGTTATCAAGTCCTTCAAACCGACTTGTAGAATTTTGGATATTTCAAGCAATGTTTCCAAATCTGGCTGGTATTTATTCCTGGCGTAGCAGTTTACTGTACTAAAGCTCTTCCCAAGCTGTTTTGCAAGCCATGTCTGAGAGATGCCTTTTTCTTCCAACGTGTCTTTTATTCTGTTCAGTTTCATATTTTCACCGAATTTTACTGCAAATATACATTAAATTTTGCGATAATAATTCGTTATGTGGCTCTAATAGGTAAAAATATAACGATATTTCACACTTTCACACCCATTTGATACGAAATAAGGGAATAAAGAGATTTTATCCTCCTTACTCCCTTTCTTTTCTTCCCTAATTTCCAAATACTTTTTCCACTCGCTTGACGGCATCCGCTCTCATCTGCATGGCTACGGAAGCATAAATCTGTGTTGTCTTAACACTTTTATGACCCAATAGTTTGCTCACAGTCAAGATGTCACATCCTGCGAGGATAGCCAATGTTCCAAAAGTGTGCCGACTTGTGTGAAATCCAAGAACCTTTGTAATGCCAGCTCGTTTTGCCATGTGCTTCAAGGCTCTGTCACAGTTGCAGATTTGCGGTGTGTTAAACACAAGGCTATCTTCACTTTTGTCTTCCTTGTCGGGCAACCATTCCAATGCCTTTTTGCCTAATGGTATCAGAATGGGGTGCTTGGTTTTCTGCATACGAGGCAGATAGATTGCCAATCCCGCATCAGTTTGGCGAATATCCTTCCATTTTAAGTTGGATATGTCGCTATGTCTTAAACCTGTAAAGCAACAGAACATATAACATTGCTTGGTTGCAGGACTGCCTGTTTCTACGGAAGCCAATGACATGACCTCTTCTTTTGTCAATGCAACGATATTACTCTCTGCCTTGCTGACCCTTTCCCTTATATCCAATGAAGCAAAAGGATTTGCACTTATCAGACCGTTTCTGACCGCCTTGTTTAATATGGTATTGAGTGTGGTCTGCATTTGGTGCATGGTGGACTGTGCCAACTTCTGAGGGTTGTTTGGAGACTTTGGCGAAACATAGATGTCCCTCATATAGTTCAAGAAGCCCATATATACGTTTTTATTGAAGTCTATCAATCGTATGCCACTTTTATGGCTGTATTTCATATATTGGTGCATGATGGCTATCAGCTTCCATACATTCTTGATGTAGTTCTGAGAATACGCTTGGCTGTCAATCAATCCCTTGTGATAATCAAGCAGCCATTCTAAGAAAACAGGCGATGCCTTTCTTAATGCCGTTTCATCTGGAGACTTTGCCTCCTTACGAATACCAAGGAGTCTTTCTGCCTTTATAGCGACCGCCTTTTTCATGGCGTTCTTGTTCTCTCGCTTTGCGTCTTCGTTTACCTCTGGAACAAGGTACAAATGCAGTGACTCATATTCCCTTTTACCATTCTCATAGCAGTCAAGGTATAGCGACTGACTGCCATTTTTTAACACTCTTGTTCTTATCTCTATACTCATTTTCAGTTACCTTTTCTATTAGTGCTAATCAAATAGATTATCAACCTTGTTGACCGCCTCCACTTTTTTCTCGTCCACTATCTTGCTGTATATCTGTGTTGTAGAGACATTGCTATGCCCCAATAATTTGCTTGTTGTATAGATGTCAACTCCAAGTGTCAGCATCATCGTGGCGAAGGTGTGCCGTGAGCAGTGAAACGAGATGTGCTTTTTAATATCAGCATTTTGCATCCATTTACGAATGTCGTGACATACCGTTGGAGTGCCTGGCAAAGTGAATATCGGTTCGTTAGGGTCTTCTTTTTCATTAAGGCAGTTCAGAGCCTCTTTTGATAATGGAACATTGACGAGTTTGTTTGTCTTCTCCATGATTGTACGGACAAACTTTGTCTTTCCGTCAGATGCGAGAAACACCTTGTTCCATGTGAGCGCACGTACATCACCCAAGCGCAATCCTGCAAAGCAAGAGAAGATAAATGCCTTTTTTACTTCCGTGTTGGCGCAGTCCGCTTTCATAATGGCTTTCAACTCGTCAATGGTCAGATATTCTCTTACGCTTTCGGCTGGCTGATGCTTCTCCTTGGCATCCAACAGTTTCATTGGATTGCTTGCTATGATACCCTCACGCACTGCCTTATTCAACGCTCCATTGAATACCGCTTGATGATGATGTGCGCAACCTTGACTGATTACAGCTGTAGCGTCTTTCTTCACTCCATGATGTGCCGTTTTCAAAAACTTCACGAAGCCACGGCAGAAATCAACATCTATTTCTGACAAACAGATATTGATGTCGCCAGTCGTGGCAAGGTACTGTTCTATTTTGTGGCGCATCTCCTTTCTTCCTTTCAGTGTGGATTTGGCAAAGTTGCCGTCCAACTGCTCATATTTGCAGAGCCAAGTCAGCAGTGGCATATTCTCCTGCTTGATTTTCTCCCATTGTTTGATGCCACGGTTCTGCAACCCCAATATTCTTTCTGACTTCACCTTGTTTGCCACTTGCATAGCGTGCCTGTTCTGGTCTTTTGAAATCGGGTCTTTCTCTGGAACGAGGTAGAGCGACAGCGACTCGTATTTTCTGACACCATCTGAATAAATGTCGAGATAGAGGCTGATATTTCCATTCTTCAACTTGCGCTGACGAATGCGAACAGGCTCTTTTGGTTTTGATACTTTCTTTTGTCTTCCCATGCTGTTATATGCTTTTATTTGTTTCTATTTTATGCCCCATTCGGGTTTCTCTGAGGTCAAAGTTATAAAGATTATTTTGTTTCGCGTAACAAACGTGCAACAAAAACGCACCAAAAAAAGATTTTTAACAGTCAATGAAATAAAAGAAATCAAATCAAAGAAGTATCTGTGTGTCAATTGGATAACGTGTGTTTTCTTTGATTTATTACGACTTTGTTTTACGTCATAATATCCTCTACTTCGTAGGATTTTACGTGTTACTGCTGTTCGACATCGTGCTCTGCATACAGGTGGAAAACCTGACGGCTATCACGGCCAGCGAGCAGACGATGGCTGCCTACCTGCAAAACTCGTTCTTCTCGGCAGGCTACCTGATGGCGGCTTCGATTGTAGCCCTCAAGTGCCTGAACCTTGTTCCGGATCTGGCAGCGTGGATGATTCCGGAAGGCGACACGGCCTTCTCGACCCGAAACTTCGGCGAGGGTGTGGCACAGCAGGCCAAGATGACGGCAACGGGCGGCATCGGAACCATGATGAGAGGATGACAAACCTTATAAAAAGATAGAACGATGAAAGCAAGCAAGAAACTGAAGAAATGGTACAGGGACGAACAGTTCGTCCGCTACATGCACAAGCGTGTCAACGAAGAAATGCGGCGTGCCGCAAACCAGCGGCTCACTGCGGAATACCAGGTACTGAACGACGGCTTTGACCGGGACAAACGGTATATCGCCCCGCTGACGACCTACCTGACCTACCGCCTGCAGCTGGCCAGGCCGCAGAAAAAAGTCCGGAAACGAAAACGCGGCATCTGGTGGGTGTTCATCCGGGTAATCGTACTGGGAATCTACACGGAGCACTTCCCACGGGAGTTCGAGAAGCTCCGGCAGGACCTGCTGGAGGATATCATGCCGATACTGCATGAGGAATACCTGAAATGGAGAAACAATCAGTAAACAATCAAACATAGAGAAATATGGTTATCAAGCATTTGGAGAACAAAATCCGGCTGGTGGGCATCGTCTGCACGGCTTTCCTTGCGGGATGCGTCATCATCAGCGTGTCGAGCATCTGGACTGCCCGCACGATGGTGACGGACGCACAGAAAAAAGTGTATGTGCTGGACGGCAACGTGCCCATCCTTGTGAACCGGACGACCATGGAGGAAACCCTGGACGTGGAAGCCAAGAGCCATGTGGAAAGGTTCCACCACTATTTCTTCACATTGGCACCGGATGACAAGTACATCCGCTACACGATGGAGAAAGCAATGTACCTGGTCGATGAGACGGGACTGGCACAATACAACACCCTGAAAGAAAAAGGGTTCTACTCGAACATCCTGGGTACGAGTGCGGTATTCTCAATCTTCTGCGACAGCATCGCCTTTGACAAGAAGAGCATGGAGTTCACCTACTACGGACGGCAGCGTATCGAACGCAGGAGCAACATCCTGATGCGCGAGCTGGTTACGGCAGGACAGCTCAAACGGGTGCCGAGGACGGACAACAATCCGCACGGACTGCTGATTGTCAACTGGCGTACGCTGCTGAACAAGGACATCGAACAGAAAACCAAGAGCAACTACTAAACCAACGAGCGTATGAATGTCAAAGGATTCAGGCGGATGCTGTTCGGAGAGAAGATGCCGGACAAGAACCATCCGCAATACAAGGAACGCTATGAGCGTGACGTGGATGCCGGGCGCAGGTTCGCCAGGGCGACACGCATCGACCGGGCTGCAGCCAGGGTGCAGGGTTTCGCCGACGCACACCGGACGCTGTTTCTGGTCATCGTCTTCACTTTCGTCATCGGGGCCTTTGCCTGGAACACCTACCGCCTGGTAGCGGTGTACCGCCACAGTCCGGCGGGACGCACGGCAACGGAGGTGCAGGATTCGGTGCTAAGGGAACGGCACAGGCTGCATCAGGAGGGTAAGAGACAGGAACATACAAACGGAATAACCGGACAACCGGATAATGCAAGAGATAATCATCCATCAATCAAAGACATGCAATGAAGAATCTATTGGAGAAAATCAACTGGAGACAGCCGAAGTACATGCTTCCTGCCATCCTTTACTTCCCCCTGCTCGGCGCGTCCTATTTTATCTTCGACCTGTTCCACACGGAAACCCTGGAGATAAAGGACAAGACGATGCAGACAACGGAATTTCTGAATCCCGAACTGCCGGGAGCACAGATCAAGGATGACGGCATAGGCAGCAAGTACGAGAATATGGCCAAATCGTGGGGCAAGATACAGGACTACTCCGCAGTGGACAACATCGACCGGGACGAATCCGGCAAGAAGAAGGAGGAATATGAATCGAAATACACGCAGGACGACCTCGACCTGCTCACGGAACAGGAACAGGAGAAGGCAGCGGCGGTTGAGATTGCCTCGGCCAAGGCACGGGAACAGGAAGCCCTCGCCGAACTGGAAAAAGCCCTTGCCGAAGCAAGACTGAAAGGACAAAACGCAGTTCAGCCACCGGCAGAGACTGAGACCGCCGACACAGTTCCGCCCCGGGCAACGGAAGTATCGGGAACCATCGACGAAGAGAAGCGGGCGGTGAAAGCACCGTCCGACGATGCACCGCCCAACGAGGTGGTGCGCAAGGTGAAGACCGCTTCAGATTACTTCAACACGCTGGCGAAGGATGCCCGAGAGCCGAAGCTCATACAGGCCATCATTGACGAGAACATCAAGGCGGTTGACGGCTCGCGCGTAAGGCTGCGTCTGCTCGATGACGTGGAAATCGGGAAATATGTGGTGAAACGGGGAACCTACCTTTACGCCACAGTAAGCGGTTTTTCGTCAGGCCGGGTGAAAGGTAGCATCAGCAGCATCCTGGTGGATGACGAACTGATGAAGGTAAGCCTGTCCATCTACGACACCGACGGCATGGAAGGACTGTATGTACCCAACAGCCAGTTCCGGGAAACGAGCAAGGATGTGGCGAGCAGTGCCATGTCGGGCAATATGAACATGGGAATGGGAAGCATGGGAAGCAGCCTTGCCCAATGGGGCATGCAGGCGGTGACCAATGCCTACCAGAAGACAAGCAACGCCATCAGCAAGGCCATCAAGAAGAACAAGGTCAAGCTGAAATACGGGACGTTCGTATATCTGGTGAACGAACAGGAGAAGAAAAGCTAAGATGCAGGTACCATGGAAAAGGATTTGTCAAACCTTCATCTGGGAACGGATGGACTGTACTATGAGGACTATGTCGCTCCCGAAGAGCCGGGAACATTCACCGGAAAACTTGTAAGCAGGCAATGGTGGCACCACGGCAGCCGCTTTGCCCTGATATGCAATTTCCTGACAGGGAACGGACAAAGGATTGCCCTGTTCGCCTTTCAGAAGGAGACCGGTTTCTACGGACCGAGATACGGGGAAGTCAACTTCAAGACAGCGGAGATAGACACCTGGTGGGAATGCGAGGTCCGGATGACCCGGACAGGACGCTGCACATGGATCTGCGCCCAAAGGACTGACAGGCAGGAAGCCCCGGAAAGAGAAAAGGGAAAAGAAGAAACAAACGAATAACTATAATCAACGACATGGATATGAATTGGAAAAAAATCGCAATGGCATTTCTTCTGGCGGCGGGACTGCTGGCCGGGCGCGAGGTGCGGGCGCAGCGCACCTACGAGGAAATGGAACAACTGACGGTCAACGAACGGGTAACGACCGTCGTCACGGCCTCGGAGCCCGTGCGTCTGGTGGACATCTCCACAGACAAGGTGGCAGGCGATCAGCCGCTGGACAACATCGTCCGCCTGAAGCCCAAGGAGGCGGGGCACGAGGACGGCGAGGTGCTGGCCATCGTGACCATCGTCACGGAACGCTACCGCACGCAGTATGCGCTCGTTTATACCACCCGGATGCGGGAGGCGGTAACGGACAAGGAGATCCTGCCGAGGGAGCGGGAGGCATACAACAACCCGGCGGTCTCGATGTCCACCGCCGAAATGACGCGCTACGCCCGGCGTATCTGGAACTCGCCCGCGAAGATCCGCAACGTGGCCACCAAGGCGCACCGCATGACGATGCGGCTGAACAACATCTATGCGGTCGGCGACTACTTCTTCATCGACTTTTCGATAGACAACCGGACCAACATCCGCTTCGACATCGACGAGATGCGAATAAAGCTCGCGGACAAGAAACTGGCCAAGGCGACCAACGCACAGACCATCGAGCTGGCCCCGGCCCTGATACTGGAGAGCGCCAAGACGTTCCGACACGGCTACCGCAACGTGGTCGTCGTGAAGAAAATGACCTTCCCCAACGACAAGATACTGACAGTCGAAATGACGGAGAAGCAGATTAGTGGCCGTAACATCAGCCTGAACATAGACTATGAGGACGTGCTGTCGGCCGATTCGTTCAACGCAGATTTGCTGGAGGAGGAATGACGATGAAAAAGACGATAATCCTGACGCTTGCCTGCGTGTGCTTCGCCCTGAATGCGAATGCCCAACGGGGCAGCGGCCGCCTCTCGCTGGGCGCGGGACTGCTGTACCGCAACGGAGCGGACCTGACGCTCGCCTACGAACACGAGGTAAACTACCGCCACGCATGGGAGTTCTTCGCAAACGGCTACCTGCAATGGACGGAATGTGCCTCGTGCGGGCACATCTGCCCGGAATCCTTCTGGCGCAACTACCGCACCTACGGCCTCGGTGTAGCGTACAAGCCCTGCGTGGTACGCGGGCGCAACCATTACGGGAGCCTCCGCATAGGAGCTTCGGCGGGAAGCGACACGGAACGGTTCCTGGCCGGGCTGCATTTCGGTTACGAGCACAACTACGTGCTGCGCTCGGGCTGGACGCTTTACTGGCAGGTCAAGAGCGACATGATGATAAAGGGCGCGGACCTGCTGCGGACAGGTATCGTGCTGGGAGTGAAACTACCGATAAAATAAGGGGAAAGATGGAACAGAACATTATCAGAAAAGCGTACAGGATCGCGGTGGCCGTCGTCATGGCCATCGGCCTTGCCGCCTGCGACGCGCATATCGAAGTGCCCGATACGGCGGTACGTCCCGGACACATCCTCTGCACGGACGGTACGGCCCTGCCGTACAGCGAATACAAACGTTCCGGGAAGCAGGCTATCGCCGTCGTCTTCGACACCGGACAGCACGGGGAAACGGAAGGCAACGGCTATGCGGTTTACCTGTGGGACATAGCGCCGGCAGCGTTCGCCGACAGCCTCGGCGTCGAGCAGGGCACGTCGGCGGACATGACAGCGTATGATGGGAACGCGAATACCTTCGCCCTGTACAATACGCAGGAGACCGCCTCGCCGATGGCCGAAGCGGTCTTCGACCTGTGGTACTACGGACAGAGCGCCTACGTGCCCTCGGTGGCGCAAATGCGCCTGCTGTATGCGGCACGCGATGTCGTCGGGCCGATCATCGGACGGTGCGGCGGCGACCCGCTGCCGACGGAGAGGAGTGCTGGTACTGGACCTCCACGGAGGTGGAGGGGCAGCAGACAGCCAAAGCGTGGCTCTACTCGATGAGCAGCGGAGCCATGCAGGAGACGCCCAAGATACAGGCGCACCGGGTGCGCCCGATCATAACCATCAACCATTGAACGTATGACGACCATGGACGGAATTAAAGATTTCAGGGTGCCGCTGTATATGGATATAGCGCATCCGAACAAAGGATTCTTCGGGTATCTGCTCAGATGCAAATGCCCGCAGCCGGAGGACGTTTCCGGAAACTTCATATTTCTCGACGATGGCACCGACTGCTGCGTGAAGTTTCCCACCGCAAAAAAGCGCAGGGTGGAAATCAGGACGGAATGGAACGGCCGCGTCAGCCGTTACCATGATATTTTCGAAAGCATGCTCTACTATGTTCATGAAGAATTGCTCGAAGACTTCGTTGACTTTATGAAGGGAGGCTCGGACGATGCCATCCGGAGATTCTTTGAACGGTTTACGGAGGGTGTAAGGGCTTCGATAATCTACAACTCGTTAGGAGTGGAACCGCTGTACGGGATTTCCCATGTCAGCCAGCTTGCCGATGACGGCCGTTTGCACTGGCCCCACATCCATGTCCTTTGGGGCATTAAAAAGCACTGATCAGGGCAATGGAAGAGAGCAAGGAGCTGCAAGGGTTCTACAAAATATTCCGCGCGGCGGTGTACGTCTCCGTGCTGCTGGAGTTCTTCGCCTACGCCATCGACCCGGCCACGCTGGACCACTGGGGCGGCATATTGTGCGACATCCATAGCCGCATCAAGCGGTGGATGATCTATACGGACGGAAATCTGGTGTACAGCAAGGCGGCTACGGTACTGCTGATCTGTATTACCTGTATCGGCACGCGAAACAAGAAGCATCTGGAGTTCGACGCCAAGCGGCAGGTGCTGCTCCCGATCATCTTCGGACTGTCGCTGCTGGTGCTCTCGGTATGGCTGTTCGGCCGGCCGATGGAGCTGCGGCTCTACACGCTGCCGCTGAACGTCATCCTGTACATGGCGGCATCGGTCGCGGGCGTAGTGCTGGTGCATATCGCCCTGGACAACATATCGAAGTTCATCAAGGAGGGACTGATGAAGGACCGCTTCAACTTCGAGAACGAAAGTTTCGAGCAGTGCGAGGAGCTGATCGAGAACCGGTACAGCGTGAATATCCCGATGCGGTACTACTACAAGGGCAAGTTCCGCAAGGGCTGGGTGAATATCAGCAACTGTTTCAGAGGAACATGGGTGGTCGGGACGCCGGGAAGCGGCAAGACCATGAGCATCATCGAACCGTTCATCCGGCAGCACTCGGCCAAGGGCTTTGCGATGGTCGCCTATGACTACAAGTTCCCGACACTGGCCACGAAACTGTATTACCACTACCTGAAGAACAAGCGTTTGGGAAAGACGCCGCCCAACTGCAAATTCAATATGATAAATTTCGTGGACGTGGAGTACAGTCGCCGGGTGAACCCCATCCAAGCGAAGTACATCAACAACCTTGCGGCGGCGAGCGAGACGGCGGAGACCCTGCTGGAGTCCCTGCAGAAAGGCAAGAAAGAGGGAGGTGGCGGTTCGGATCAATTTTTCCAGACCTCGGCCGTGAACTTCCTCGCGGCGTGCATTTACTTTTTCGTGAACTACGAGAAGGAGCCTTATGACAAGAACGGCAATAGGCTGTATGCGGAGAAGCGGCAGGACCCGCAGACGAAGTTCTGGAAGCCGACGGGTATCGTGCGCGACCGGGAAGGCGGCGACATTGTGGAACCAGCCTACTGGCTGGGTAAGTACAGCGACATGCCGCACATCCTGTCGTTCCTGAACGAGAGCTACCAGACGATTTTCGAGGTGCTGGAGACGGACAACGAAGTGGCCCCACTGCTCGGTCCGTTCCAGACGGCACTGAAGAACAAGGCGATGGAACAGTTGGAGGGTATGATCGGTACGCTGCGCGTCTATATATCCCGATTGGCAACCAAGAAGAGCTACTGGATATTCCACCGGAACGGGGACGACTTCGACCTGAAGGTCAGCGACCCGAAGAACCCGAGCTACCTGCTCATCGCCAACGACCCGGAGATGGAGAGCATCATCGGCGCACTGAACGCCCTTATCCTGAACCGTCTCGTGACCCGCGTGAACACCGGGCAGGGCAAGAACGTCCCCGTGAGCATTATCGTGGACGAGCTGCCGACGCTCTATTTCCACAAGATAGACCGTCTGATCGGTACGGCGCGAAGCAATAAGGTAAGTGTGACGCTCGGTTTTCAGGAACTGCCGCAGTTGGAAGCGGACTACGGAAAGGTCGGCATGGAAAAGATCATCACGACGGTAGGTAACGTGATAAGCGGTTCGGCACGTTCGAAAGAGACGCTGGAATGGCTGTCGAACGACATATTCGGCAAGGTGGTGCAAATCAAGAAGGGCGTGACCATCGACCGGGACAAGACCTCGATCAACCTCAATGAAAACATGGACAGTCTCGTGCCGGCATCGAAAATCTCGGATATGTCAACCGGCTGGATCTGCGGGCAGACGGCGAGGGATTTCGTGAAGACGAAAACGGGTCTGGGCGGAGCGATGAACATCCAGGAGAGCGAGGAGTTCAAGACTTCGAAGTTCTTCTGCAAGACCGACTTTGACATGGCGGAAATCAAGAAAGAAGAAGCTGCCTATGTGCCGCTGCCGAAGTTCTACACCTTCAAGTCGAGAGAGGAACGGGAGCGCATTCTGTACAAGAATTTCGTGCAGGTGGGTCAGGAAGTGAAGGAGATGATAAAAGACATACAGAACAAGCGTGGGGCGAAATAGCCGTCGGATTCAGATATGAGGGCAATAAAAATGTGAAACACCTGCAATATCATCGTGAGTATTGCAGGTGTTTTTGTAACTTCAATCCATTATAAAAGTCTTGCGGACAAAAAAGCGGCTCTTGCGGACATCAATTGAATGAGGGAAATTCTTGTGTTTTTGCATAACGGGTATATTTGCCTGCACTCTCTTTCTGTATAATACCCGCTTCTTCCATTTTTGAGATGAATGCTCGAACCTGTCTGCCTGATAGTATATAATAGTCCGGCTGATAAAACCATTTTTAATGATAGCGGAAAATAAGGACGAGCACGGGCTATTGGAAAGAAATGACACCAATAGTAGTTATATATAGATATTTATTTGTATATTTGCAAAGAAGTAGCAATATATGACTACATGAACAGGGACGATTATATCAGCAATCAGGACATTATAGCCCTTCTGTTCCAACGCCTGAAGGAGTATCGCCTCGCGGCGCGAATGAGCCAGAAGGAGCTGGCCGAGAGGTCGGGAGTGGGCCTGACCACCATCTGCCACCTCGAACAAGGGGCGAATAGGAACATCACGCTCAACAATTTCATTTCGCTGCTGCGTGCAGTCGGAATGGAACAGCGTTTACGCGAGCTGCTGCCGGAACTGCCCATGCCCCCGATGGCATTGAAACAGATAAACAAGTTCATACCTAAAAGAGTAAGGAGGAACAGCGATGGTACGGAATCTTGATGTTTTTTTATGGAACCGGAAAGTCGGCACCCTGGTCGCCTACGAGGAGAAATACACGGAAAAGATATGTTTCTATTTCGACCGTGATTTTCTCGGCAGCGGATACGACATCGCCCCCTTGCGTGCCTCTATCCGCAGCGCTTCCGTACAGAACGGCCTGCCCGTGTATGCCGAAGAGGAGAAGCTCTTCGGCGGCCTGCCCTCTTTCATTGCGGACTCATTGCCGGACCACTGGGGAAACAAGGTATTCAACGAATGGGCAAAAGCCCATAGCATCAGCACACGGAAACTGTCGGCCCTCGACCGTCTGGCGTATATCGGCAGGCGGGGCATGGGGGCGCTGGAATTTCTGCCTCCGGCAGCCGAAGAGATGGAACAACCGTTCAAGGTCGAGATAGCCGACCTCTACAAGCTGGCCCAATCGGCGTTGAACGAGGCGAAGGACTTCAAGGTCGAGATACAGCCGGACTTCATGATCGAGAGCCTGTTCAAGGTAGGTACGTCCGCCGGAGGACGCAGGCCGAAAGCGATCATCAACCTCAATCCGGAAACGCACGAATGCTACTCCGGTCAGGTAGCGCCCCCACAGCCCGGATACATCCCCATGATTATCAAGTTCGACGAGCATTCGGATATTCCCACTACGCGCATTGAGTACAGCTATTATCTCATGGCGAAGGATGCCGGGCTGAACATGATGCCGTCGTATCTGGTGGAGGGCGAGCAGACCGCCCATTTCCTGACCGAACGGTTTGACCGCCGGGGAGGGAAAAAGGTACATGTGCAGACGTTGGCCGCCATGCAGCCCTCTTCCGACAGTTACGAAAGCCTGTTCGACACCGCCTGCCGTATCGGCATTTTGCCGGCAGAACTCAAGCAGTTGTTTCTTCTGACGGTCATGAATGTGCTGGGAGGAAACGTGGACGACCACAACAAGAATTTCGGCTTCCTGATGGGCGACGACGGGGTGTGGCATGCCGCGCCGGCATACGACTTCACGTTTTCCGTTGATCCGTCCGCACCGGGTTATATGAACCGCCATTGCATGACCATAGGCAACAAGAACTCCGACATCGGACGAGGCGACCTGCTGGAACTGGCCGGGCATTACAACATCAAGGGGGCTGACGCCATCATAGAAAAAGCCATCGGCGTCGTTTCCGACTACGACCGGTATGCGGAACGGGCAGGCGTCAGCGGATATTGGTGCAGCCGGATAAAAGAGGAAACGGGCTACCGGATAGAAAACATGTCCGACGTAGCACGCCACCGAGGAATCGGACGGTAGCCGGGAGAACCGGATTCCGATATGAGGGAGAAAAGAGAAAGGAATGGGGACGCATCCTGCGGTCGTGGTTTCGCCCGCATTCGTGTATGAAACCGTAAGCATAAAGCCCGAAGAACGCGGCACATCGGTAGAGTTGATTTTTCAACCTTTTTCTAATTAAGAAATATATTATTTGCACACAAAATCAACTTTCCCAATTTTGAGACAAAAAATATTATCTTTGCGGTTGAAATAGAAAACACATAATATACTGTGGATATAGAACAAAGAAGCAAAATAAACCAGTTGTTGCTTTCCGCCACTCCGAAAGGACTGTTGTTTTCCGCATGGCTGAAAAAGAACGGTTATTCCGACCAGTTGATAAAAAGGTATCGGGAGTCTGGCTGGCTTGCGATGTTGTCAAAGGGAGTCATGTATCGCACGGGAGACACTTTGTCGGCATACGCCGCCTTGTCTTGCTACAACAGGCAATTAGGCAAGACGTTCCGCGTTGCGGCGCATTCCGCGTTGGAACTGTTCGGTTTCAACCACTATGTGCCTATGGGCAAACCGCTGCTGATGGTAGCGCACGGCAAACAGCGTATTCCAGAATGGATACGCACCGATGTTTTCGACAGGGTAATAAAAACGTTTTCTACCGATACGTTTCCAGAGCCGCAAGTTACGACGATTGTGAAAGACGGGGTGGACTTGCCGGTTTCCACTCCCGAGCAGGCGTTCTTGGAGTGCCTGTTACTTGCGCCGCAACAATACTCCTACATGGACTTGTACTATATCATGGAGCAACTGACAACGCTGCGTCCCGATATGGTACAGCGGCTACTCGAAACGACCAAAAGCCTTAAAGTAAAGCGCATGTTCCTCTACATGGCAGAAAAGGCCGGACACTATTGGTATGATACGCTCGACACATCGAAAATGGAGCTGGGAACCTCCAAATTGCAACTGGCAACAACCGGGGCCTATATCTCCAAATACAAAATAACCGTACCCAAAGAACTGAACGAATATGAATGACATCTATAAAAAACAAGTGGCATTGCTGATACGCATTATGCCGTCCGTATATCGAATCAAAGATTTCGCCGTGCATGGCGGAACGGCCATCAACCTGTTCCATAAGAATATGCCGCGCTATTCAGTCGATATAGACCTCACTTATATTCCCATACAGGAGAGGAACGAGAGTCTGGAAGCCATCAACAGCCACCTGCGGACGCTGAAAAACAGCATAGAGAAATCCATACCGGGTATCAAAGTGATTCACAAGCCGAATGTCTGGAAATTGCAGTGTACTCTGGACGGCGCAACCGTCAAAATCGAAGTGAACGGGACAAAGCGGGGGCTCATCGGGGAAACGGAGGAGAAAACGCTGTGCCAACGAGCGGAAACGGAGTTCAATATGACCTGCAAAGCACGTACCGTCTCCTATTCGCAGCTTTACGGGGGTAAGATTGCAGCGGCATTGAGCCGGCAACACCCACGCGATCTGTTCGATTGCAAGTATATGAAAATAGCATCGTTCGATGATGTCAAGGACGGCTTCATACTTTGCCTGACAGGGAGCGACAAGCCTGTCATCGAATCATTACAGCCGAATGCCATCGACCAGACGGAGGCATTGGAAAACCAGTTTGAGGGAATGTCCGATACGCCGTTTACCTACCCGGATTATGAGGAGGCGAGGCACAAGCTCATTCGGCAGGTAAACGATAGCATGACCGAAACGGACAGGGAGTTTCTTCTGTCATTCGAAAACGGCGAACCCGATTGGGAAAAATGCTGTGCCGGAGATTTAAGCCGCTATCCGTCCGTGAAATGGAAATTACAGAATATCGCCAAACTCAAAATGAGCAATCCCCAAAAACACAAGGAGGGAGTGGAAAAACTATCGGGCTTTTTTATTTCCGGAACAACGGTAAGCCTTCAACTCTTGAATTTGTATAATGGATGTCTGAGGGAAAAAGAGGGAAAGGAAGCAGAGGGGGGATAAAGGAACAAAAACCAGACAAGAAAACAACCCAAGAAAACACTACAAGAAAGCCCAATAAGCAAGATTTGAGAAAAGAGGAAATTTTGAAGTTCTGCATCGAACCGAAATCGTTGTTTGATATAATGCAGCACGTAAACCTCAAAGCCAGAAAAAACGTGATGAACGTCTATATCAATCCAATGCTTGCCGCAGGGGTGCTGAAGATGACGGAGCCGGACAACCCGACAAGCCGTAACCAGATGTATGTAACGGCAGAGGAAGCCCCGGAACATGGCGAAGCGTGAGCTTGCGAAGTTGCGACATGAGGGAGATAAAAAAAGAAGCTACAAGTTGCCGCAGCCAAAATGATACGCACCATGCCATGTGTGTCTGTCCCCGACATTTGTAGAAAAGGCGCTGTTCTTCTGTTTATCTTGGAGCTATAACGGGACGTCCCGCATCCGGTGCTATCGGTCGCAAACGAAAACACCGCCCCACTGTGTGGTGCGGGCGGTGTGAACTGTTGGCGGTGGCTTGTCAGGCGTGCTGTCCGCTCAACAGCAGGGCGCGTTGCTGCTCGCAGAAGCGGTCGTACTCGGCTTGGTCGGTACCGCTCTCGATAGCGCGGTCGATCACGTCTCCCAGTTCGTCGAAGCATACCTCGTCGTTGACACACTCCACCGCGGCGCCCTTCTGAAGGTAGACTTCGTAATAATCCGCGCCGTTGAGCGCTACAATAACATACCCGGTGTGCAGGCGGCCGTTGACTTCGATCTGCAACGCCGGCATGTCCTTATAGACGGTGGCGGCAAAACCTTCGACACCCCACGACATGAGAACGGGCATAGGTGTCAGCGATACCAACTGTTCGCGGATGGTCCGCGCGATTTCCATAACATACTCTTTTTCCATAACTTTGATATTTAGATGATTGTTTTCAGTCGAACCATTCGGGGTTGCTCTCTTTGAGCACAGCGATCAATTCATCTTCAGGCAGTCTGAGACTGGCAGTATCCGTGAAGTAGAACACTTCATCGTATCGCTGCCGGGCTTCATCATTGACAAAGCCTTCGTTCTGGTCACTGAAGCTGCCCTGCTGGAGGGCATCGAACAGATCGGTCGGGCCGATAATCAATTCGTCGTCTTCATTCGATTTTACCATGCGCATACATAGGCGATGCCGTCGAATTGCAATTCTCTTGTTCTCATACGCCTGTTATTTCAATGGAATGTGTCTTCCGTTCGCTCTGAGGTATTCCATGATTCGCTTCGCCTCCTCGTGCGACGCACGGTTGCGGTCGTCGTAACGGCGGGTTTCGTCCGCCATGACTTTGATGCACTCCTTAATCAGCCGATAGAGGCTTTGCTGAAGCGTCGGGTGCA
>ENA-ORPF01000964-ORPF01000964.1-human-gut-metagenome-genome-assembly--contig:-NODE-964-length-25803-cov-4.225105_pt1 | contig 25803 bp, 26 predicted proteins | sample MGYA00242140_ERZ509070 | MGnify/ENA primary metagenome ERZ509070 (study PRJEB26280, sample SAMEA2338713) | human gut metagenome | biome: human gut; feature: human-associated habitat; material: faeces... | reverse complement strand
AAACAACAGCCTTAAATATTTTAGGAGGAATGGATAAGCCAACATCTGGAGAAGTATTAATTGACGGCAAAGATATCACAAAATACTCCAATAAACAATTAATTAAATACCGTAGAAATGATATTGGATTTGTGTTTCAATTCTACAACTTAGTTCAAAATCTTACAGCCTTAGAAAATGTAGAATTAGCAACAGAAATCTGTAAAAAACACTTATCACCAACAAGAACTTTAAAAGCAGTAGGATTAGAAAAACGTCTAAAAAACTTTCCAGCACAATTATCCGGTGGAGAACAGCAACGTGTAGCAATAGCTAGAGCGGTAGCAAAAAGTCCCAAAATTCTACTTGCAGATGAACCAACTGGAGCTTTAGATGATGAAACAGGAAAACAAATATTAAAAGTATTAGAAAAATTATCTAGAGAAGATAAAATGACCGTAATTATTATTACTCACAACAGTGCGATTGCTCCAATTGCAGACAAAATTATTAGATTTAAAAATGGAAAAGCAGAGTCTACAACTATAAATGAGCATCCGCAAAAAGTAGAGGATATCAACTGGTAATGAAAAAATTATTAAAAGAAACCATTGTCTGCATGGTAAAAACTAGTAAAAGATTTCTATCCATTCTAATAATTGTATTGTTAGGTGTAGGATTTTTTGCTGGAATAAGAGCGGTCTCACCAGATATGGAAAAGACATTAGACAGTTATTATGATGAAACAAACACCTATGATATTATGATTACTTCTAATTATGGGGTAAGTGATGCCATACTAAATCAATTAGAAGAAGAGTATGATATAGAAGGAACATATAACTTTGATGCCATTACTACAAAAAAAGATGATTATGCAACTAAGATTTTATCTTATGATAAAAATGACAAATTAAATCAACCAAAATTAATAAAAGGAAAAATGCCAGAACAAGAAAATGAGGTTGTCGTAGATAACGATTATAAAGACATCATTAAAATAGGAGATGAAATTACTATTGACTCTCCATTAGTAAAAGAGAAAACTCTAACAGTAACTGGTTATGTAGAAAGTCCATTGTATATTTCAACAGAAAGAGATTCTACAAATTTACTATCAGGTACTATTGATTACTATTTATATATGCCAACAGAAAATATCATTAGTCCTCAAAAAACAACAGCCTATATAAAACTAAATACAACAGAAAGTAGATTTACAAAAGACTATGAAAAAGAAATAAGAAAAGAAAAGAAAAAAATTCGTCAAGAATTAAAAAATGAAAAATTAGAAGGACAAACTTGGTATGTATTAGATATCAATTCCAATACTGGATTTTATCAATATAAACAAGATACAGAAAGAATTGATAACGTAGCCAAAGTATTCCCATTAGTATTCTTTATTGTGGCAGTACTAATTTGTTTAACCACTATGACTAGAATGGTAGAGGAAGAAAGAAGTCAAATAGGTACATTAAAATCATTAGGATATAAAGACTCTGCAATTATGTTTAAATATGTACTTTATGCATCCCTTGCTACTATTATCGGAGGAATGATTGGCGTCTTAATTGGCTACCGTTTATTGCCAGATATTGTTTTTGAAATGTATAAAAACATGTATCGAATTGGAGACATTAAATTAAGTTATTATTCATCACTAACTTTCCAAGGAATGATGATTGCCTTACTTTGTACGTTAGGAGCAACAATCTATACTTGCAGAAAAACATTAAAAGAATCTCCTGCCAATTTATTACGACCAGTAGCACCAGCTCCAGGTAAAAGAGTATTATTAGAAAAAATACCATGTATTTGGAATCATCTATCTTTCTCTTATAAAGTAACAGTACGTAATGTCTTTCGCTATAAAAAGAGATTTCTGATGACAATTATAGGAATTGCCGGTTGTACCGGATTAATACTTGCTGGATTTGGATTAAAAGATTGTATTGTAAAGATGGTTCCTCATCAATATGAAGAAATATTTAACTATCAAGTAAAAATCACGTTAGATGAAAATCAAACAAAAGATACAATTAATAAAATTAAAGAAAATAAAAAAGTAAAAGATTTATTACAAATACAAGAAGAAAGCATTACCTTAGATAATAAAGACACAAATCAATCTATAACATTAATTGTTCCAAAGGATAATATAGATGGCTTTATCAAATTACAAGATAGAAAATCAAAAGAAAAGTATCAATTAAAAGATGGTGTTATTGTAACAGAAAAACTAGCCAATCTTTTAGACTTAGAAGAGGGCGATACACTAAAATTTACAGGAACAGATACTTATACTGAAAAAGTATCTAATATTACTGAGAACTATCTATTTCATTATATTTATTTACCAAAAGAAAAATATAAAGGAACATATAATACAGTTTTACTAAAAACCAAAAATATGACTGAAAAACAAGAAAAAAATTTTGCTAACGAATTAAAAGAAATACCGGGGGTATCTAATATTACGTTTACATCTTCTACTAGACATGTTTTTGATGATACAATGGATAGTTTTGCTTATGTTTCTTTGATATTAATTATATCTGCCGGTGCCCTAGCTTTTGTGGTTTTATACAACTTATCTAGTATAAACATTAGTGAACGTCGTAGAGAATTAGCAACCATCAAAGTATTAGGATTTTATGATAAAGAAGTATATCAATACATCAATAGAGAAAATACGATTCTTACTGTAATTGGAATTTTATTAGGTCTTGGAGTAGGAAATATTTTAACAATGTATATTATTAAAACTTGTGAATTAGACATGTTAATGTTTGATCCAACAATCGCTCCACTAAGTTACTTATATGCAATTTTAATTACTGCAGCTTTTGCAATTTTAGTAAATATTATTTTATATTTTTCACTAAAGAAGATTGATATGATTGAATCCTTAAAAAGTGTAGAATAAAGACTGAAAAATCTATTCAGTCTTTTTTCTTTTTCTCTTTAAAAAAACTCACTTTTGATATATAATGATTAAGATAGGAGAGATGATATGGCAACACTAACAAAAAAAGAACTAAGATTAATGGATGAATACTTTAGAGTTTTAAATTATATTTCTGTAGGACAATTATATTTATTAGACAATCCATTATTAAAAAGACCATTGACAAGTAAAGATGTAAAGCCAAATGTAGTAGGACACTGGGGAACAGCTCCAGGACAAAATTTTATTTATATGCATCTTAATAGAGTAATAAAAAAATACAATTTAAAAATGATGTATATCTCTGGACCAGGACATGGTGGAGAAGCCATGATTGCAAATAATTATGTAGAGGGTGTATACACAAAATTTTATCCGAATATTACAGAAGATGAAGCTGGATTAAAAAAGTTATTTAAACAATTTAGCTTTCCAGGAGGAGTCTCTTCCCATGTAGCACCAGAAACACCAGGCTCTATTCATGAAGGAGGAGAATTAGGATATAGTCTTGCTCACGCAGCTGGAGCTGCCTTAGATAACAAAGGACTAATTGTTGCTTGTACAATAGGAGATGGAGAAGCAGAGACAGGTCCGCTAGCAACTTCTTGGAACATTAACAAATTTTTAAATCCGGAAACAGACGGTTATGTGTTACCAATCTTACATCGTAATGGTTATAAAATATCTAATCCAACAGTATTTGGTAGAATGACAGAAGATGAATTAGAAGACTTTTTCTATGGACACGGTTGGAAACCATACTTTGTAACAGGTTCAGATTCATTAAAAATGCATGAAGAAATGGCCAAAACACTAGACAAAGTAATAAAAGAAATCATGAATTTAAAGGGAAGAGCCACAACAGATCATGAATGGCCTATGATAGTTTTAACAACACCAAAAGGTTGGACAGGTCCAAGAGAAGTAGAAGGAAAGCAAATAGAAGGTTGCTTTAGAGCTCATCAAATCCCAATCCCTGTATTAAGAGATAACCCTATGAATTTACCACTATTAGAAAAATGGCTAAAAAGTTATCATCCAGAAGAATTATTTGATGAAAAAGGCAGAGTAAAAAAAGCAATTCGTGATTTAGCCCCAACTCCATCAAAGTGTATGGGAAAAAGCGATTATGCTAATGGGGGATTATTATTAAAAGAAATCATTACTCCAAACTGGGAAGATTATGCTATTTCAGTACCAGCTCCAGGAAGCTTAGAAAAACAAGATATGATTGAATTAGGAAACTATATCAGAGATTTATTTGTACTAAATAAAGATAATAAAAACTTTAGAATTTTTGGTCCGGATGAAGCTTTATCTAATAGATTAAATCATATCTTTGAAAAAGAAAATAGAACATGGAACTCTAAAATTTATAAAAACGACGAATATTTATCACCAACCGGAAGAATAATGGATTCATATTTATCAGAGCATGTATGTGAAGGAATGCTAGAAGGTTACTTATTAACAGGAAGATATGGAATGATGCATAGTTATGAAGCCTTTATGAGAGTAGTAGATTCTATGGTATCTCAACATGCTAAATGGTTAAAAGTCAGTAGAGAAATCATGTGGAGAGCACCAATTGCTTCTCTAAATATCTTACTAACTTCTCATTGTTTCCAACAAGATCACAATGGATATACGCATCAAGACCCAGGATTTCTAAATCATCTTGCAACCAAAAAGAAAGATATAGTAAGAATCTATTTGCCACCAGATACGAATTGCTTGTTAGCGGTTTTTGACCATTGTATCAAAACCAAAAATGAAATTAACGCAATTGTCGCTAGCAAACATCCTCGTCCTCAATGGTTAACCAAGGAACAAGCAAAAGCACATTGTGCCAAAGGTATTGGTATTTGGGATTTTGCTAGTAACGATGGAGGAAAACCGGATGTTATTATGGCTTGCTGTGGAGAGACACCAACTCTTGAGACATTAGCAGCAGTAGATATCTTAAGAAGCTGTGTAAAAGATATCAAGATTAGAGTAATTAATGTAGTAGACTTAATGAAATTAGCTCCTAGAATAAAACATCCACATGGATTAACTGAAGAAGAATACAACAAACTATTTACCAAAGAAACACCAATCATCTTTAACTTCCATGGCTATCCATCTTTAATAGAACAATTAACGTATACCAGAGAAAATAGAAATATGCATATCCATGGATATCAAGAAGAAGGAACCATCACTACAACATTTGATATACGTGTTCAAAACGAAATCGATAGATTCCATTTAGTAATAGATGCCTTACTACATATTCCAAGATATCAAAAGACATCCAAAGTACTAATTGATTGGTGTAATGACATGTTAAAACAACATAAAGCTTATATTAGACAAAATGGAGAAGACTTACCATATATTAAAAACTGGAGATGGAAATAAGACACGATGTGTCTTTTTCTTTTTAGAATATTTTGTTATAATAAAACTAGGAGGGTTTCTTATGAATTTTAACTATCCAAAAAAATATACTTATATGCCAAAAATAACAAAAGTAACATCACCATCAGACCCACGGTGGCCAATTGTCCATGAAGAAATAGAATGTTATCTTCCAGTAGTCTGTTATGTAGTAACAAAAAGAGAAAATTATAATCCAGATGGAACTAGTTTCATAGACTATGATGTACTACTTAGTAGAGATAAAGAAACACTAGAAGAAAAAGCTTCTTTGGAAAAGAAAGAAGCAGTAACCAGAAAAGGCTATGAAGTATCAGATGACTATGATGAAATATTCAGTCTATGTACAGAGAAAAATGAAGACCTACTAAGAAGACAATTTACTTTAGACCAACAATTATGGAAAGAAATTCAAGATGACTTCTATAATCGTCAAGCAAACTATATTATGATGGTGGAGGCCCCCTTAACAGAAGAAAATAAAGAAAGAAGGATGTAAAATGAAAGAAGAATTAAAAAATATATTTTTAATGGGATTAGGTGCTATGTCAATGACAAATGAAAAAGCCCAGGAATTAAAACAAGACCTTTTAAAAAAGGGAGAAGAAATGGTTGAAAAGGGAAAAGTGGCCAACGAAGAATTAAAACACAATATTAAAGAAACTCTAAAAGAAAATGTAACAGTAGTAGTACAAGAAGATGTTTCTAAAGAAAAATTAGCAGAAACAATAAAATCATTAAGTAAAGAAGAAAAAGAGGAGTTACTTAAATTATTAAAAGAAGAAAAGAAAGAGAAAACACCAAAAGATGAAAAATAATCCCTCTAGATTAGGTGAAATCATTGCGATTATTAAAAAATATCACTTAACTAAGAATATTACTCCAGAAAATGTAAGACATACTTTAGAAGAATTGGGACCAACATTTGTAAAAATGGGCCAAATTTTATCTTCCAGAGACGATCTAATTCCAAAAGAGTATTGTGAAGAATTACAAAAACTAAAACATGCTGTAAAACCAATGCCATTTGAAAAAGTTGAAGAAATACTAACGCAAGAGTATGACTGTTCTCCAACAGAAATATTTAAAGAATTAGATCACAATCCAGTGGGGTCTGCATCTATCGCTCAAGTCCATAAAGCAAAATTAAAAACTGGAGAAATAGTAGCGGTAAAAGTAAGAAGAGAAAATATTGAAGAGTTAATGGAGCGAGATGCGAAATTATTAAAAAAAGTAATCAGTATCTTAAGATTAAATAAGATATTTGGAGATATTATAGATTTAACCCAAGTAATTGATGAAATGTATGATAGAGCAAAAGAAGAGATGGACTTTTATACGGAAAGAAAACATATAGAAGAGTTTTCTGAAAATAACAAAGAACTAGTATATTTAAAACCATTAAAAGTCTATAGTAAATACTCAACAAACAATATTTTAGTAATGGAATATATTGATGGATATAATATTTCTGATACAGAAGAATTAAAACAAGCTGGTTATGACTTAGATGAAATTGCTGATAAACTTGCCCATAACTATCTAAAACAAGCAATAGATGATGGCTTTTATCATGCTGATCCTCATAGTGATAATATAAAAATAATCGATGGTAAAATAGCCTATTTAGACTTTGGTATGATGGGGAGATTATCGAAAAGAAATCGAACTCTACTATCCGAGTGCATCATGGCCATTGTAAAAAACGATATCAATGAAGTAGCCCATCTTTTCACATTGTTAGATGTATCCAATCACCAAGTGGATTATATGCAATTAAAAAATGATATTAGAAAAGTATTAGATAAAAACAAAACAACAGCCATTATAAATATTGATATTAAAGAATTTGTAACAGAAGTATTTATTCTATTAAGAAGAAACGAAATTACTTTACCAAAAGAAATAACAATGTTAATAAGAGGAATAGTTGTATTAGAAGGAACATTAGAAAAAATAAGTCCTAATATTAATTTATTAGAAGTATTAGAAGCAAAAGTAAATCCGAAAGAAGCTCTTTTTAATAAAGATAAAATGACAGACTTTGCCTTATCTAGTATAAAAAGTGGAGCAAATCTCTTATTAATACCAAAAGAAGCACTAACAACCTTACGCGGTATTAATAGTGGAGAGTTAAGATTTAATATTGAATTAAATGATTCAAAACATCAAATTGATAGAATAGAAAGAATTGTTCACTTAGTAATTATTAGTGCTTTAGATGTTGCTTTTATTATAGGTACAAGTCAAATGGTATTAAAAGCAGATGGTTCCTTACCATTTATCTTCTATTTATACATGACAGGTGCTATTATCTGTACAATTTGGCTTTTATACAAATTAATCATTTCAAAATTTAAAAAGTTCTAGCAGAAAAAAATAAATATTTTAGGAGAACGAATGAAAAAGAGTTTATCATTAATATTATTAATAACCCCGATTATACTATTAATAACTGGATGCAATAAAACAGACAACCTAAAAGGGACTTGGATTGCGAAACCTAAAGATCAATCAGTCTATATAGTAGATTATATCGATGGAAAAAAAGTAACACGAGGAGGAAAAAGTTCTTATTATTTAACTTTAGATGGTAAAGGAAATTATCAATTAGAAATGGGAAATTATAATGAAAAAGGAACATATGTTTTGAAAGAGAAAAATATAACATTTATAAAAGAAGAATCTTTCCATAATTTCATCTTTTTCTTTTGGTTTCATTTTTCCATGTAAATATGCTACTTTATATTCCAAAGAAAAATAAAAAGCTGACCTTTAATTTAAGGTTAGCTTTTATATTGAAAAAATTAAGAAAATATGATATAATATAGAAACTTTTAGGGGGAAGGGTTATGGCTAGTTTATGGGAAAGAGAAAGCGAAAGTTATCGTACGAAAATATTAGAAATACAAAGTCAAAAAGAATTATTAAGAGAATTAGAAAAATTATTTCAAAATCGTCCAACTCAAGCAGAAATAGATACTTTTTTTCAACAAAAAAATTTAGTATATCCATATTACTACTATATAGAGGCATTAAAGAGAACAACTCTACCAGCAAATACCGAAGATAATGTAAATTTCTATTACTATACCAATAATTTATATTATAAAACCCATCCTCTAGCAATGTCTAATACTTGGACAAGTAACGATTTAACAGAAGAAGAACAAAATGCGACTTTAAATCCTCAAATAATAGAATATATAGATAGTAAATTACCTAAAGATATTACAGATACCTTAGAAAAATCAATTGCCATTTATATTTTATTAGGAGAAATTGTAAGATATGATTCTAAATATTTATGTCACCAAGACTTCTCTAAACTAGATCCCATCAATGCCATCAATTTATCCAATAACGAAATTATTTGTCGTGGTTGGGCAATCATGTATCATAAGTTATTAGAACACTATCAAATTCCTTCTTCTATCTATGGAAAATACCATCTATCTGTAACAATTCCATATAAAAAAGCAATTTATGATGCCGATGGTTTTGCTTTTGGACAAGATGAAATTATGTCAGACGTTGGTAGAATCCAATTTGGTCTTGGAATATCAGGATTAAAAGTATTAGAAGTTCCCACCTGGAACGAGGAAGAAGAGTATTATAAACAACAAGAATTAGAAGAAAAAATTGATAAAGTTTACAAAAAACTAGGAAAAAGAAATGTATCAGAAGCGTCTTTTACTAAAAGACTCACAAAACTAAGTAGAATACTAGAACACTCTAGTAAAGGAAACACAAAAGAAGAAATAGAAAAACGAATAAGTCTTTTAAACTGGTTTTATCATTTGCCATTAGGACAAGGTGCCAGTCTAGAACGATATCAAATGATTAGAAAATATAGTCATTTTCTATTTGACGACTTTCCATTTTCATCCATTCATACAACATCTGTCTATGAACCTACAAAAGATGATGTTCATGTAAGAAGAGTAATAAAAATAGAAGATGATCAACATCAAAATCATTATTTTTTACAAAGCCAAGAAGGTTTTACAGAAACAGCTATAGAACAATTTAGAGAAGCTTTTCAAGAATCCATACTAATTCCAAGACATAGAATGCAAGCAGAAGAGTTCTTTGAATTGCCAAAACAAGATAAAAAACAGGCAATAAAAGTAAGAAAATAACTTCTTACTTTTTTTGTAAAAAAAAATTTAAAAAAATTAGCACTCACACTTGACAAGTGCTAAAAACAGTGTTATAACATAATTGTAAATGAAAGGAAGATGATAAATATGGATTTAATGCCAAGAAGATTTTTTGATGATATATTTGATGATTTCTTAACTACAAGAAAGGAACAAAACATGAAATGTGATATCTATGAAAAAGGTGGCGATTATCATATTGAAATGGACATTCCTGGATTTAACAAAGATGAAATTTCCGTTTCAACAAAAGATGGATATTTGACAATTACTGCTGAAAAGAATTCAGAAGATAACGAAGAAGATAAAGAGAAAAATTATATTCGTCGTGAAAGAACTTATGGTAAATATGAAAGAACATTCTACCTAGGTGATTTAGACGAAGATAAAATCAATGCTTCATTCGAAAACGGAATGTTAAAGATTGTAGTTCCTAAGAAAGAAGAAACAAAAGACACTAAAAAAATGATTGAAATTAAATAAAAACAGCTCCTAATTTAGGAGTCTTTTTTTTGCTCAAAATCTACATTTTCTACTCTTGACGAAAGATATAATATAGGTTAAGATATGCATAGAAAGAGGTGAATGGCATGACCCAGAAAAAAGGAAAAGGTTTTCCTATGATTATGACAATAATATTTATAGTAATTATTATTTATCTATTTGCCACCATCCAACAACCTTATGTTGTATGTAGTAAAAAAACAACGAATGACTTAGGTATTGAAGTAGATGAAAAAATACAAGTAACATTAGATAGTAATAGTATTGAAAAAATGGATTTAACAAAAACCATAATCTTCCCACCGCAATATTTAAATGAAGAAGATAACTATTTAGATAATATGCGCTACATACTAAAGAAATCTTATGATTATTTACCAAAGAAAACCGTAAAAATATCTCAAGAGTCCGATAGATTAATTGCTAATATCGTAGTAGATGATGATGAAACAGTTGTTTTAAATAATATTGAATTTACAGACAATGATAATTTACAGATTAAAATTAATGCAAATACAAAAGCAAAAGATGTCGTTACTTTAAAAGTAAATGATTCTTATACTGAAGGTGAGTTTATGACACATATGAAAAATAATGGATATACCTGTAATTAATGCAAGACTATAATATTGATGAATTAATAGGTGCCATAGACTTTGAAAAAAATAAGCTACATAAAACAAAATATGATATATTTTTAACGACATACGAAATAGATACATTAAATAAATATCATATTCCATATGATACTTGTACAAATGCAAAACAAATTTTACAAAGAATAGAATCCATTATTTTGGACTTAGATAAAGAAGATCAGGAAGAATTAGACCAAGTAAGTATGACAATTGCAGAAAGAGACTATTATCAAAATACGAATAAATAATAGAAAATAAAAATATTTATGGTATAATATATATAGAAGGCTGTACAAAATATACAGGCCTTTTTTTGTGAATTATAGGAGGAAAAAATGAATCGTATTATGCCCAATGAATGGGATCAAATGCTATTGAAGTACCGTTTTGCTATGACATTATTAAATGCAGAATTAGAAATTCTACTAAAAGAACATGAATTTAGAACAGGGAATAATCCCGTAGAACATATAAAAAATAGATTAAAATCAGAAAATAGTATTATAAAAAAATTAGAAGATAAAGGATATGAACCAACGGTAGAAAATGTAGAAAAATATATTCATGATATTGTAGGATTTAGAATTGTATGCCAATTTTTATCAGATGTATATGACATAGTAGAAATTATAAAATCGTCTCATCTTTTCCAAATAACAGAAGAGATAGATTATATAAAAAATCCAAAAGAATCTGGTTATAGTAGTTATCACATGATTATACTAGTTCCTATCCATTTAGAAGGGAAAAAGGAATATGTAGAAGCTGAAATACAAATTAGAACAGTTGCGATGGACTTTTGGGCATCACTAGATCACAAACTACAATATAAATTACCAAAAGACATACCTGTATATTTAAAAAGAGAACTACTATCATGTTCCGATGAGATGCAAGAAATAGATAAAAAGATGCAACATCTATATGATATTGTGAAAAAGTATACAGATAAAAACTAGGAGGTAACTTATGAACTATATGATGGATAAAATAAATTTATTAGAAAATAAAGAGGCAATTATTGATGAGGCTGACAAAATTGTAAAAGAATTAGTAGAGAACAATAAATTAGATAATAGTGAAAAGTTAATGACCATAGAATTGGCTATGGCAAAATTAAATTATAATCTTTATCATATAAGTGGAGATAATATAGAAGAAATGCCTGATTAGCATTTTTTCTTTTTGAAATAAAAAAACCGTGATAAAATAAAAAAAGAAAGAAGGGACGTATATGATTTACTTAGACTATAGTGCAACAACACCAGTAAATGAAGAGGTGTTAAATAGTTATATAGAAACAACCAAAAAAGTAATAGGAAATCCAAATTCTTTACACAAACTAGGAGTAGAAGCAAAGAATTTAATTGATGCCGCAACCAGACAAATAGCTAATATTTTAAAAGTAAAACCTACAGAAATTATATACACCAGTGGGGCTAGCGAATCAAATAATACAGCAATAAAAGGAATATGTTTAAAGTATCAAAATAGAGGGAAACATATTTTAACAACGCCATTTGAACATTCTTCTGTTGAAGAACCATTAAAATATTTAGAAAAACAAGGCTTTGAAGTAGAATATATAAAAATTGGAGAAGATGGCAAAGTAGATTTAGAAGATTTAAAAAATAAAATGAGAGAAGATACTATTTTAGTAACAGTTGCTAGCATCAACAGTGAATTAGGAATTAGACAACCAATTTCAGAAATAGGAAAAATTGTAAAAGAACATCCCAAAGCATATTTTCATACAGATATAACGCAAAGTATGGGAAAAGAAAAAATAGATTTAAGTAATGTAGATTTAGCAAGTTTTTCGGCCCAAAAGTTTTATGGTATGAAAGGAATAGGGGCATTAATAAAAAAAGAAAATATTGTAATAGAACCGTTGATTCATGGAGGAAAATCAACAACAAAAGATAGAAGTGGAACTCCTCCAACAGCCCTAATTGTATCAATGGCAAAAGCTTTGCGTTTAGCCTATGAAAATTTAGAAGAAAAAGAGAAAAAAGTACAAGAGTATAACAACTATCTAAGAGAAGCTTTAGAAAAAGAACATATTACCATCAATAGTCCTAAAGATGCGATTCCTAACATTTTAAATATTAGCATTGAACAAATAAAGCCAGAAACATTTCTACATGCTTTAGAAGAAAAAGATATTTACATTTCAACAAAAACAGCATGTTCAACTTCTAGTGCTTCCCACGCTGTATATGCTTTAACCCAAGATGAAGAAAGAGCTAATCATAGTCTAAGAATCAGTTTATCTTATTTAACCACAAAAGAAGAATTAGACACTTTTATCAAAGAATTAATTCAAATAAGAAATGAGTTGAGTAGTTTATATGTTAAAAAGAATCATTAGTGTTTTAGGAATCATAATAGTAACACTAGTAGTAACAATGCCAAATGTAAAAGCCAAAGAACAAGTGAACTTATATTTATTCTGGGGAGATGGTTGTCCACACTGTGCTGCAGAAAAAGAATATTTGTCAGAACTTCAAAAAGAATATGATAACTTAAATGTTAATTTATATGAAGTTTGGTATAACGAAGAAAATGAAGCTTTTTTAGATCAAATTGCAACAGAACTAAATGAAAATTTCACTGGAGTTCCGGTAACAATCATTGGTCAAACAGTTATTACCGGCTTTTCCACATCCACCGAACAACAATTAAGAAGAGCAGTATCTTACTATAGTGAGAATAAACATCAAGATATGGTGGATGAAATCAAAAATGGTACCTATGAAGCCAAAAAGAAAATTCCTGACGAAGAATTTCAAAAAGAAGAAAAAAAGATTGATAAAGATACCAGTATGACATTACCAATTATAAAAAATGTAAATTTTAAAAACTACGATTTAACAACTGCAATTCCGATATTAGGTTTATTATCAGCTTTTTCACTACCACTTCTATGGTTATTCTTAACAGCTATTATAATATCCTCTACCAAAAGTACAGAAAAAGAAAGGTTTATTCATTACTTTCTTGCTATTTTACTACTTACCATTTCATCAACTGCATCAGCATTCTTAAATGCAAACTTCATTCATCTGTTAAGTAGATTATTAATTATAATAATTAGTGCCTCCCTTGCTATATCGATATTACAAAAAAGAAAGTACCCTAAACATCTAACTACCGTTCTATTAGTAATCTTTGCTATCCTTGCAGGATTTTTAGCAAATCCTCAGTATTTAACCATTGTAAATACTTTAATAGAAACAAATGACTTATCAATTTGGATACAAATTCTTACGAAAATTGGATTTTTATTAACTATGATTGTTACCTACATTGCTTTAATAATAGCATTTAGTTTTATTTGGAATAAAGTAAAAGAAGATTACAAAAATAAAATTCAAATAGCCGTTTTAATACTTACGATGATTGTCATGATATTTCTATAAAATATGAAATATAGTTTACGAAATAAAAAAAGTCGTGTATAATTAAACATAGAATAGAGAGGTTGCGCTATGGATAATAGAGAAATGGCAGAATTAATTGATATTGATGGATTATCTACTGAAATAGAAGTAGTAACTTTTTTAAATTCAGAAGATGATAAAAGGCAATATGTAGTGTATACCAAGGGTGAGGTCCAGGAGGAAACTGGAAATCAGGTAATTTATATTGCTAAAATTTTGCCAGATGGTGGTGTCTTTCGATTAGAAGAAATTACTGATGATATTGAATGGGTAAGTGTTCAACATTTATTAAAAGCAATCGCCAATGCGCAAACTCAAGTGAGTTAGGGGTGATGGCTAATGGATGATATCTATGAATTTGATAATAGTAAATATCGATTAGCGTCAATGCAAATGAAAGCCATTGCCTACGATATTGTAACAGAAATAGCTAGAAAAAAACTTGCCTTAAAAAAAGGAAATCTACAATCAGAAGAACAAGAACAATTATTAAATCAATTAACAACGATAAGTGACAATATAATTGATTTAACAGATACTTTAGAGCAACAATTACAACAATTAGATGAAATGCCAGAAGATTTAGAAGAACAAGAAATACAAAAACCAAAACAAGAAAAGCAAATTTCTGAGCCAGTAAAAAGTACTGAGACTACGCCTGCCATTCCAAAATCTTCTTTGCCACCAATTACACCAGTAGAAGAAAAAACTATACCAACACCAGAACCTATAAAAGAAGAAAAGAAAGTAGTGGAAGAATCAGTATCAAGCAGTATTCCAACTACAGAAGTTCCAAAGAAAGAAGAACTTCCTAGTATAAAACCTATTGTAAAAGAAGAAAAAATAGAAGAGACACCAAAAGAAAAAGAAACACAAAAAGAAGAGGAAGCTCCTGCCATAGATTTACCTAAGATAGAAATACCAGAACCAAATTTAGAACCAGTAGAAGAGACCAAAGAAGAACCTCAATTAGAGATTCAACCAGTTATGAAAGAGGAAGAACCGGTTCCACAACCAGAACCACCAACCGAAGAGGAGCCACAAGAAGAAAAAGAACCATCAGTAACAGAAGAACCCCAGATGGCCTCAGCTTTATCAGCACCAACAAGTGATGAAGCACCAGCTGGTCAAAAACGCTTCCAAAAGACAACTAAGGAAGTCTCTAAAGCAATTATGGTTAGACCAAACCAATTAGAAAATCTTCGAAAATCAAGAATTCATCAAGAACAAATATTAGCTGCAAAAGGCTTATTGCCAGAAGTAACAGAACAAGAACAAGAAGAAGAAATAAAACAACAAGTACCAAAAGAATTACCGGATGATGTAGAAAGAAAAATAGAAGATTTAACAGTAAAAGCAAGTATCTATTATAATGAAGGAGAATTAGACAAAGCTCAAGAGTTATATGATGAAATTAAAGAACTAAACAAACAATATCAATAAGGAAGTGAATCATATGGAAGAAATAGAGATGTTAGAAGTAGAAGATACTACAACTCCAAAACAATACTTGGAAAAATTAATAGCTTTTTCTACCAAAACAACCCAAGAAAACTCCATTGTATATAAATTTGATATTGATAATAATTATTGTCATTGTGAGACCATAATATATGAAATTAATGGATCTAATGAAAAATTAGAAAAAGAAACTTTTTCTGATATTGAAAAAACAAAAAAAGAATTAATTGAACCATTTTTAAAATATTTTTCAGATAATAATAAAATTGTAATTAATAATATTTCACCAAGTTTAGGTGAGACGAGTAATTTAAAAATTATTAGTGAATCCAACGACATGTGTGAAATTCACGGAATGTTAGATGAAGATATCACTAGAATGTCAGAGCTAGTTAGTCATACCGAAAAAGAAGCTGCATCTCAACAAGCGAAGATAGATGAACGAGGAGTAGGTAATACTTTAGCTTTTGTTTTCAGCGTCTTAATTCTAGGTGCAATTATTCTAGCAATGTTATTCCCTAATTTTTTAAAATAAAGCCTATTTAGGCTTTTTTTTTATTTACAAATTTGTTACAATTAGATAGAAGAGTAGGAGGCGCTTATGTCAAGAAAGAGTCAAGTTCAATTAGCGGAAGTCCTAATCGCCTTCTCATTAATTTTAATCATAATTGGAATTGGTTTGGGATTAGAAAAAAAGACAATAGTAAATCCTGTAACCAATACCCATGTTGTAGGTACTGTCAACACCTCAGATATTAACATTACAACAACAGAAGATCCAGTAACAGAGCAGACCCCAGAACAACAAGAACCAACACAACAGCCTACAACACCTGCAGTAGAAAATAAAGAACAAGCACAACAAAAAGCTGCAACTACATCTTTAGAACAGACGAACAAGGACTTAAGAAATTCTATTCAAAGAAATTATGGTGTAACGATAAGGTACGGAGCAGAAACAAATGGTTATAGAATTTCAGGCTTATCAACATCTATGTTGACAGATGCTACAAAAATTAATGACGTGCTAAGTACCTTAAACTATAATTTATCATTATATCCACCAGGATTCTTTGATGAGACAAAAAATGGGGGATATACATTGACTCTATATTTAATTAAATGTTATTCCCAAAAAAATGTAACAGGAATCACAGACTCTTCAACATCAAACATTATTATTTCACTAGCAACAGATTATAGCTTTGTAGAAAGCTTACATCATGAAATTTATCATTATATAGAAAAATACATGTATGATAGAGGCGCAAATTATACTACTTGGAACAATCTAAATCCACAAGATTTTGTATATGGATTAGCCAATAGTTCACTATCTTACACAACAGGAAACAATCCAAATGCTTCTTTTGTCAATAATTATGCTCAAACTGATGAATATGAAGATAGAGCATCAACATTTGAATATATGATGTCGCAAACAGAAGCCAGTTGCCTACAAACAGGAACACCAATTTGGAAAAAAGCAAAATATATATGTGAACAAATAGATGCAGTCTTTCGAACTGTAACACCAAGTAACACAGAATATTGGGAAAGATATGTATATAATTAGGAAGGGGAAAATATGAAAAGAGTAATTATTAACGAAGATAATTTAGATATAAAAAAAGTAGAGGATTCTGTAATTAGAGTAAAAGCTCTAATGGTAAATGACAAAAATGAATTATTGGTCGTACATAATAATTATACTTATCAATTCCCAGGTGGTCATTGGAGAGACAACGAATCACTAGAAGAAAGTTTAAAAAGGGAAATAAAAGAAGAAACAGGGATTGATAGTACAATAGAAAATGGACCATTTATGGTAATAGAAGAATACTATGATAACTACTTAGATACTGGAAAAGCTAGATGCAATAAAATGTATTATTACATTGTAAAATGCAATGCTGGACCAAAAGTAGAAGAAATGAATTTATCAGAATTAGAAAGAACAACAGATTTTAACTTATTCTATATTCCAATAAAAGATATGGAACAATTCCTAAGAGAAAGTATGGTAAATAAATCTATTGAAAATGTAATTGGAAAAGAGATGCTAGCTGTCATGCAAGAATATAAAGAAAAATTCATGGGAGGAAAATAGTATATGAAAGTTTTAGTTACCGGAGGATTAGGCTATATTGGAAGCCATACTTGTGTAGAATTACTACAAGAAAATGATGAAGTAGTAGTATTAGATAATTTATCTAATTCAAAAGAAGAAGTAAAAGATAAAATAAAACAAATTACAGGAAAAGAAGTAAAATTTTATCGTGGTGATATGATAGATGAACAACTATTAGATAAAATATTTACAGAGGAACATATCGATGCTGTAATAGATTTTGCAGCTTACAAAGCAGTAGGGGAATCTGTACAAAAACCAATTGAATATTACACAAATAATGTCTCTACAGTTCTTGTTTTATTAAAAGAAATGAAAAAACATAATGTGAAAAAAATTGTCTTCTCATCTAGTGCCACAGTATATGGAGATCCAGAAAGAGTACCAATTAAAGAAACTGATAAAATTGGTGGGACAACAAATCCATATGGAACCTCTAAATTATTTGTAGAACAAATATTAAAAGATTTATATAAATCAGATAATACTTGGGACATTGCTATTTTAAGATATTTCAATCCAATTGGTGCTCACGAAAGTGGATTGATTGGAGAAGAACCTAATGGCATTCCAGCAAACTTAATGCCATATATCGCCAAAGTAGCCAGTGGAGAGTTAGAATGCTTATCTGTATTTGGAAACGATTATCCAACCAAAGATGGAACAGGAGTAAGAGACTATATTCATGTAGTAGATTTAGCAAAAGGTCATATTAAAGCTCTAGAAAAACTAGAGAAAGAGCAACAAGGCTTATATATCTATAACCTAGGAACTGGTGTAGGATATAGTGTACTAGACTTAGTAAATGCTTTTGAAAAAGTAAATCATGTAAAAGTAAATTATAAAATCGCCAATCGTAGACCAGGAGATATTGCAGAATGTTATGCAGATCCAACTAAGGCCAAAGAAGAACTAGGCTGGGAAGCAACAAAAACGATAGAAGATATGTGTAGAGATGCTTATAATTTTATTATGAAAGAAAAAAAGAGTAACTAAAAAAGTTATTCTTTTTTTTGTAAAATAGTAAAAAAAATGATATACTAAATATAGAAAATAGGAAAGATAAGAAAACAGACAAGTACTTAGACTTGTTTCTTTTTTGTAGAAAGGGGAAAGAATATGAAAAAGAAAATACCAGTAATAATTGTATCTGTTTTTATTTTAGTAATAGCGGTAACACTATTAATATCAAAACCAAGCTATAGTTCTCCAATAGGAAATCCTGACTGCCCAACAACATTAAAAGTAGAACAGTCAAAAGAAACCCTATCATTAATAAAGACAGATTATGAAGAAATAACCTTACCAAAAGAAATATATACTTATAAAAAAGACGGAAGTTTATATGATAATGTAGGACTACTATTAAATAGAAATACAACGAAATATGATGAACTAAAAGATGTAGAAAAGTATGATAATTTAACAGATTATATTTCTATGTTAATTCCAGACGTTAGTGAAGACGCTTTTGAAAATAGATATTATAGACAAATCATTCTATGGTGGTATATGGACTTACTACAAGGGATGGATAACAATCATAATTATATAGATGGAACAAAATATCCAATAGAAGATAATTCTAGTGACAAATATGATAGACAAGGAAACTATCAATTTGATAATAGTCTATCTGCTCTTGAAAAGAAAGCAATATTAGAATCAGACAATGGGAAAATCGTAGTAGATACCTTAACAAAAATTGTAAAATACGCTGAATGGCTTGAAACAGAAGAAGGACAAAATACTACAAATCCTAAATTATATTTAAATGAAATAGATACAAGTAAAATAAAACTACATGTAACAGATGATTACATAGAAACCAACTTAATTTATCCAGAAAGTGTAGAAGACTATGCTATAGGTTTTACAAATTATAAAGTAAAAGTATCCTCACCATATACAATAGTGGATAAAAATGGCCAAGAAAGAACAGAATTTAAAAGTGTAGAAGGATTTAAAGTAAGAATTCCAATAGACAAAGTAAATCCAGAAAAAATAAGATTTGATTTTACTATTCAAGGTATTACACGTGATCAACAGACATTTGTTTACCTATCAAGCATGCTTTTCCCTAAACCACAAATGGGCTATGATACAGACCCTCTACCTCCAGGAGTCATTACGAACTGCATTGGAGACTATGAAGACTTAGAAATCTTCCAGCCATTAGATACTAGTTATGAAGTAAATAGTGGAAGAGTAAATATCAAGGTAATCAATGCTGAAACAAAAGAAAATTTATCTGGCGCTGAAATTACAATTTATAATGCCAATGGAGAAGAAGTTTATCGTCAAACGACAACAGCAAGTGAAATTAATCTAATATTACCAGTAGGAGAATATATGATAAAACAAACTAGTACTCCACCAAATTTTGAAGCCAAAACCATTCAACAAAGAATAGAAGTGCAGACTGGTAATCCTGTCAATGCTGTATTAGAAAATATTCCTCTAATAGATGTACCAAATACCAGTATGTCATCAAAGTATCTTCCAGTACTTGGCTTTGCAGTACTGATTCTAGGTATTATCATTTTAGGAGCTATCATCAAAAATAAAAAGCATGAATAAAAGAGCAAGATTGCTCTTTTTTTGTAAAAATATGTAAAATAATTATAAGATTAACACAAACTATAGTAAAAGATGTTATACTTAAGATAGATGAGAAAGTAGCGGTGAAGAATATGAGACGATGTCCTAATTGCGGAGAACCATTACAAGATCTTGATAGAGTTTGTACAAACTGCGGAGCATTTCTAGATGTAGAACCAAATCCAGAAGAGGAAATAGAAACGCCTAAGAAGAAAAAGAAACACGCAAAAAAGAAAGACAAATCAGAACCTACAGAAAATAAATTTTTTAATTTTGATGTACAAGAACCAAACAATTCAGAAGAAGAACCAGACCAAAGTTGGATGGATTTAGAACTATCTACAGATGCTTACCAACCATCCTCTGAAGGCCACCAAAGAAAATTCCCATGGCAATTACCAGTAATGTTTATTATTCTTGGTGCTATTTTTATGTTATCTTCCATCATTTTAAAAATTATATCTAGTGATTTATTAGACCCAGAACTTCCTGATACTTTAAAAACAGTAGCAATCGGTTGCTGGATTGGAACAGTACCAGCATTAATTATCGCTATCATCTTATATGTATTAAACAAAGGTGCTCCAAAAGTAATGACATCATTAGAAATTTTAAATTCTAATGCTACACCAGCAGAGCAAAGAAGAATGGCCTATGTAGGACAAAACTATGTAAAAATGTCAAAACAAGAATTTTCATTTGCTGCATTTCTAGGTAGTTTTTATTATTTATTATATAGAAAAAAATATGTAGTTGGTATCTTAGGATTATGGTTAATTATACTATTACTATTCTTTGCTAAAACAAGCGTTGTTATCTTAGTATTAGGTGTAGTTGTATTAGTTATCATTAATTTATTATTAGGGCTAAAATTTAATGGATGGTATATCAAAACTGCCACGAAAAAAACAAAAAAACTAAGAGAAAGAACAGACGACTTAACCTCAGAAGAGTTTATTAAACTATGTCAAAAAAAGGGTGGAACTAGCTACTTAGCAGCAACTGTTATATTTTCTATCTTTTTAGTTATTAGCGTATCTATATTAACTTCTAATTTTAAATTTCATCCAACAGCAGCCACTGGAGAGGTAACAGATACTGCATATTCAGAAAAACGAAATACTTGTAGTAATTATTTCCACTCAGTAGATGAAACATTCCAAAGTTATGATAGAGAAGTTACATATTTTGGCTGCTATCTAGGAGAAAGCAATCCATACATCTTATTAGAAGCAATAGATAATAATACACAATTATCATATATTGCAAAATATGAAATTAATGAACAACGAGGACAACTTCTTTTAGATAGAACAACTGAACAGTTAGCAACCTTAAGAGAAAAGAAAGAAAATAATACATTGACAGAAGAAGAAAAAGTAGAATTAACAGAAGAAGAAGATCTAGAAGAAGAATTTAGTGAGTTTAAAGAATTTATCAAAGAAGAAAAGAAAATGTATAAGCAAGATTCTACCTATGAAAGAAATTATGTAAATGTCCAAGTAGAAAAGTTCCAAGCACCGACTTTAAGAAATAATCCATAACGTTTGTTATGGTTTTTTTCTGCCCTTAAAATATGATATAATATAGCCAGGAGGCTTACTATGAAGTTAATAATTAAAAATTTAACAAAATCATATGGAGAAAAAACGGTACTACAAGATATAGATTTTACTTTTGAAGAAGGAAAAATCTATGGATTAATAGGAAGAAATGGTGCCGGTAAAACAACCTTCTTTAACTGTTTAAATGATGATGTAGAAATAGATAAAGGAGAATTTATCTTATCTGATGAATATGGAGAGAATGATTTAAAAACCGAAGACATTGGTTATGTAATTTCAACACCAACAGTTCCAGAGTTTTTAACAGGAAAAGAATTTTTAACCTTCTTTTTAGACATCAACAAAGATAAAATAAAAGATAAAAAAACAATCGATGAATACTTTGATATGGTAAAAATAGATAAACAAGACCAAGATAAATTATTGAAAGAATATTCACATGGTATGAAAAACAAAATGCAAATGCTAATCAACTTTATTGCTAATCCTAAAGTATTATTATTAGATGAACCATTAACATCATTAGATATTGTTGTACAAGAAGAAATGAAAACACTATTAAAAAATATGAAAAAAGGGCATATCTTAATATTTTCGACTCACATACTAGAATTAGCTTTAGATTTATGTGATGAAATCGTAATATTAAATAATAAAAAACTAGAATTAATTGAAAAAGAAAATCTAAATACCAAAAAATATAAAAGTAAAATAATTGAAAGTCTAAAGGATGAACATCATGATCAATAGTTTAAAAACATCCTTTAAAATTGATATAACTTATGCAATCAATTCTTTTATTTACAACTTAAAACGTTTTCCAATATTTAAAGACTTATTTCCAGATGATAGTTTATACAAAAGCGAAAAAGCAAAAGCAGTAATTAGAGTGTTAGGACTTATACTATCTACTGGAAGAATGTTATTTTATAAAATATTATATTTTTCAATTATTTACTTATTTGCAACATGGTTATTTCCCAAATCTATTACAACGGGTGTCCTACATATTTATTTTATATTTACAACGATTGGTATTTTTATCAATAACAAATTATTATCTACCAGTACGAAAAAATATTTTGCTATTGTTCTATTCAACATGAATGCCAAAGAATTTATGAAATCTAATTTATGGTTAGAAGCACTAATAAACTTTATAACACATACCATATGTTTGGCTGTAATCGTCCAAAATCCCATTGTATTAATCTATACAGTTTTTGGATTATTAGGAAGAATAACAGGAGAAAGACTAAATCTTCTTCATTATCAAAAATATAAAATTGCTTTAATTTATAATTATCCCATCTATTGGACAGTAGTCTTACTAGGATTAGCAGCCTGTCTTTTACCAAAAATTAATATTATCATACCAATTAGTGTTGTTAGTATCATAACAGTATTGATGATTCCAACAGCAATCATCTGCTACCGACAACTAATGAAAATAGAGGATTATAAAAAAATATATAAAAGATTAAACACCAAAGTAAGAGCTTTTAATAGTGAAGAACAAAAATCTTATACTAGACAAGCTATGGTAGATATCAAAGAAAAAGATAAAAAAATAGATGAAAGAAAATTAAAAGGGAAAAAAGGATATGACCTATTTAATACCATATTTTTTGAAAGACATAAAGAAATATTATTAAGAAGTGCTAAATGGTTTATGGCCATTGCTTTTATAGTAATCATCGGCGTGATAGTTTTGATGAATATCAATCCTATAATAAAAAAAGAAATCAATACTTTTTTACTAAATAATATATCTTGGTTTGTTATTATAATGTATTTTATTAATAGGGGAGCAATCGTTACCCAGGCAATGTTTTATAACTGTGATCATTCAATGTTAACATTTAACTTTTATAGGAATCCTAAAGTAATACTAAATGTATTTAAAACAAGACTACTAACTGTATCTAAAGTAAATATGCTACCAGCTATTGTGATTGCCCTAGGTTTACCAATATTATTATATATATCTGGTGGAACAACGAATATACTAGATTATGTTTCCATTCCAATATTTATAATTGCTCTAAGTATTTTCTTTTCTATCCATTATCTAGTCATCTACTATTTATTCCAACCATATGACAAAAATATGGCTATGAAAAGTATGAGTTATTCCATTATTTCGTTGATGACTTATATCATTTCCTACTCTTTAACAGACTTAAAAATGTCTACAACAGCCTTTTCTATTATTGCGATTGTAGCAACAGTCTTATATTCGGTAATTGCTTTATTTGCCGTATATAAGAAAGCCCCAACCACTTTCAAAATAAAGTAGAAAATTGACAAGTTTTGTGAAATAGGCTACAATGATATTGTTACAAAAAACAATGAGGTGACTAATTTGAAAAAAGAAACAGTAATCAGCTCGGTTTTAGCAACACTTGGAATTATTATGATATCTATTGCTTTAGTCATTCAGTCAGATGAGAATGCAACTTTGACAACTGACCAAGTAGTAGAGACAAAAAGTAGTGCCGTTCAATTGAAAAGTATGGCAACATCTGCCAATCAAATTATAAATAAAACAGAAGAAGAACAAGAAAAAGAGCAAGCAGAAATCATTCCTATAGAAATGGAAGTAGCTCCTGCATCTGTCATCATTCCACCACGTATAGAAGTATATGAGAAAATGACAATAGATGAACTAGCTGCTAAATTAAACCGTAGTTTAGGAAATGGTTATATTGCTGGAAAAGGTTATTTGATAGCAAGTCAGTGTATCGAAAAGGGAGTAGACCCTTATGTAGCTGTAGCTATTATGTTGCATGAAACAGGATGTAGTTATAACTGTTCAAGTTTAGTTAGAACTTGTAATAATGTAGGTGGCCAAAAAGGATCTCCTGGATGTAATGGAGGCTCTTACAAAGCATATGCAACATTAGATGATGGAATCATTGGATTTATTAATAACCTACAAAAAAATTATTATTCTAAAGGCTTAAATACAATCGAAAAAATCGCACCAAGATATGCAGCAAGTTCTGCATGGCCTGCAAAAATTAGAAGTTATGTAGAAAAAATAAGAGCTAGCTAACTACCTAATTTTAGGTGGTTTTCTTTAAATCTTGGCACGTTATTCTAGTCCAAGGACTTATTAGGAAGACGGGATTAAACAACCGTTAAGAGCATACCTGTGAAACCTTTGGTGTTTGCTTCCTGTGCCCAACAGGGGGTGAATGCTGAAGATGTAAAGGTACTGGGCGACCGTAATGGCATACGCAATCGACCCATTGCCTGCTTGGAGACCTAGCTTCGTGGCTGGCCTAAACGGACAACTCTGATGGACCAGTTACGACCTAGGATAAAACCTATATGTGGCGTAAGTTATGTGTAGTGTAGCTTGTCTTGCGTGAAGTAATGGGGATTAATGATCTTATCTATAAGATAGGCCAATCGAATAGATATGCGTTATGAAACATACTTTGCAAAAAAGAACTAATAATAAGAAATTGGTGAGGAAATCTCCTAGAACGTATATAACATGGGATTGCAGTGAATACTAAGTGGTAATCAAGTCATACAAATGGTGACATTGTATTAATTCTTATAATGGGGAACCGCATTTCTGGTAACGGAAATGTAAGAATTAGAGAAACTCTACTTGACCTAAGATTCAAAGTTTACCATGTTATAGCCAATAGTATTTTTTTAAATACTATTTTTTTTGAAAGAAATGAGGATATATGTTATTTAAAAGAAAAAATAGACAAGCCAAAGCAAAAGAAGAAATCAGAAGTTTAACTGTACAAACAAGAAGAAAAGAACAAGAGAAAAAGGAAAAAGTAAATAAAAAATGGGTTAGTCAAATTGTAATACTAGCATTTACCATTTCCTTTTGTTTATCATTTATATCAGAAAGTACCATACCTAACTTATCATTACCATTTGGTATTTTATTAATTTTATTATTTACTAGACTAAAC